>Ga0123355_10016466_pt1 | contig 11651 bp, 9 predicted proteins | sample TergutEmb28metaG_3_FD_89872 | JGI IMG/M metagenome (GOLD analysis project Ga0123355, IMG submission 89872) | Embiratermes neotenicus P1 segment gut microbial communities from Petit-Saut dam, French Guiana - Emb289 P1 | ecosystem: Host-associated > Arthropoda: Insects > Digestive system > Gut ...
ATAACTTCCCATTATTTGAAAATTTCTTCAATGTTCGTTCTGGTACTGTTATATGACGTTTCGGCATCCCGCACCTCCAGAATAAATTATTCTACGAAATGATGATGCCAGCATAAGCAAATGTCTACCTTTACACGGGTAATCTATTTTGCCTATGTAAAGGTTTGCGTCCTCTGTACAGGTATCGCAGGGGGTGCGTTTTAATAAGGGCTTATGCCATGGCATTTTTGTAGCAAACAGCCAATGCATTCAATAAAAAATCAATCATGAATCGTAAAAAGCCCAGAGAATCAGCGTTCTCTAGGCTTCAACGATTGTATCAAGGGCGACGTACAAACCCCCGTTTTGGGTGTACTACAAAAAAACAAAATAACCATTTCTCGCATCCACTATCAATAATAGCACCAGTAATAGTTAGTAATTAACAGCCCGCAACTCAAAGTAAGATTGAGGATGGACACATACCGGGCATAGTTTAGGCGCAGATGTTGCATCTACTAAGTGCCCGCAATTTCTACATATCCACACCATTTTTTCCTGCTTGGTAAATACCTGGTTTTTCTCTACGTTTTCCAGCAGAGTCAGATATCTTTCTTCATGCTCTTTTTCTATTTGTGCTACACTGCTAAACAAGTACGCAATTTTATCAAAGCCTTCTTCTTTGGCTTCTTCGGCCATGCGTGCGTACATTTGGGTCCATTCTTCGTTTTCGCCTGCGGCGGCGGCCTTTAGGTTTTCGGCTGTTGATTGGATTTCACCGCCACATAGTAGCTTAAACCATAGCTTGGCGTGTTCCCTTTCGTTGCCTGCGGTTTCTTCGAAAATCGCGGCTATTTGTTCATAACCTTCTTTTTTTGCCTTGCCTGCAAAGTACGTATACTTGTTGCGGGCCATGGATTCGCCTGCAAAGGCTTCCATTAAGTTCTTTTCTGTTTTTGTGCCTTTCAAGTTCATTGTGATGCCTCCTTAGAATATTAAAAAGTGTCGTTGTTCCACCATTTATCAAAGGTTCTTGGGCATACTTTTCTAATAGAATCTTCGTCATCTTCTTCCCATTCGAAATTTAATCTGGGTAACGGGATACTCTCGTACTCAACGTCGCCATCGGCTTCGTAAGCATAAAAATCAATGTCGTAATTGTCTTCCAGCACCCTGTTTGGTACGTATGATATTTCTTCCCACTCTGGGTAATCGCCTGCGGTAAACACATCGCAAAGGCTGTCGGCGTTACTTAGGGCATTCATATATACATCCTTGCCCCTTGAAATTAACCAGAACCGGAAATAATCGAAGCCGTCATCACTGCAACCGCCCATTACCGTGTAGGCAACAGCCCATAAATCCTGCTTGTACGATTGCTTGTGGAAATATTCCCACCAATGAATATACCCTAGTATTTCATCTACTGATAGCTTGTTTAGTTCATCTTCGAGATATTTGCCCTTGTCGGATTTCTCTATTATTGCCCAGAATTGCTCCTCGGTTATCAAAGACGATGCTTTTCTTTTCATTTTGCACTCTCCTTTTTTTTAGTCGCTCAACTGCCCGCGATACCGTGCCATAGATTCTACATCTTTATCCCCTCGCCCGGAAACGGTTACCACAATAATTTTATCCTTGGATAAGCTTGGTGCGTATTTCATCGCATAGGCTATGGCGTGGGCACTTTCTATTGCTGGGATAATGCCCTCTACGCGGGCTAGGTATTCGAATGCCGTTACCGCTTCTTCGTCGGTTATGGCCACGAAAATTGCGCGACCTGTATCGTGCAGGTGGGCGTGTTCGGGGCCTACACCCGGGTAGTCCAGCCCTGCGGAAATGGAGTATACCGGGGCAAGCCCGCCGTCATCGTCTTGCACGAAGTATGTCTCCATACCGTGGAAAATTCCAACACGGCCATTTGAGATAGCGGCGGCATGTTCTTTTGTATTTAGGCCCTTACCTGCGGCTTCGCAACCTATTAGCGCTACGCCTTCATCCTGGATGAAATCGTAAAATGTGCCTATTGCGTTACTGCCTCCGCCTACACAGGCTATTACGCTGTCGGGTAGGCGGCCTTCAGCGGCAATCATTTGTTGTTTTATCTCACGGCCTATTATGGCCTGGAAATCCCGTACCATGGTTGGGAAGGGGTGTGGCCCTACAGCAGAGCCTAGCAGGTAATATGTGTCTGCGTCACTTGCACACCAGGCCGCTATTGCCGCGTCTACGGCATCGCTTAGGGTTCTTGAGCCTGTGGTTACGCTGTGTACCCTTGCGCCATGTAGCTTCATGCGGTATACGTTTAATGCCTGGCGTTCTATGTCCTCTTGGCCCATGTATACATCGCATTCCATGCCTAGAAGTGTGGCGGCTGTGGCGGTGGCTACACCGTGCTGGCCGGCTCCGGTTTCGGCTATTAGGCGTTTAGTTCCCATTTTTTTTGCTAGTAGGGCCTGGCCTAGTACGTTGTTGATTTTATGGCTACCGGTGTGGTTTAAATCTTCGCGTTTTAGATAAATTTTGGCCCCGCCTAAATCTGCTGTCATGTTGCGGGCGTGGTATAGTACCGATGGCCTGCCTGCGTATTGGGCATATAACTCGGCTAGTTCTTTTTTAAACTCCGGGTCGTTTATATAGGTTTCATAGGCCGCTTCCAGTTTAGCTATTGGTGCCTTTAACGCTTCGGGTATGTGTTGCCCGCCGAATTTTCCGAATTTGCCTTTATTCATTATTGCTCTCCTTTTTCTCATATTCGAAGCACTCCCCTACTTCGAAGCTACGCCCGCGTAGGTAGTCCGTGGCCTGCATTCTTTTACCGCCGGTTGCTTGTAACTCTCGTATCCATGCACCGCCATCGCCTGTGCTTACCAATAGGCCCTTGGCTGGGTCGGCAATTAAAATTGTACCGGGGGGGGCGGTTTCTGTGGTTTTGGCTTTTTCTATCTGCCATACCTTTATTACCGCGTCTTTATATAATGTGTACGGCCCTGGCCATGGGTCAAAGGCTCTTATTAAGTTTGATATTTTTGCCGTGGGCCAGGCCCAGTTTATTAAGGCATCGATTTTTCTTATCATTGGCGCATGAGAAGATGCGAAGTGGTCTTGCGGTGTGTACATGGCTGTTCCGGCTTCTATTTGGGCCAGTGCTTCAATGATACACTCCCCGCCCAGTGTCGCCATGCGGTCATGTAAGCTTGGGGTGCGTTCGTCCGGGGATATGTTTAGCTGGCGTTGTAAAATCATATCACCTGTGTCTATACCTACATCCATTTGCATTATTGTTATGCCGGTTACGGCTTCACCGTCTTTTATCGCCATGTGTATTGGCGATGCACCGCGGTACTTAGGCAGAAGTGATGCATGGATATTTATACAGCCATATCGCGGCATATCCAGCACTGCCTTGGGCAAAATTAGCCCATAAGCCGCAACTACAAAAATATCCGCGTCCAGTTTTGCCAGGTAATCGCGGATTTCTTTTGCGGCATTGTTTTGCCGTTTTATGCTTAAGGTTTGCGGTTGCAGTACTTCTACACCGGCTTCTTGGGCCAGTGCTTTTACCGGGGATATTTGCAATTTATAGCCGCGCCCTGCCGGTCTGTCCGGTTGGGTGAATACGGCTAATACTTCGTGGTGGGCTAAAAGTTGCCGTAAGGGGGGTACGGCGAAGTCTGGGGTTCCCATAAATACTATTCTCATACACGCCTGCTTTCGTGGAAGCTTCTTGAATGTGTTACTTTTTAGGTTTTCACCAAAGTATCAAAACCTGACTCTGGCCGTAAGCCCCCTTCTTTAGAAGGGGGTGGCCCGAAGGGCCGGGGGTTGAAGTAGACTTTCGCAACCTGCAACCCCCGCCGCCTACGGCGGCACACCCTTCTCAAGAAGGGGGCTAAGTGCACGCCTCTTTCCTGTTTCGCATTGTTTGTTTCTGGCACAAATAAATCAAGAGTTATTAAAATGCATTTGCTACACGTTCTAAAGCCGTTGCCAGCACACTTCTGGGGCAGGCCAGGTTAACACGGAAAAATCCGGCCCCTGCCGCACCAAAGGCTGTACCGCTAGACAACCATACCTTAGCCCGGTTGAGCCTATCCTCAAGCTCCTCATGGGAAAGCCCCAGCGCGTTAAAATCCAGCCACTGCAAATAAGAGCCTTCTAACGCGGTAACCTTAACATGCGGCAACCTTGCCGCCATTACTTCACACGTAAGCGCGGCGTTTTTGGCTAGATATTGCATAAGCTCTGCCAACCATTCCCGCCCATACAAATATGCGGCCCGGCACGCTTCAAGCCCCATAACATTAAGCTGGCCATAGCCCGAGGCCCATATTTCATGGTTAAAACGCTCCCGCAAGCCCTGGTTAGGGATGAAAATATTGGCATTTTGCAACCCCGCCAGGTTAAACGTCTTAGACGGGGCCGTACATATTACAGAAAAATCAGCAAAATCTTCACAAATAGTGGAAAAAACCAAATGCTTATGCCCTTCGAAAACAAGGTCGCAATGAATCTCGTCTGAAACCACGATACAGCCATGCTTCTGACAAATGCGCCCCATTGTTAAAAGTTCCTCGCGGGTCCAAACCCGGCCCACAGGGTTATGGGGGTTACATAATATAAACATCTTTGCATTGTTTTCGGTAATCTTACGTTCGAAGTCCTCGAAATCAATAGTATATCGGCCTTGGCTGTACACAAGCGGGTTATCAATAGCCACGCGGCCATTGGCCACAATAGTATTTTCAATTGGGTAATACAAGGGCTTTTGAATCACTATCTTATCCCCAGGGGCAGTTAACCCCTTAATAGCCATTCCCAAGCCAAACACTACACCAGGAACCTTAACCATCCACTCACTTTTAACATGGTAGCCATGCATATCAGCAAACCAACCCGCAACCGCCTGGAAATAGTCGTCCTTAGAATCTGCATACCCGTAAATCCCATGATCGGCAACCTTCTGGATTGCGGCCATGACCTGCGGCGGGATACGAAAATCCATATCTGCTACCCACAAAGGGAGCGCGTCCGGTGGTTTATTAAACTTTTCCGGGAAATCGTATTTGTAGGAATTGGTGTTATACCTGTTAATCACTTCATCGAAATTATATTTCACCTGCAAGCCCCCTACTCCGCTTTATCCACGTCCCCGGCATCTCTTAGCCTTGACCATATATCACCTTTGCCCTGGCCGTCATTTTCATCATCAAAAATATTTTCCGCAGTCACAACCTCAGCATCTTCTTCCTGTATAGCCCAAAAAGCGTCAGCCTCTGTCTTAATTTCGGTTTCTTCGCCATCAGTTTCCTTAGTTTTAGCAGAGCTAAACCGCTGCCGCCGCCGTTCAAGTTCCTTTGCGGCTTCTATTTCTTGTATCTCCAGCACAGGGTCTTTATCCATTTCCGGGCGATACCTTTTAAATATCCGCATAATCATCATAGAAGAAAGCCAAGCATAGGCCCCAGGCCCAAGAAACAGCGCAAGCGGTGGCATCATATCAAACAAAAACAATACCGCAATAAGAAGCCCCAAACAAGAAATAGACGTAAGCAAATGCCGGTTAGCCATAAAAAAGCTACTCTTAATAAGCTGTTTAATGCCCATATCAAACCGCGCATTCATAGGAAAGATATAAATAGACATAAGCACAACCTCAATAAGTAGTACAATCTGCGCCGGAAAAATAATAACCGCCATAGCACCAACGTTATCAATATTATTCAAGTTAAACCAGATAAGCAACACAGCAAATACAACCATCAGCCACAAAGCCGTAGCCCTTTTAAAGTTAGCCTTAAAAGCAAACCAAAAGTCGCTGGTTATATAACCCTCGCGGTTAGCAATACGCCTTGTAGATACATAAAACATAGCCGATGTAGAGGCCCCTATAGTAAGCCCAAGCCCAATAAGGCTAAAAAACAACCACATTAGGCTAAGGATAACCATATCAGCAAGCATACCGCCGTATTTGTTAAAAGTTCCGTCTAAGCTAAAAAAATCCCGCATAAAAAACCCTTTCTTATACAGATTAAAGGCAAGCAAGGAATACGCTTACACGCATTCCGGGGATGGATTAATTTTTTGCAATCATTTCCATGATTTGGTTTGTTCGTTCTATAAAGCGTTTCATATGGTCGCTGGCTAGAGGTTTATGGCTTAGCATGGCTAGGTCGTATAGCTGGTGGGCTATTAGTTCTACGTCGTGTGTGCGGTTGCCGGCTTCTTTTATTTCTAGGAATGTTTTTACCAGGCTGTGGTTGCTGTTTAGTACCAGCGTTAGCTCGTCTTCGAACATGCCTGGTGGCATGCCTGTGCCGCCGAACATTTTGCTCATCTCCTGCATACGGCGGGATTGCTCGCTTAACAAAATCACTGCCGAAACGCCTTCGGATTTTAACGGTTGTAGCTCTACCTTTAGCTTGTCGCTTTTTAGTTGTTCGCGGAAATATGCTTCCAAGTCCTCGTTCTTTTCTTCTGAACCTTCGCTTTTTAGGGCCTCGGTTAGGTCAGAGTCTATACGCTGAAACTTGACCTCCGGCTCGTAAGTTTCCAAATATGAGATGAACGGGGCATCTAACCGCGTGGTTAACTCCACTGCCATAAGGCCCTGTTCATTGAACATGTTTATATATTGGGATTGTACCTGCGCATCGGTTACATAATATATTGTTTTGCCGGTGGCTTCGCCCTCGGTTAGCTCGTCTAGGGTTAGATATTTGCCATCTATGGTTTTGTATAGGATACTGCCGCGTAGCTTATCGTAGAAATCGCGTTCTTTTATACAACCGTACTTGATAAATGGCGAAATATCATCCCAATAGCCATTGTAGCCATCGCGGTCGCTTTTATACAGGCCGTTTAGCTTATCGGCTACCTTGCGTGAGATATATCCGGCCATTTTTTTGACCGTACTGTCGGCTTGTAGGAAGCTACGGGATACGTTAAGTGGCAGGTCAGGGCAGTCCATTACACCCTTCAGCAGTAGCAGGTATTCGGGGATTACCTCTTTTATATTGTCCGCTATAAATACCTGGTTGTTGTATAGCTTTACCTGGCCTTCCATGTACTCTGGGTCGTGTTTAAGGGATGGGAAATATAGTATGCCTTTAAGCCGGAATGGATAGTCCATATTTAGGTGTATCCAAAATAGCGGCGGCTTGAAGTCCATGAACACCTTTTGGTAGAAATCCTTATATTCGTCATCTGTACACTCGCTTGCGGACTTTAGCCATAGAGGGCTTGTGTCGTTTAGCGGTGTTAAAGCGGTATCTTCGGCGTCATCGGTTTTATCGGCTTCTTCAGCCTTTTCTTCCGGTGGGGTTACATTTTCGAAATATATTGGAACCGGCATAAACCCGCAATATTTATTTATTATGCCACGGACTTTAAACTCGTCCAAAAATTCTTCGCCGCTTTCGCCTACATGCAAGGTTATAACTGTACCGCGAGTGGGTTTATCACTTTCGGACATAGAATACTCTATGCCGCCTTCACATTCCCAACGCACAGCTTGGGCACCTTCGCGGAAGGAAAGCGAATCTATCTGCACCGTATCCGCCACCATAAATGACGAATAAAAACCCAGCCCAAAATGCCCAATAATCTCCTGGCTAGATTCATCCTTATACTTCTCCAAAAACGCACTGGCACCGGAGAAAGCTATCTGTGTTATATATTCCTTAACTTCATCGGCAGTCATGCCAATGCCATTATCTTCAAAAATAATCTGCTTATTTTCCTTATCCACCCGCACATATATCGCGTACGTCTCGTCACCGGAGACATTATCAGCCTCACCAATATCCACCAATTTCCTAAGCTTAGTTATAGCATCAACGCCATTACTAATAAGTTCACGCACAAAAATATCCTGGTCCGAATAAAGCCATTTCTTAATAATAGGCAGAATATTCTCACTGTGAATAGACAAATTACCTGTTTCCATAATAAATTCCTCCCTAGAATGCGCCTGCGCATTCATTATAAATTTTTTATTTTTATTCCCTATCCATCACAACAATACCCTTACGCACAAAAAAACCACGCACCCATTCGTCCCAGGAATCGTCTAAGGACTTATCCAAAGCAAATTCTTTTTGGGCGGTGGCGGTGGTAAAGGATACTGTGTCGCTTTCGTATACCATGTTTAGGAATAACGCGGCAGCATTTTTGTGTATTGTTGTGGATTCTTGAGCCTTGTATGAGAATACGATTTTAACTAGCTTTGGCTTGGAGCTTGTTTTGATAATAGAATATACAAGGGGGCGTAGTGCCTCCCAGGTGATGTAAGTAGTTGGTATTTTTGTGGGTGGGGTTTCTTCTGTGGACTCGGTCTCTGATGGCTCTAGCATACCGTTAATAGAAACGCGGGTGCTTATGCCTATTTCTATACCGCGTACTTCAAAATCGTCTAGTACATCTTCGCGTAGTAGGCGGCCCATGAAACTCCTTACCTGCCCTGGGTCCATTGATACAGCTATCATTTATATTTTCTTCCTTTCATTTCAAATTAAACAACCTATGCACCCTTTTGTCCTTTCCTCATACAATACAACTAGAGGTGTACAATCCTTAAAGGTTGACACTAACTACAGTATAAGGAGGATACCATGGTAGACCATATGAAACACCTTGTTGAAAGCATGTTTAGGTATGTCGGCCAAACAGTTACCATCTTCACCACAAGTGGCGGGCTTTCTGGCAACGGCTTTACAGGCGTATTGCTGTCTGTAGACTGCAACTGCGTTCGGCTATTGGCCGATATCGGCGCAAACCAGTAGATTATACTACCGTAAATTTTGCGCCTACAAAGACATGCCTTCCCGCTTAGTGTACCACGACATATAGCGTTTTTCCAGTTGTGCAATACATAATTTTTATGACTTCCTAAACGAAGATGCACCGAAGAATCAAAACATTCAAAAGCAAATGATAGCAACTCGCAACATGTCTTATTAATGCATTGCTGTATAAGCATAACGCCGTATAGCAGTTAGACCGTATAGGCGGTTCGGCAGTCGGTTGCAAGAGAAATTTATATATGTAGGTGATAAGATAGATGGCCGAAGCACTTAGATGTGACATTTAATGAAGATGCAAATAAAACGCTGGATACAAACGCCGCCTTAAACTTAAATATTCTTCGTAAACTCGTTCTTAGCATTCTCAAACTTATTGATATCGGCAAGAAATGTAGTCTCAAAAGAAAGCGTTATATCATTAGCTATAATACACCAAAACATCTTTGACACATCTTCTCACTCTGATTCTACAAAAAGCTCAGCCCCAGCCCATGGGGATAAGGTATCCTCATGAGCTGGGGCATCCAGTCAGTAGAAATCTAGTAGAACGAAATCATCATCGTAACTATTGCTACGGCCACAACTTACTAGGCTTAGCATGGTTATTGCGATAATTGTTACTGCTAATAATACCCTAAGTACAGAAGTTCTCGTCTTTCATAACTTCCTCTTTTGGGTGTTTACAAAGCGTTATACTACGAAACGCTAAACAATGTTACATATTAACGAGTACGCGTTTTCTTCTTGGCGTTGTGCATCAGCAATCCTGCTATACCAATGCCGCTTAATATAATACCGCTTATGGCATATACTAATATATTTGTACTTCCAATGCCACCGGTAAGAGGCAACTCAAAATCCGGGAAGTTGCCCAAGAACCATCTAGTCGTACTTCCTGCCAATGGGTCCATATTACGGAACTCCGGAGCCGGGAAGGCTGTGCCAATAACTTCAGGATGTTGGAAGCCAACAGAAGGAAGCGCAAGCATTTGCGTCCGCCACTGCACGCTTGGGTGCTGGTGGCCTGCCGGTGGTACATCCTCAACTATCTGATAAATAAAGCCACGTGTCATATAGAAGGCTACTGGCTGGTTTGCCGCGCCGGTACTTACCAGCCTCTCGTTAGGCTCGGTTATAAACACCTCTTGCCAAGGGGCATCTACAACGCCGCCGGTTATTGTTACATGGCCGGTAGTTGCAGTCACAAGTGCTGCCGGGGCACGGAAAATCCTAAAGGTTGCGCCTGCCAGTAGGTGGTTCCTCTCTGAAGGGCTGTTATATAACCGGTGGTCGGTCTTATGAAACTCAAATAACTCGCGGTCTAAACGCCTGTTGGCCAACGTTCCGCCTAACGTGAATGTCGGTATATTTGTGTTTGATGGCGTAATTTGAACCGGGTCGAAGTTCGCATTTATATACCAATGCCCAGCCGGTAATGCCCACACAAGAGGATCCGGTACTGCAACTTCCACTAGCCTGTATAAATCTTGTGTTACAGTAAACTGCACAAGGCCGGTGACAGGCGCACTTGTTATAGCTGGAACAAATGGAACTGAACCGGTACCCATTACTCTCGTCCATGGCCCTGCCATTGTGCCTGTATCAGAACGGTAGAGGTAAAAAACCGCGCCGGGAAGTGGATTGTTGTTGTATTCGGGAAGATTGATGTAGTCGTCAAACTTTACAAACGCGATAGGTATTTCATCTGACCTAAAATTGATATCCAAGTTGTTTAACACATGATTATAAGCCAGAGGGCTGGATGTGCCAAAATTGCTAGTAGGGATAACAACATTCGCATTTATGGGTGGCGTTTCAAGGGTTGGTGTCCAGTTATTGCTAAAATTATTAGTACCGCCTTGGAAAATGATATTGCTATACGCACGTTCTACCGGAACAAGCCATGCAGGTGTACGTGTTATTGGGTTGCGATATTCGTGTCGCCTTGTGAATATGGCACCACCCATACCATAGGCACGGTTATTATTGAAGCTAACATTGTTGATATTGAAGTAACCGTAGTTGGCCACCCACACACCACCGCCGTCACCTATTACTGTAGAAGTGCCAGCTGTATTGGAATGGATTGTACCGCCGGTCATGTTAAACACACCACCGCTACCGGTAAACCCGCTGGCTGGTACAAGATCACTGTATGTTGGTGCTTCATTGATATAAGGGCTGTGAAGGCTTACGACCCCTATACTAACCGTCGCATCTGTGTCTCCGTCGGCAACAAACACACCACCACCGAATGTAGCCCTATTACCCCTTACTTCGCCATTATTGGTAATTGTAAACACGCCATTATTATCTTCAGCACCGCCATTCTGCACAAACACGCCGCCACCCCTACTGGCTGTGTTTCCTTCGCCAGCAACCGCACTGCCAAGAATACCGCCGCTCATGGTAAATGTTGCACCACTTACTGCGGCTAAGGCACCGCCACCGGATACAAACACGCCCCCACCGTCTTGGTATGCGTGATTACTATGGACTGCACTATTAGCAACCATGCTAAGCGTAGATGCCGGTGAAATCCAAGCACCGCCGCCGGATAACGCACGGTTATGCGAGATGGTTGTATTTGCGGGAGCATTAAGCACAAGGTTTGGCGGCATGAATACGCCACCACCATGGCGCCCAGCATCATTACCAACAATACGGCGGGTAGCTGTACCAGGCATATAAAATCTCGCGTTATGAATGCCTGCACCAATATACAAGCCGCCACCGTCATGCCCGGCTATACTGCCGCGGTTTTGGCCGCCAGCAAATGCACCAATAGCCCCACCGTACATATAAAACCTACCTGCATGGGCCGCCGAAGCACCGCCCTCTACGAATATCCCGCCACCATAATATGTG
>Ga0123355_10016467_pt1 | contig 11650 bp, 18 predicted proteins | sample TergutEmb28metaG_3_FD_89872 | JGI IMG/M metagenome (GOLD analysis project Ga0123355, IMG submission 89872) | Embiratermes neotenicus P1 segment gut microbial communities from Petit-Saut dam, French Guiana - Emb289 P1 | ecosystem: Host-associated > Arthropoda: Insects > Digestive system > Gut ...
GCAAGAGATTGAACCCAAAGAAATTACACAGATTGTACATCCAACAATACAATAAATCTGCAACATATATAGCTGTTATACTCATTGTGTTAACTCCTTTCATTTATCTATAAGGTATTATAGGTTAAGTTAATTTTAGTATATATGATATCACCTTAACAAAACTATATTACATTAATCATAACGAAATTATTTCGTCATCTTTACCGTATAACCTATCTAGTACTTCCATACCTTTTTGAACTAAGTCCTCTGGATTCTTACCTATTTGCTCATAGAAGTGAGGTCGAGTCATGCATTCCCATGCAAGTCGTATAGCATCTATATCCTCCTTAAACCCCATCCGAAATCCCTTAGCTATACGCATTGCACTTTTGTAATCACCTTGAGATACATAGTCACGTACCTGATCTGTCTTCTTTTCAGGTGTACTTGAACTCGTTACAGATATCTTCATAGAAGCTCCTCCATTTGTTATAACGATATCTGATAAGCTCTGGAATTCTGAACTCGATTACCTTGTTTATTTTCACGATATGTACCTAACCATTGTGTAACTCTATACTCACCTTCGTAACCTAATTCAGCAAACATAATTTTTGCACTTTTAAGGTCCACAGCATATACAGTTGCAACATGATCAATTGAATAATGTAAATCGTATTGTTTTGACTTACTATCAACTTTTGCTGTAGCTTGTGATTTTTTGTTGGATTGTACACTAACTTCCGGTTCTATTGTAGTTTCAAGTTTCGCTTGTACAGTAACAGCATTCTTATCCTGTTTAACTCTAATTAATAGTGATATCCTACAATCATATGATTTATATGAGATAAATGTTATTAAGTTATCAGAGGGGATAAGCTCAATTGCTACTGTATTGTTATCACATACATCAGGATTCATGCGTTGAATACAAAGTATATCACTTGAGTTGATACCAGGTATAGCGACTGCTTGTTTATATTTCTTACCCACCTTAACCCAATTAGTATGAAGGTTTACACCCACACTAAGTATCTGACCACTGGATAACATTGTCCTTGTAAATGAGTTTTGAGGTATAATCATAATAGATCCTCCACATATAGTAATAACCTTCCACATATGAATAGAAGGTTATTAATGTATAGATATAAATAATATAATGAATTTATACTGCCCAACGCCATTCTACAATATTGTTCTCTCTATGTAAAAATAAACCAGGTTCACGTAGGTTTTCAATGTTTATCATACCATTACCCTCATTTACACCTGATTGCATACGTGTGTTAGTGAATACAAGACCACTAAAGTGATTTGGTCTATGTGAATGATTACCAGCAGAGTTAAGTGCGTTACAACCAGGGTGACCTGATATGAAAGCTGAGCCTCCACCTGCACCTACACAATGTGCTGAACCGCCACCGTAGTAACCGCCACCTCCGCCAGCACCGCAGTTTCGAGCATTAGCACCTGCACCAAATCTACCATTTAATGACCATACAGCGTTCTCTACACCAGGGATAGGTGGATCTGGATATGCACCTTGTGAACCTGGTCTCCTGTATCTCAATGAAAATTGACCTATACCGCCTCGTGTTTGTGTACCTCCACCACCAACCGCTTGAAAACATTGCCAACCTTCAGTAGGTACATTATTTGTATTAGGTACACCTTGAAGACCACCGCCATGACCTGGACTCTGATAAGGTACTACAGGAGGATTAGGAGCGGCACCACATGTGCTACCACCGCCCCCACCACCAGGTGCTACCATTATTCTACTTCTAAGTGAAATTACTTCATCCCATAATAAACTTAGATCACCACCTGTAAGTGATATATCTGTAACAGGTGTAGGTGTGAGTCTTATATCTGTTGCCCCACCACCATTACCACCTTGATGAGATCTCCCCCAACCCATAGGGTCTTCCCAGAAACCACCACCATTGAACCCTGATAAACCTAAGTCATCATCTATATGATCAGCACCTGCTTGACCTACAAAAGTCCATATAGTTGTAGTTGTAGTTAATCGTAATGTACCTTCAGTAAAACCTCCTAGACCCCTTGGATGTGATCTATGCTCTGGCCAATTAAATGGACGACCCCCAGAAGCGCCCCAACATTGGAATCTATATAATCCTGGTGGTAACGTCAATGATTGGGGTAATCCTGTAAAATTGAAATCAGCTATGATCGGTGGCGCCCACAATATTTCATTCTGATGTTTACGTAAACGTTCAAAGTCATCTGTATGACCTACAGGTATCCACTGTACATGATTATCTCTTCTACATAATATTTGTGCACCCATGAAATTAACCTCCAGAACTTTACCTTATCTATAAATTATACAAGGTCGAACCTTTTATACTAGTGTATATATGTTATAAGTTTAAGGAGTTGATATAGATGGATTTTATTGATGCAAAATTAGAAAGTATTGATGTAGGCTACGAAATTACTAATGATATACTAGTAGATGATATTACAGAAGAAGCAATTGAAATGTTTAATTCCAATTGGTTTGTAGCAGGTCAAGGTCGTAATACATGTATAAGATGTGAAAGTAATAATAAAACATTTCAACCTGGATGTATACCCAGTGCAGGTGTATCTGATATAGCAGCTGAATTACAACAAATGTGTGATAACCATAATGATAGTTTACAAGAATTAAGTGAACTTAATTCTGAGCTTGCACCTTTAGGTATAATAGTAAGGAGATAGAATATGGAAGTGTTAACTAGAAATGGAAATGCAGTATTGTGGCAAAACATTGATGGAACACGTCAAGTCTGGAACTACTCGTTTACAGGTACCATCATAAGTAATACATTTCCTGCAGGTACATATGTATTAGAGTGTTGGGGTGCTGGTGCAGGTAGATCACAAGTAGCTTGTGGCTGTAATAATGGTGTTGAATCTGGTCGAGGTGGATACAGTAGAGGTATAATAGTACTTACAGCTTCAACTCAATTATTTGTATGTGTAGGTGGTTATCAACACTTTCCAACTATACTGAGTAATAACGGTGTACATCCTGGAGGTTTCAATGGTGGAGGCATAGGTATCAGAAGATTCGGCGGTGGTGGGGGAGCTACACATATTGCACGACAAGGAGGGTTACTAACTTCATTAGCAAATCTACCAGAACGTAATAATATACTGTTAGTTGCCGGTGGTGGAGGTGGCGGATGCCTTGCATATACAGGAGGTAGAATGGGTTGTGGTGGAGGTTTAAGTGGTGTAAGCCCACCTGCAGTACAAGTAGGACTATTTGAAAATGATTGGCCACGTTTATCTTCGGCTCAAGGTTCAGGAGGCACACAAACTGGTGGAGGCCTTATCAATGCTATACCACCTACAGGTGCAATTAGTTGGCCTTCTCCAGGTACGTCTTCACCTGCAGGTCAACCTGGAAGTGGAACTAACGGTACATTTGGTCAAGGTGGAAGATCATTACATGTTACACCTGAAGGTCGAGGCGGTGGCGGTGGAGGATTTTTCGGTGGTGGACCAGGTGGCGGTGCATCAGTTCACGGAGGTGTAGGTGCGGGCGGGGTAGGTATGGGCGGTGGAGGCTCATCCTTTATAAATACTAATCAAGCAGGTCAAGGTCCAATTATAGCAAATGGTGTAACAAATGGTATGACTATTGCCGGTGATGAAAGAATTCTTGACTCTGCAGGTAATATTACAACAGGAAACCAACATCACGGTTCAGCTAGGATAACTCGTATCATCAATACAACATTGCAAGTATTGAAACGAGATATACATCCTGTATTACTACCTCCTACAGGTGGTCGAGTAACTAACAGTGTATATTGGGAACCTTTACAAGAAGGTCACCCTATCAGTATAATTTTATCAAGAAATGGTAATGTTGTAAGTTGGTCACCTTCTTCATTTATTGTGCTAGAAATATTAACACATAGTATAGGGGATCGTCCAAGAAATGTACCAATGTCAATTACATTACAACGTACTACAGTGTTAGGTACAGCTGCTTGGTCAGTGATGCCCGGTAGCACGCTGCCAGCAGGTTTGTCACTGAATGGAACTACAGGTGTATTATCAGGCACACCTACAGTACCAGGCACATATAATTTCATTATACAATTAACAATGGGGTCACAAACAGCAATAAGAGGATTTGCAGGACATATTTTATAATCAATATACAACAATGCCGGTAGCGTGAATAGCTACCGGCATTTATTATCTAATTCTGTACTTACACTTCTTCAATAATAGTTTTCAATATATAATTCTGATTGACTACATCTACAATACTCATACTAGAATCATAAACAATATCGTTGAGTACATATTTGAATTTATTACTACCTGCACTGACTACGTTACTCTCAAATATATTATTGAATTGAGTTGAAAATTCCTCTGCAGTTATTGAAGAATCATTATTAACTACATGGCCTACAAATAACCATTTTTCAAATCCGGAAGTTGTATGTACTCTAAACTGTATATGATAGTAAGGTTCAATACATACAGTAGATAAACCTTCTAGTATACCTTGAGTTTCTTGAAGTATCTCCGCTATATCACCTATATCAAGAGGTGTGGCTGCTACTACACCAAAACTATCTATATCAACTTTACCTGTTAAATATTGTAAAAATTCAAAAGAAACATAAGCCAATTCAGGTACAAGATATATACTGTCAAATTCTGCATTAGAATCGATAGCAACTTTAATTATCTTGTCAACTGGTATACTGTAACGCTCTGACATATCTACTTTTGTAACAGGTTTAGTTTGACTCATTAAGTGTAGACTCCTTTACTTCGCTTCGCCCATTTACTTCGCAAGGTTTGAACACAGGTTCAATTGTACTGTCACCTTCAACTATAAATCCATCACCATCTAGAATTTCACCGTTAACCAACCAGTAAGCAAGAAAGTGCAATTCAGGGATATCAATTTGAGGGAAATAAAACTCACCACCAACATTAGCACCCCATGCACATACGCCATAATTAACTGCTGATTTATATGTTTCATTCATTGTTATAGTTACCGGATTATAATTAAATTCAACTGAATGATCTATGAACGTACCGCACCCTGTGTTACACATTGTTGAATTACACATTCATATTACCTCCAACAAGATAACTAACATGTATATGATGACAAGCAATGAGAGGTGCGACAGTAGGGGTAGCAGGGTTACCTGTATCTAGCATTGGATGCCACATATATAATAATCCTTGATGATTTATACCAAACATACGTGATGTAGTCAAACTATGCATACTTGTTGGAGGATCAGGAAACATCATAGTTACAACAGTCTCAACAGCCATTGCTGGTGCAAATTCTGCGGGAACTCTTGCTACTACTTGATGATAGAATGGAGATGCGTTAATTGCCGCTATAATGTTACCTCTGATATTAACAACATTACCTGTACGTCCATACACTAATGGACCTATGCAGAATCCACCAAGTGCATTAACATTTGCAACTGTATTAACACCGTTTGCTAAAAAACCAGGTGCAGGCATAGCAGCTGTACTTAAAGGGAATCTAACCCATATAGGTGTAGGCATATCACTTACTACTTCCCTAACTAAGCCATCACCTATATTGCCGAATACTCTCATTCTGTGAGGTGTATTAAAATTACTTGGACCAAAAGCTAGCTCACCGGCACGAAGATGGTGATCTACAGGTACACCAGCTGAACCTATATTCTCAGCAGTCATTGCTTGGTTTGCTCTAGCAATGGGTCGCAGATTACTTCTCATTGACATAATTACTGACCCCCTAAATATCTACGAGGAATGTTACACCTATATGCATACATGTGATAAATGCAGCTGGATTAGGAGCAGCTGGATTAACTGAATCAAGCATTGTGCGTCCTAATCTTATCTCACCGTTTGTGTTTATTCTTAATATACGAGCGCTTGTAAGACTTGTATTATTAGGAAATTCAACAGCTATAACTTGTTCATGTGGTTGACTTGGTCTAAAACCTAATGGTAGTGTACCAATTAATGGTGTAGCTGTCGGAATCTGATTAAGTTGCCCTCTAACACTTCCACGCATATGTACTACATAATTTGTACGTGCTACCTGTAGCTCACAGATACAAGTAGCATTTGTTATACCAGGAGCTAAAGGTATAAGTGTCCAACTAAGCGGCAAATTCATATCGTCAACATTACTGTGATTATTGCTCCAATTTCTAAATCTACCATTTACAATACCAAAACCTATATCACCAAAAGATGAGTGTACATTGGTTGTATCTAAAGCACCTAACATACATTCAACCTCCCTTATTCAAAAATATAGAAGGTTGAAATGATGTTATTCGTTTGTATCTGTTGTTGCAAGCTTCTGCCTCTTTACTTTAGATTCAAGTACACTCATCATAGTTTGAACGTTAGTAAGTATAGGTTCTAGTTGACTACGCATTTGTACTAATTCCGCTTTTACAGCTTCTATTTCATGTATTGATTTGATAGGATTATCTGTGACATCAATAAGTTTACTTATCATGTCATCAGTTGATTTAGTTAAGCACTTCAAAGGGCAATGAGGTGATCGTCTATTATTCCACCCAGTTACAATTACATCTAAGTGCTTACAATAACGTTCACCATCTGTTTCAGGTCCATGAGAGTCATCGTCTGCAATCAATGAATCATTACATGTTCTACACGAAATTGGATATTTATCGACAAACACAGGATTCAATATAAAGGGAGAAACCTGCTCTTCAATACATATAGGACATACCCAACTATCTTTGAATCTAATTTGCCATCCCTTTGATTCAATAAACGTTATGAATTCTTCCTCACTTGATACGTCAACATTAAACAAAGAGGTCATACAAGATTCATTAAAACAACGAACGATGTATCCTTTTTCAGCAGCATGTATTTCGCCTTTACCTATCATATGTATCTCCTTCTATATCATTGTAATCCTACCTGGAGGTTTACTATTTGGTAGTAGTTGATTTTCTTCACGTGCACTAAATATACCTATAAGGTAGTCTTTAGAAATCGCACGTCTACCATTGATAGACTGTTGACGTTGAAGTTCATTACGCTGTGGACAATGAACCCACTGAGAATCAACTAAACCTTTGTCCGTAGCTATATTCTGAGCTTCCTCTAGTGTGTAAGTACTTATAAAATATAATGGTTCCATACTACAATTACACCTTTACATAGTTATTTATTTCTTCTTGATCGCTTTGCAGCTAATCTACGCTGTGCTCGATTCATAAGTGGCAATGTATGTGTATGTTTACCTTCACAGCCTTCTGTACATGAATGAGTATGTTGACCTGATGCATTTAATGATGACGAATTTTTTAATTCAGGCAAATTTTCGAATAACTCATCATTAGCTGCATCAATTTCTGCTATAGTAGGCGTACCCGATTCTTTTGGTATCTGATCTACAGGTACACCATGCTGTTCTGCATACGCCTTTAACGCTGATTCTTGTTCTTCTTGTGTAGGTATGGTGATATCTAGTTTGTCGGCTAGTGCTTCAATTTCATCTGGTGATAATGTGTCAAGTCTGCGATTTTTATCCATTAATGATTCTCCTTATCAACTTCATATTTATAGAAGGTTAATTACTTACTTTTCTATACTTGAAATCAACATAAGCAGATAACATTGTCTCAGCTACAACTTTATAAGGTAGCTTACCTGTCAGTGAACCTAAACCACAACAAGCTATATCAATATCATAATCATCAGGTACTGAATTTAATATAGATTTAAAACAATTATATACATTTTCAGCAGGTATAGATTGAGGTGTAACCATTGTAGGTGCATATATAAGATTAGGAAACTTTCGATGATGTGTAGGTACAATAATACATTTACCTACAGGTAACAATCCATTGAATCTATGTGCAATAACCCACTGTACACTGTCTTGTAACTGTACACCAAACATATTACGCACAGCTAAATCAATACCACCATCCATTATACCGAAACTATTACCAGCAGTTACAAGACAAACATGTGGTTGTAATGATTCTAAGTAACTATGCACTATTCTAACTTTAGGTATATCTCTGAAACATCGTTCCCATTCCTTACAAAGATCCTGATTACTGTCAAACAATGTTAAATACATACCGAAACTCCTTTATTGTATACTTACAACTACTCTATACTTTATAGTTAAACCGTACATCGCGGCAGATAATACAGCTTTGAGTTTCTTTGCTTGATATTCAGGTGAAAGTACTGTACCGTCAGAAAGTAATTTCGGTGCAATGGTCAAATACAGTGTATTTATACCTGCATTATAATGAGTGACAGCGCAACTTTCATCTTGCATACCTATTAGGAATCCTTTTAACATAAGATGATCTTTAACTTTACCTGTACTGCACATTTGACTCATCAGTATATCTATATTTGACATCAACTAACTCCTTTATTATTCATATAGTAAATGTTTCAATTGTACCATCAGGTGTAATATGTTCTAGGAATCTTATAAATAATTCAGGATTATTACTTAGTTCAAGGCAATCAATAAACATATCACGATAGGAATCACCTAGTTCAAATTCTTCACCTTTATGTTTTATCACGAAATCTCTGATAAGTAATTCATATTCTTGAGCAACACTTTGAAAGTAACCGTATTGGGTAATTGCTCGCTTAATTTTATCAGGTAACATAAATATACCACCTTTCTATATATAATAACGAAAGGTGGTATAATTATTAATCAATTAAATCCAGATACTTATCAATCAGATCTTCTGTAGCCTCTGTTAGAACCATTGTATGTTTGTTTTCATTGTACCAATCTCGTGTTGATCCTTCATTATCTCCATCAAGTCCACCGTCAGCTGCTCCGTACCTGAATGATCCCCAATCACATATCATTTCAATTACATAACATTCAGGTATATCAAGAGGTTCGAGTTTCATTGGATTATCTTCACCGAGCAGTACCCAGTAATCCCAGTGATGTTTGTTTCCGTTTCTATGCCTTAACCAAGCAAATTGAAAAGCTGAATCAATGTCTTCTTGACTCATGTTACCATCTGGATAAAACCTCCAAAGGTACGGATACCATTCATCATCCTCCCACTTACTTTCATCATGGGCTGCAATCAATGGTTCAGTTAATATAAGTAATTCTATATCAGTAACTGTTGGTTTGATTCTATCTTCCCATACACCTTTCACATTAGCTATATGAGCTGTTAAATATTCATGGTAACTAGCATCTTCATTTGTTGTTCGAGATAATGAAGCTTGTATTGATTGTAGTTCTGCTGCTGTTGCAGATCTTATGTACCGTTTCATTTATTACCCCTTCTGCGCATAATTGAAGCCGGGACGATTGGACCAACTTCACCTGTATCTACTTGTTGAAATATAGGTACAACTGTGCAATTACTTTCAACAAGTATACTCTTAGTTTTTATTTTTTTACCATTTTGTTCCCAATGTGAAAACTCTGTACCTTTAGGTGAGACAAGTTCAGGAAGTGTAAATCGTTCGCCTATAGTTTTTACATACATTACAGGTATATGTGGTAATTGTAATGATATAGTTGCAAATTGTTTAGGCATCATTGACTCAGCTAACATATTAAATGGTCCAACTTGTCTTGGAGGTGGTAGATTGTCTGCAACAATTATACGCGGTTCGTCCATAACATGTTACTCCTTAATTCAAAATCATGTAATATTCTATTACCATGTAGAGGGTAAAGGTGTAGTTCCAGGAAATGCACTGATATTCCAAAAATCTGGATGCTGTGTCCAAGTCATATCAATATGATATGCTCTGAGACCTGGTGACCAATCTGTGTGTGTTTGTTGATTAGCAGGTGGCCAGTTAGCAGGAAATGCTAGCGTGATAAGGTGACCTTGTACACGTATTCTGGCAGGTAAACTTGTCGGATGAACTTGAGCTGGACCTAATGCTCTAATTGTTGTCATACCCATTACAGATGATTCTGCATAATCAGGTGCACCACCCGGTCCTATACAATCAAAGAATCCAGGTAAAGGTAACTCAGCAATCGGTATAGCATATACTATAGCCCATTGATTTCCACCAACATTACGTATAGTGAACGTACTAGCTGCTGCTGTGACTCTAACAGTACCGACTAATCTTACAATATTACCATTTCGTGTTACCCTCAGTCTGCCCATATTGAGTGGAGGATCTTCATTAGGAACAATTATACCGGAATTTGTAGTAACCCCGGGCATGAAATCTGTTACCCATGCTCTTTGACCGAACATGTAATGATTCCACATCTGTGCTGTTTGTTGAGTCAATGTATTAACAGCAGATACTAACGCATTAACATTGGAATTGATAACATTAAGAACACCTAACATTTCAAATACAAGATCAAATAACCAGTCTAAATCATCTTCTAATATTCTAAGTCTGTTGTTGATATTGGTTAAATTGCCTTCTACAGTAGTAACCCTATTATTGAGTGCATTAATTTGATTTTGAATATTTACTAACTGATTGGCGATGTCACCACCAACAAGTTCAAGTATTCTTTCTAGTAATTCGTTGAATAATTCAGTTCTTAATTCGTCAATTCGTCTATCAACATAGTTACGCATGTAATTTCTAAGATATTCTCTTAGTTCATTACGTATTGCTTCAAGTCTACTAGTTATCTCTCTAATTATCATTTCAGTGAAGTAACCACGTAGATCTTCCCTCAACAACGCAATAAGACGTTCAAGTTCAGCTATTAATACTTCCAACAGCATCTGTATTGGACGCCATTGAACTTCAGTTGGTTGACGATACAATATTTCACCAACCAACGGTGGTACCTGAGGTAGTGCCGGTGGGACTGTTGGTTGATCAGGTGAAATTAAAGGTATATCCGGAATTGGTGGTTTACTTGACACTCGATTTCAACTCCTTTATCTATCAACTATATAGAAGGTTTCTTAAACCCAATCATCTGTCCATTTCCAATCTAAGTTATGTCGTTCTCTGAACCTTAGCATCATTTGACGCCATTCAAATAAGAAGTGCTCGTATCTGTCTTTTTGCTGACCATGTTGGAAGTGTGTAGATGTGTTACCTCGTCCATCCCATCTCCAAGGTAGCTCTACAATTCTTCTACGGAATATATCATCAGGATGGTCATCACCTATTTCTCCTCCATCTTCATCGTCTATACGGGTTATTGCTATTCTACCGTGACCTACCCACATACCTGGTATCATCTCAACGTCAGTAAATACAAGACCACTAAAATGATTTGGTTGCCCTGTATGATTACCATTTATATCAACAGCATTACACCCAACTTCACCAGATACAAAACTAGAACCACCTCCACCACTTACACCGTAAGCAGCTCCACCACCATAGTAACCACCACCTGCACCAGCACCACAATTATTACTATTACCACCTGCACCAAATCTACCTCTACGAGATACAACAGAAGGATAAGTTGCACGTGTCCAGGCAGCTTCCCCAGCATTGTAAGACGCAGGCGGTACATGGTATTGCCCTGGATGTGTCCATATATAAGGTACTACAGGTAATGGATATTGATTTCTATAATAATCAGCTGGTTGAGGCTCCATACCACTTGCACCGGCAGGTAACCAATGAACTA
>Ga0123355_10016468_pt1 | contig 11650 bp, 11 predicted proteins | sample TergutEmb28metaG_3_FD_89872 | JGI IMG/M metagenome (GOLD analysis project Ga0123355, IMG submission 89872) | Embiratermes neotenicus P1 segment gut microbial communities from Petit-Saut dam, French Guiana - Emb289 P1 | ecosystem: Host-associated > Arthropoda: Insects > Digestive system > Gut ...
CAGAGAAGAAATAAATATAAAATAGAAAAAAAAAAAGCTTTAATTTTCTTTCCTTTATAGGTACACACACACACACACACACACACACACACACACACACACACACACACACACACACACACACACACACACAACCTTCTTGCACACATTAGTAACTAAATATCATTGCCAAGTAGTTGGAAGTCCTGTTTCATAAAGGGTATAACTTGGCTTCAGTAAATTTTAAGCTCATGGTTCTGTGCATCATAATTCAATGTTAATAAAAATCCAACCAGATGCAACAGTATGCAGATATTTATTTACTGCAGAGTCACTCTACATGTTTCGGGTGTCACAGCACCCATCCTAAGGAGTACTAAAAACTGTAACCGCGGCGTCCGGTACAAGTCATAATACTGGTAGAGCTACTTCCCTCCAACGTAGCGAGTACTAAAATCTGTAACCGCAGCCTCCGGTACAGGTCATAATACTGGTACAGCTACTTTCCTCCAATGTGGCCACATTGGAGGAAAGTAGCTGTACCAGTATTATGACCTATACCGGAGGCTGCAATTACAGTTTTTAGTACTCCTGATGATGGGTGCTGTGATACCCGAAACATGTAGAATGATTTTGCAGTAAATAAATATCTGCATACTGTTGCATCTGGTTGGATTTTTATTAACACTGGCTTCAGTACTTCACCCCAAGACTCTCCAGACTGAAGTTTTTTGTGGACTGCCACAGATACTCTTGTAAATGTTGGAAAGTACACTAAAACAGGCCACAACCAACTCCAGCAACATACTTCCAAATGTCCAATCATCAGCTACATAAAAAAAAAAAAACAAAGAAGAGGAATCAATGTCACACCACTTAATGTACTTCAGTGGAGATTCTGTCAGGTTGTAGACAGCACTTAGTATAGACATGGTTGAAATAATGCGTCGTAACATATTGCAACACTTCAAGTTTCTCAAAAGTGCCTTCAGTGACCAGATTTACTGCCAGGCCTGTGTAATCATAATATATGACAGTGGATAAAAAAGCTGTACATGTCAGATTATTCAAAAGGCTGAATTTCAACTGCTGGCATACAGGAGGACACTGTAGTTCACAGTGATATGAGTCAAGGCATGCATATTCACTGTGTTTTGTCAGTTTCTACTAAAATCTTGCCTCTAATTTATAGGTAGTTCTTTCTGATCCACCTACATGTCTTACCAGAACACAATAATGAATGGAAGCAATTTCATGGTACATAAATATTGCTAATACCTGAATTGGTATTCCTGCCTGCAGTACAGCAGAATGTTGAATAAGCACTGGACGACACCTCAAGAAACGTGGTGGAGGCTCAGAGAATTCACACATGATGTCACTCAAGGCATGATATGCGTGAGACAGGAAGTGCATCAACTCTGACACGTATCTGAACACTCTATTTGCGTCTTGAATTGCTGGTGACTGTAAATATATATATCGCTGCAGCACACAAACCAGTTTACAATGCAATTTCTCCAGATTACTACAGCTTACCCCAGCTGTAATAAACAATGTCTTAAAAATATATAGCAAGACCATATGGAATTTAAGATTATGTAAGCTTTTACACTGCCATGAAATTCTAACAAATTACATCGGATCTACATCAAGAATACATACGTCTGGCTCAAAAACTGGGTCATCTCGCATAAGCTGATTGTACTGCTGCAAGAAAGGCTGCATGCGTTCTGTAATACGGTTCAAGTCATCCAGCAAGGCTGCCACATCACTTGTTCTTGGATATCTGTTGCAGGGAAAAAACATCTGGTTATAGAGAGTTTCTGGTGAAAACTTTAAGTGATCCAAAAAAGATGGATACACACACTCACCAAATCAAATAAAATTATTTTAAGAAAAAGAATCATTAAACACATCAACACTGGCACTTATGGAATGTAATGACAGAGTGCAAAACCTTGTTGGCATCGCATGTCCTGCTGGTGAACAGTGGAAACAACAGAGGAATGAGGATCATATTTCATACGAAAATGTGTGTGTGTATATATATATATATATATATTTTTTTTTTAAGCAACCTTTATATATCAGCTACAGAAGTAAGGTAACTAGAAATGGTATGATGATGTGGTTACCGGAAGCATGCACGGGCTCATTCGATCCATCTTTATGCTTTATCTATGAATTGCATGGAAGGAATCAGAAAGCAAACATACTCTGATGAAGATGGCTGGTCTCTTGGTACAGCTCAGAAACAGGTACTTCCTAAATGCTCAGTCACTGACCAACATACATGATGTGGTAGCACAGAATATTTGTAATCATCCTTCAAGAGTGTGATTATGGAAGTTCATCAATGATATGCTATTTTCCCCATGACTGATTACTCTCCCACCTTCTTGCCCTTTATGTGATTTACTTTCCAGAATTCTGCAGGTATGTTTACTCCCTACATGGAACAAATGTCCATCCTAATGCAGAACGATTGATTTGACTACTACAATAACATTCAGAAATTGTATGAATTAGAAAATTTCGCTTGTAATGTAGTTAATTACTGACTTACTGCACACGTTCTGTACCTTTATATTTTCACAATGCTTATACTTTTTAGAGTATTTAAAGCATATATTTTCCACTCAACATAAAATGACTGTTCCCAAGTGTGCAAAACAAAACTAGTAAAATTATATGGTCTGTACTGGGTTGCCCAAATGTTCCTAGGGGTCACTTGGGCAAAAAATGTCCGTATAAACCATACCCAATTCAACACTCTGAGTGAGGTGCTTGTATATTGTAACAAACACAGAATTGTATCAAATTTATTTGCCAAATTTCAAGTACCTTTCTTTGGATGTGCCTGTTAACATTAGAATGAATACACAAGCAATCCTCCATTAACCTTTATTACTCTGAAGTTAAATGTCACCACATTTCTGAAATGGCTTCCTTGTGATGGTGTGCTGCCACGTGCTTCTGCCCAAATGAACGTGTTCTTTGTTTCATATGCCAGCAGAAGCTGTGAGTATGCAAACTGCAAACCACTGCCTTGTTTCCATCTTACCATTGTAGTATATCCTAGATTTCAGGCAAGCTCACAGTTAAGAAGCCTAAGAGGTTAAGACAGATGTCTGAGCTGGTCATGCTGTCAATCTACCTCAGTCTATCAATCTCCCATGATAACTTCTGTCCCACAGGCCCTGATCTTCTGCCAAAATGTGGAGGTGCTGTGTCATGATGCTCCAGCGGGCAACTGCACCACATATTTGCCACAGGCTTTGCTTCAAAATTACTTTGTACTACTTCAAGTGGATCTACCATATCCAACAGTGAGAATTCATGTACTTGCTACCATCTTGTGCACACTAAAGTCACATACATGAACAGAATAATATCACGGCAGAATCTGTAGCCATGGGTGCAACCATTCACACAACTTTATATGCCTAGTGTAATAAATGATTAAAGCCTTCATCATGCAAAATCCTCCACAACTGTCACTGCAATACACATCGTCACTGTTGTCACTGCAATTCTGTGTACATTTCTGTGTGGGCTCAACACAAGACAACCACAACATCATGTCCCCAAAGCCAAGGGGTGATCATCATTTGCATTCACTCATGGGTAGTAACCACTCTCTCTCAAAATTCTGTGTACATTCTGAAATGTGTTTCTATGTGAAACTTTACGACATCAGTACCACTGCTAGTATTCCACTGCTGCAACTCTACCATCTCCACTGCAGAAACTGCATACATATGCACATCCTCATGCTTCTCATTTGTGAATACAAGAGGCATTTTGAATAACAATTCTGAGCAACAAAATACCATACTAGGCCCAAGACTCAGAGAGGGGCTGAGAAATGAATGGTTACGGCAGTTTGAGATTGCTACCTAACTCACACATGGTTACAGGCCTCTATACTGGTATAAACTCAGTCACAGTTACTGGCCTTGTAACTACATACAAACTATGAATCAGCACATGTTGCACACAATATGTTTTGCTCCAAATGACCCCTACAAGTATGGCCAACATGTTTAGAAACCCAGAGAGAGAGAGAGAGAGAGAGAGAGAGAGAGAGCACATGTGTGTGTGTGTGTGTGTGTGGTGGTGGTGGTGGTGGGGGGGGGGCATGCGCACATCTTAAACTGTAACGCTTTTGAAAAGTGATATACAAATACTGTATAACAGATATAAAACTATCATAAGTACTCACTCTACAGACCTCCTGTTATGATTGTCACTTCCTGAAGGTGGGGTGGCAGCATCTGAGGATGCCTGCTGTGTGACCTGTGTACTAGGCTCACCTGCCTCTGAACCACTGACCTGCTGCTCCTGATCAGTTCTGGTCCCTTCCTCATTGCCAGAACCTGAAATAAAAATTAGATACAACTTTTAATCACACATACATTGCAGACACACACACACACGAAGTACCAACACACAAAAAACAAAAATAAAACCCAACAAACACCACCAGGCAGCAACACACGTAGAGCCTTATTCTCTGCTGCCGATCGCTAATGTTTTATTTAGACAACACAATTTATAAGCTAGTAACAAAATTCAATTTACCACCTCAAGGACTAACATACCAGTTTCTTGTGCATGTGGTCACAGGATTAAATCCTAATCAAGTGAAAATGCTATCATTTATGAATGTACATGTTACACACTGTTGTTGTTTACGCTATTACAGTTTTTATTTTGGAAAAACTTATATTTAGAAGTGTAATAATTTTGGAGGAGGTCCATGAAAGACAGAACACTGATCTCATTAGCCAAGACACTCTTTTCCTAAGAAAGGGAAGGTGAATAAAAGTAACTGAAAAATCCACCTGTTGAAAAATTTTTGAATAGTGAAGAGAATTGATAGGAATCTACAGTGGGTCTGAAAGATGCATCCAGTTAACATTTAACCTTGAGCTGTCAATTTTAAATACCAAGCAAAAAACGATTTCATACTTAGCATGGTCATTTGCATTTCCAAAATAAAATATTCAAAAAATTAATTGTATAAATTACAGTTCTAAAATTACAAGTTACATATAAAGACTGGGGTTTTAAGAATGACTCTTCATTTGTACACAAATTTGTGAATATTCAGTCCATATCATTAGGCTGTATCTTCTTATGTGTACAATTTTGCATGCTTGCCATGGCTCTCTAAATAAAAATGATTAATATGCAAGTTTTAAATGTTGCAAAACTTTTTAATTATAACTATACATTCTACAGGCAGTGCCTGATGTTCGTGCACAATTTGTTCCCGAAAAACTGTATGAAAGTTGAACAATGGACCTACATTGCTTTAGTATACATAAAAGTCCCTATTTGTGGGCAACAAACAAAACAGTTGTAGCAAACAATTATGTTCCATTCATGCAATAATTAAACCAAAGGGAACTGTTAATATGCCCACGCAAGTCAATATCCTCCATAATTCTATATAAGGGACAGCCATTGAAACTCATGAGCCATTAGTAACCTTAACAATGTTGTTTAAAACATTTTCATGTCTGCTTTACAGTACTATGGCCATATCAGTCCACACACAAATGACAAGTTGCCACCATCATGATGTAGGTCAGCTTCCTTCCACCAGATTGTGTTACCAGGTAACATGGCCAAGATAGCCAACAATAAAGAACACAAGGCCCTACCAACATCAGCCAACATGACAACTCAACTGTCCACACTAACGTAAAAGTTGTCAGTTGGGTTACAAAATATAAACAATACAAATAAACTATTTAAGTAATGCATTGCTTCAAATTCTACTTATTTCATGTACCTCTTTTGGCATTTTTTTTCATGACTTGACAGTCCTTGCGGGCCTAGGCTTCGTTGTCGAGGCTTAGTCATCACACTCATTTAGTCATGATTTATGTGGGGTTAGTTTAAATGCTAGTCACCAGAGAGTACAATAGCAGCTTTTAAAATTGCCTTGTTTAATTATGAAAGTGACTAAACAAACTGGCGACTAAATCTGAGCAAGTGAAGTTGAAGTATGTTGAGCTTCCTGAAGGAGTAAAAGTGATGTCTGTTCGGCTTCCCAGGTGAGGGAAGTTGCAGTCTGTTCAACTTCACTTGCTACTCACTGGCTAGTATACTATCCTGCCTTGCTCAGCGTAATTGATGCAGCCAGTCAGGACCTTGTGATAAAACATTAAAATTCTTCAGTTGATCTCAGAGGTGTCGAACAATGAACTAAAGCGCTATTAGCTCACTGCCAAGCCTTTTCCTTCCTACATGTAACAGACATGGCTAGTTTCCACTCTGATTGCTCATTATCTGGCAACTGAACTTGTTGGTGAGTAGCACATAAAGTAACCTTGTGTAATCCCCACCTTAGACGCACCACACTCAGTAGGACTCCTCTGGACAAGCGACCCGTCCATCGCAGAGACCTCTGCTTGACAACACAACACGCACTAGAGACAGACGTCCATGCCGTTGGTGGGATTTGAACCCACGACTCCAGCAAGCGAGCAGGTACATACCTATGCCTTAGACAGCACAACCACTGGGATTGGGCTTTCTGGCATTTTGTACACTCAAAATACCCTTCAGGATTCAGTTTTACAGTGGCACTGTGTGAGAGCTCAAATGTTTGTTCATCATCTGTGTACAAAAGTCTGAATTTGCAGATGAAGATGGATAGGGGTGAGAATTTATAACGAAAGTGCAGGCTGTACAAAAGATGCGGACTGCCTGTATTTCTCAATCTGTCACCCCATCAGCTACATTTTGTGACCAACCTGCATAGCACAGTGCCTTGAAAAAAAGAACATTTTTGCCGTTTTCAATTCCTCCTTGTCTGGTAGCCTGTTTACCAAATAGGAAACCATTTCAATCACAATCAGCAGTTAAGCAGGTAGTCATTTGTAACAGCTGTTACAGGTGGTCACACATCTCATACCAAAAGACATAGCTTCAACTCCAAAGACTAAACAGAGGATACTGTGGAAATGACATTTGACCCATAATGTGACTGTGATGTATCTGACAAGGAACCTCCAGTTACACCCTGTCAAAGGGTCTATCACTGGGGTCAACAAAGGACCATACAGAAATGGGTGTTTAAAAATACAACATAATGTTACTTTGCAATGGGAACCATATGTACAATAACTATATACTTTCAGAATTGTACAGATCTGGTACATAGCATTCAAGATATTTAAAACAATTGCACTTCTCTTCAATATATCACTTCATCTTCAAACTGTCAATTTCCAGAGCAAACACCATTTATTTCTATGTTTGTATTGTTTACCACGTGATAAAATATTATATTTACACTACAAATAAATTTTGTAGCTGGATACTTGTCAAGAATACACAAAAATATATATGCTTACTGCAATTATATTACATCCATGCAAATTTACACTACAAATAAATTTTGTAGCTGGATACATGTCAAGAATAGACAAAAATATATATGCTTACTGAAATTATGTTACATGCATGCAAGTCCACTGGACAAATGAATCACACAAGAATTTTTAACACATCAGTAACAAATGACATCATGTTTTTGAATCAATGACAGCGGTGACTAGAAGATGCTATACTTGGATGAACATCCTAGAGAAGCCCTTTAATCAGAAACAGTAATGCCTACTAGATATGTTATGCTAGGGTATACAACTCAGGGAAATCCTTCAGTAAGAGCAGAGCCTGCTAAATATGCCACACTTGGTTGTACAGCTTTCCAAGTATGTTAGGCTAGGTTGACAACTAACAGGTGTCCTTCAATTAGTGACAAGAGTATCTACAAAACAGGCCTATGTTATGCTTGGCTTAAAGAGTCATGTAATTACCTTCTATCCGAATATTGACAGTCTCCTGAGAACCCTGTGCCTGTCCCCCTCGGACAATGGTGATGTTGGGCACACCAGCAGCATGAGCAGCAGAGACTGCAGCAGCAATTGCAGCAGCTGTCGCAGCTTGTGCTGCCTGAGCAATGCTCCCAGCAAATTGTGGAGCTTGTGTAAGCACAGTGCCGGTGCCATTTCCACTGTTTTCGTCATTTGTAGCACTTGAGTGGAAAATAAAATAAAATAAAAACTATAACAAAGGCACATGGCACAGGATTGTAACAATCCAGTTACCAGCTATTATGTAACATTAAATACACAAAATATAACATGATATACTTTTACAATATGCACAGTCTGTAGTATTACAGGTGACCTAACACACACAGTAACATCAGAATCTGCAACACTATGCAACATAATACAAAATAAAAAACATGCATCTTATTGAAAACCACAAGAGTTCAATACAAAACTCATGTAAATATTTCTTCATAAGGATTTAAGAGCTGGCACTAAATCAAAAACAAAATTTCTATTCTAATGTCAGTGAATTAATTCCATGTCTCCCAGGATTAATCCAAGATGATAATAATCTTCAATGAAACTTTTAATCACTTCAGCCCAGTTCCACATACAATGCAGCCTTATAAGACAAACATGCTGTCTGGTGTGCATATGTGTTTTTAACTCACAACTTTTGAACCACCTCACTAATTTACATGAAATCTGGCACAAATGTTATGTCACTGGATATCACCCCAGGGTCAAATACTTTAATTTCACATAACAAGTAATAACAACATCGTGGACACACACGCTTACAAGGTAAAGTGACAGCACCATTTACTGGTAATTCACGGTCCTGAAATAATGTACAGTTACCATCTTTGAAAAAATGCAGCTTTTCTTACTTTTTTTTTAGACTGCAAAATAATCACATAATATCCATGTGAACATTTTGTTTACCTTTTCAGTTAACAGCAAGAACTGATGATCTGTTGAAGATAAGCAAGTACAACTTATTATGGAGATAGATGATAAACACACCTATACATTGCATAAGACACACAGTTTATTCGTCAATAAAAACAGTTACAACATTAAAGTTCGAGGTACTATCTGACAATTATAGCATCTGTAGGGTAGGAATCTACCCAATAGGAGAAAAGGCCTTATAAATTCTCCCTGATTTCTTTTTATGTGCCAATTGTGCATACACAATCTGAAAATCAGGAAAGGATTAGACAGTTCTGCTGCCAAAACTAGTGGCAAAATATAACTACAAACAACGCAGCATCAATTATCTGAATATCAATCACCCAACTTACTTATTTACTTACCCCATGGAGCAGAGTCCTCCCTGAAAAGCTAATCGGTTACCAGCTAGTCCACAGATTCTCTGCATTTTATGGAACCCAAAGGTTTATTACAGCATTCACAAATGCCTGCCACATGTCCGCATTCTGAGCCAGCTCGATCCAGTCCATACCCCGACATCCCACTTCCTGAAGATCCAGCTTACTATTAACCTCCCGTCTGTGCCTGGATCTCCCAAGTGGTCTCTTTCCCTCAGGTTTCCACACCAAAACCACGTATATGCCTCTCTTCTCCCCCATACATGCTACATGCCCCACCCATCTAATTCTTCTCGATTTTATCACCTGGACAATACTGGGTGAGGAGTACAGATAATTAAACTCCTCATTATGTAGTTTTCTCCACTCCCTTGTTACCTCATCCCTCTTAGGCCCAAACCATCAATCATCTGAACCACTGCCAGTAAAAACAAATGTTACACTGTACTTTATAATTACTGGTTACCACACTGAAATAGCACTAGGCCAGTTAAGGTATTGCAGGAGTTCATAATCAAATGCTGGCTTTAGCTGCTGTCTGGACTCATGAAAGTCTCCTGTGATGATCACACATGGTTAAAAAAATGTAAGATTATTTTAAAAAATAAACTTTCCAAAGCTTTATTACTTGTTTCTACCATTATACAGTTGTTTGTCTTTAATTTTTTATATAAACATAAAAACTAAAAAATATAGTAAAGTAAAATGCTCACACCACTCAGACACCTAGACAAGAGACCTGCATACAGCATGATACTGAAGCGACAAAGACAAAAACAACAGAACCAGACACATCACTGTACACACATCACTGCATCCAGTAATCACAAGGCCTACCTACTGTATCACGGCCATAAATATGTGGTCATAAATCAATGGTGTCATTTATTTGGGAGCAGCTTTAAATAAAGGCAATACAATTAGTCACTACTGAACACCGCAAAGAACTTTTCTTACCTAACATTCTCAGCCTCTTCTGGAGGTGATTCTGCATCTGGTGACTCCTGAGAGCCTGCACATTCCAACCGATTCAGAACAGCAGATGCATTATTCACCATTCGACGAGCAACTATTAAGCGGCTCTGTGACAGATTGTGAGAGGGCTGAGGTGGCTCAATACCTTCACAAAACCAAATTAATTATTGAAAATTATATGTACATCATATAATCAGTGCACTAAGACAGCATAATCTGGCTGACTGATACTAAGCAGTATTCACACTTCAGTAAGAGTAACAGATATCAATTAATGTACATACATGAACTACACTAAAAATAACAAAAGACAAATCACTACACACAGTGACATTTGTCAGCTACTTATTTACTTAACACCTTGTACCACTGTACAGCGTTCATAAATGTCCATTTTAAAGGCACATACACTGCTACTACATTTTTTAAACTGTAGATATTTCAAGCAACGATGGCTGTTTTGTTCCAAAAGTTGTTGCAAAAATAATCATTGAAGTTACTCACACCCTACTGCATTTGACAGTAACATATAATCAAGAATGCGTGAAGCCAGCGTCAAAATGACAACAAGGCAGAGTACTGCAGGGTGGGATCTGCAGTGACGTTGACACACTTGCAATATTTTAAAATGGAAATAACGCACCCATTGATTTTTTTATCCTTACCAAAATGCATAAATATACACATAACCCACATTTCACTTTTACAGCAAGGAGAACACCACAGCAGCCACGGTGTAGACAAATTTTACATTACACGACAAATATTTAAATACAGCACATACTTCTCACACATAAGAAAAGTCTTAAAAACAGCAGTTAAATAAAGGTCATATCTTCTCAATCAAAAGCACAGGACTAGCATACCTTGTGCATCCATGAGATCAGCAGGAAAGGCCATAGCTCCCAGATACATGGCATTTCCATCCATCCGAGACTGTCTGTGATGCTGGTTTGCACGACGTTGTTGCTGATTTGCTGACCTGGGACTTGAGTGATTTCCATTAGAACGACCTGCCTGAGGTGGAGGTCGATGCACGAGATGGATGACCTTGCCATTGACATCTGCAAATCAAAGGAGAAAATACAGTAAAATGGATAAAAGGGCAAAGGATAAGTTAGTTATGTCACCTGGTGAGAATGGAGGAGGATAGGATGACCAAAAAGATCTTCACTCAAGAACTGGAAGGGACAAGGCGAAGGGGAAGACCCAGGAAAGGATGGAAAGAGGAAGCAAAAAGAGATCTTCAAGTGCTAGGTGTGAGAAGATGGAGAAAGTTGGTGATGCATAGAAAAAAAATGGAAGGATATTGTTCAACAGGTCAATGCCCACAGCGGGCTGTAGTGCCAATGGAGGAGGAGGATGAGGATGAGGAGGAGTAGGAGGAGGAGCGGGAGGAGGAGGAGGGGGAGGAGGAGGAGGAGGGGGAGGAGGATGAGGATGAGGAGGAGGGGGGAGGAGGAGGGGGAAGGTGGGGGAGACGAAGGTAGTGTCCGAGCA
>Ga0123355_10016469_pt1 | contig 11650 bp, 4 predicted proteins | sample TergutEmb28metaG_3_FD_89872 | JGI IMG/M metagenome (GOLD analysis project Ga0123355, IMG submission 89872) | Embiratermes neotenicus P1 segment gut microbial communities from Petit-Saut dam, French Guiana - Emb289 P1 | ecosystem: Host-associated > Arthropoda: Insects > Digestive system > Gut ...
AAAATTCTGGTTGGTGGTAGCCAAAAAAATATCCCGTGGGCTTGGATTTCCCCTAAAAATGAAAGGGGGGGGGGGGGGGGTGCAGTAAGCTCCTCCAACACGTCGACGGTTATTAACCCATGGACATGGTCATATTAGTGGAGATTTGTAACGTCAGCCACTACTGTACGAACCCCCAAATCTCGTACGAGACTGTGAGTGCTTACTGTAAGATAGGAACTAAATTTTTATGTGTACTCACAATGTGGATTGGAATTAATTTTTAAAGGCTGTTAACTTTGGTGTGTGTGTGTTGCTTAACTAGTCCGCATCAAATCAGAATCCCGAATTTGTTCTATTCTTCTGGGGACGTTATTACCCCGTATTGTCTCTCCTGTTATCTGCTGATGCTGATGCATTCAATAATTGTAATGATCCTATAATCTCTGTGGGATAATTCTAATCTTTCGATACATAAATTGAATCACGAATCACCATCAAGGACAGTGGCTTTGTCACGTGGGGCCCACACATCCCTCTCTGTCGGATATTTGGATATAGCGAACAGTTACCATGGAAACTATTAGGAGTCTGCCCCCCTCTTCCTCCAAGACTGGTTGTTATAATATTGAGGAACGACCAGTCAGTGGTGGTGCACCTTCCGATGTTTCATAACTTGAATTGCTGCGATTACTCTGTACACAGTAGTCGGCTGGAGACGTGCAGAATTTCCAGCATTAGTCTGCAGAGTGTGATATACAGTTAACAAGTGAAGGAAGGAGGGTAGTTTTGCTGTGACGCTTAGCAACCGAATTTCCTTATGTATCTTTCTTGGCGTTCAGCGCACAGTGCGTCAGGTGCGTCGGATAAGATGGCTCGAAACTGGAGAAAAGTTTTCAAGGGACTCAAGTTTCCTAGAAGGTTGTGCCCCGATGAGCTAATTAAGGTACGGACACTACGTGTTGTTATGATTTTACTTTATTGTGTTGCGGAGTGTGCCAGTCAGTTACAGGCTTTATGTTGCCACTGACCAAGTACGGTATCTACATTATCTACACTACAAGACGCTTTGTCAATCTCATACTATTATGCAGAGTTGAGGATCAAATTTAAGTTCATAGTTTACAACAAATTATCCTCCATTATACTTCGAGTTACGTACGTACATATTCGTGTAAATAACACATTATGCGTAGATGCGTGAATGGTTACATAAATACTTGTTTAATTAATAGTGCTTTTAGGCGTTGTAAAGTGAAAACAATGCCTTATGTTAAGACCACGTTAGTCCATGTGCCTTCAGTCTGTCCGTCCGTCTGTGACCTAATAGCAGCACTAAACCACTTCTCGTATTTTATGAAATTAGTTGTGGAAGTTCTTTTTATAGAAAATTGTCGAGCAAGCGTGAGTTTTGTGAAAATTGGCTTCTGGTAGTCATAATTTACTTTAGGGAAAAAGTGAATTCTACCCCACCGTACATAATTTTTTACCAATCTAGGTGAAATTTGGTATAGGAGATAACCACGTAATGCCTTCAAGAAACGATGAGTGTCGTAAATATTTGTCCAGTGAAACCCCTACTTTAAGTAAGGGCAATAGAGACAGTTTGCCACATTTTGTACATTTCTGTCTGATTTTTATAGAACTCGGTAAAGGAGGTGTCCATAAAAATTCATTGAGTAATTGCCAGTTTCGTTCGAATTGGTACAGTAAAAGTCACTCGTTACTCACGGGAGTAAATGAACTTCTATCCATTGTGTCCACATTTATCTTCCTTTTTGGTGAAAGTCGGCATAAAAAATTCACACATTATTCTGTTCGGCATTTCTGAGTTTCGTGAAAACCGAGAGAGGGAAGGCCGTGCCTTCTTAAGGCGTACGAGTGTACGTTGAAAATTTGTACCGTGGAACCGAGTAACAATCTGAAAGCAAAGAACGCCGTGATAAAAATCTGTGTAGTACGCCACAGCCTGCGCCATTACCACTCTTCTTTCAGCTGTATAGATTGTGTAGTGTCGAATGATTGGGTGATTCATGAGTGATGAATCAGATTGAATATGATGAATGTGAAAGGTAGCGTCATTGTTTGTTCTGCACTAATGTAGTAGTACTAAGGTTGTCTCTGGTGACTGAGGAAATTAACGGGCATAAATCAGGCTTCCACGCCAATAACTGACCCCTGAACCACTAAAATAAAGTTGAAGAATGACAGTCACCCAATCATTCGTTGCCTTAGTCCTACATAACTTAAACTTTTACGAAACTTTACATTTGGGTTTGCAATTTTAAGTTTTGTGTGCAAGTAATTAATTAATTAATTATATCATCCATATGTGATGAGTGTAATTGATTCAGATATATGTCCTGGTTCTGGAGACTGAAGTACCAACAGTTGTAATCAAAAATTGAATACAAGTGTAACTGTAATGTGTCTTACTTTAATATTGTCAGAGGCAGCCTGTTACTGAAGTATTGATCGTAGAATAAGCCAGTCAGTCATAAGGTTTGTAATTTTTTTAAACACTCAAAGAGAGTTCAAGGCCAGCTTCTTGAAATGAGTTTCGTGTTCTTCCAAATCTCTCCTCATATAGCTACCATTTAAATCCATTTTCAGATCCCATTAGCCGCTATGTAAAATCCCAAATTGAAACCGCCTCGTTAAATTTGTCACAAATCCTTAACTATACCTTGTAACATAAGACAGCTGTGGACAAAAGGTAGCCTGGATCTCATCCGATCCGTAAGCACTTTAAAATCAGTCCGCAGCAACACATTAATATTGTAACAAAACTTTTTCAAGTGCATGTTTTTGTGCGTATGCTTGCACTCAAATCAGACAAATTTACGTAGCTCTAATTTAAAAAAAAAAATACCGTATTAAGACAAATTTTGAACTGTATTTTTTTTTTAAGATTTTAAACCCTTAATTTCCGCTATATAATAATGGGAGTCATGTACAGAACATTGTTTTCAAAATTAGAAAATATCAGCTAGCACACAGCTTGTAGTAATAGAGTAAACTTTTAGGCTACATGTTTCGGCTCAGTGAAACTATTATCAGTCCTCATATAGAATTATATACAAAGGCATTTAATTTTTGAATAATTTTATTTGGAAAGCCTTGCAATCTGAATGTTCCCTATAAATGGGATTTCCTTGAAATTTTAGAATGTAAATTGAAATTTATTTGTAAATAATTTACATGTATTAAAATTTGTGTACAATTCTACAAATTAAGAAATTAAATGTTGCATTGTATTATATGTAATCAGAGATTATCACAGTAGTGTATATGCTAAATGAGTAAAAATGACGCATATTGTGTCCCAGAATATACGGTCTGCTCGGCTTTACATTCCCAAATTTTTTAAAACTTCATAGCCTTGTCAGTTTTAGTGGACTTACCTCTGTACGTGCCTATTGTTGTTGTCCTTTAGGACTGGGTTGGGATCTACAGTACAGCAAAGTACATAGATATAACCCTCTCAGAATTGAAAACACTGTGAAATATGTAAAAACGCACTAAGAACACTCTTCTTTTACCGCTTGTCCCTGATGTTAAAGACAATACGATCCTTCGAAAAGTCGATAGTTAATGGAGTTTTGTGCTGGGAGATTCTACATCAAAGTTGTCAAGTGAATTCTGGTGTGAATACGTTCCATATGACATTTCATTTACTCAATTATCACGTAGAAATTCCATAAGTTAAAAAAAAACATATTCCCTACAGGAGGCACATTAAGAGAATTATCCCTCTAGTTAAGCTTCACTGTGTTTATAATAAGCGCTCTTCAGCTTAGTGTAGCTATATTGACTACTGAGGGTGGTATCTGAAGTGACATCAGTTTTGGAACTAAAGGTTTATGTTTGCAATAAATGCATGGCGCGGTCTGCGAAATACGTAACATTGCAAACTGCCTATTTAAAAATGTGAAGCCTGCAAATTATTACAAGTTAAAGGGGACATTTCCGCATTAACAAGTAACAGTGTTGGAATACGTATTGAGTTTTAGTTGTTAGTCACTTAACAGAAATGAGTTATGTGAACCTCCAGTGCCTGACACTCTCGAGGCTTTACAATAGATTGTGTCTGTATGTGCGTGTGTGTGTGTATAAACATTTCATGATCAGATAAGTCCACTTCACCGCCCGTCTCAAAAGGGGATTTAAATAACCTAATGCATTTACGGAAACATGCAAAGCAGCTTAATGTTTACAAGACGCAATTTTGTTTATCCCGAGAAGTGTACTTCAACTTACGGGAATCCAGATTCAGGAGACCGGATTTGATAAATAGAGGTTCCTAATTACGAGAAGAACTCTTGAAGGTTGTATGTATGCTTTATGTGGGACATTAGAAGTACCGAATAATTTGGTCGAGATTAAAGATTGAGGCCAAAATATGTAGTGAATTTCTTTTTCGTTTAATGCTGTAATCGGTGACATTTGTCTGCGTACAAAGTGATTAAAAATAAACAGTTTTAAGGCAAGGACTTTATTCCGACTTCGACGTATCGATGTTACGTGAGTTGCAAATGGCACACATCAGACTTCTTTGTAGTCACCATTGACAGTAAAACATTTTTCCCAACTAGGCACCAAGGATCGTCTCCCAGCATTAAAAAAATCGGTACATAATGACTGTAGCCAGGAGGTGACACCTTGATTTTCGCCGGCTTCTCTTGCGAATGGTTGCCAGCTACATGCTTTTTAAGGAGCCAGATATGAAAACCACTGGGCCCCATGCTATAAACCGAGCTTCTGATTTGTGAAGGATTTACGACTGGGAGGTTGTGGACCACCCTCTCTACAGTCCAGATTTCGTGACCAGCGAGTTCCATCTCTTTGAACTCCCGAAGAAGCACCTGGCTGGCAAGAAATTAGCAACAGATGACGATGTGGAGCAAACTGACACTTCCTCTCTAGAGGCACCTTACACCGATATCCTCTACGGCGAAATACAAAACCTTGGTGCTACGTTGCAATAGATATTTGAATGTCAGTGGTGAATACATGGTACCCTCTGCTTGCCGCAAGTGCCCTGCATACCTCGAAGTCAGAACAATGTTCTCGGCAGTAGAATGTTTGTTAGCTTATTTTTTAAACCTCCTCTTATATAAAAATATAGTTACTGTTTACCACAGACGAATTTCACCAAGATATCCTGTATGCAAGAAAGGTTACTATTTCCAAAGTAGACACATCTTCACTACTGACGTCAGTCAATTATTCTTTATGTTTAAGAAAATAAGTCTTTACTTCGGAAAAGGGAAGGGAGGTAAACCCTGTTTCAATTGGTTTCTAGTAATTATTCGAACACTTGTAGTAGATATTTATTACTGGTACAAATATGTACCATCTGTCAATAAAATCATCAATTTATGAAGCTAAATGACAGTAATATCTAACTGATGGAATAAACGTACATACGCGGAATAGCTGTCTGCTTCAAACTTGGATTGCGAATCTTAATCTTAGTAATTAACCAATTTAATACACAAATTCTTGTTTTATAATAAGTTTATTATATGCCTCTACATGTTTCGAGCACTATGTGCTCATCATCAGGAGGTCAAAACTGTATTATACAGCATCTGGTATCATGACACCTGTAGGTGGCCGGTGGCCGTCCCGTGAACAGATGTGCACGGAACGGCCCCCTGCAGGTGTGATGATACAAGATGCTGTATAATACAGTCGTGACCTCCTGATGATGAGCACATAGTGCTCGAAACATGTAGAGGCCTATAATAAACTTATTATAAACAAGAATTTGTGCATTAAGTTAGTTAATTACTAAGATTATACTGAGATGCACGGTCAGCAAAACATCAAAACTTGGATTGCGAGGTACGTATGTTTCCCTGAGTAGTACAGAATTTCGGTTTATTCTGTCAAGCCGTATGCAAAAGTTCCCGGATTGAATCGATAAGGGAATTTACATTTTGTATTTGTCATTGCCTGTTATTTCCTCTTCAAAGTAGTCCGGTTCTGAGTTTGTGCAACGGATCCATCCTTTCTGTCACTGCCGGGACACCTCTGTAACGGACATTGTGGAGTCACGTTGAGCGTATTCAGTGATTGTTTCTGAATTTCACGGACATCCTGGAAACGAATCCCTCCTACCCGCAATTCCTTTTCAAGAAAAGGAAGAAATCACAAGGAAGAATATCAGACTAGTAAGGAGGGTCGGGGGACACGGCCATGTCATTATCAGCCAAAAATTACTGCGCTTAGAAAGCATAGTGCGCTGGTGCATTGTAATGGTTATTCAGCCAATCCTGTTCCACAATTGTTCCGTGTGTTTTCGGTGGACCTGCTCGCTCAGACGCGATAGAACCTACCAGTAATAATGCTCGTTATTCATCTGGCCTTTAAAAACTTAATAACAAAAGTTTTGTATTATTCATATGTTGATAGATGTGGCACGCACAGTGGAGAAGAGACTGCATTCAGGGTTTTGGTGGGGAAACCCGAAGGAAGACCTGGGCATAAATGGGAGTATAATGTTAAGGTGAAACTTGAAGTGTAGTATGGAATAAGATGGATTGGATTTATCTGGCTAAGGATAGGGGAAATGGTGGTCACTTGTGATCTCGGTAATAAACTGTGGGGTGTCACACAGTGCGGGGAATTTCTTGAGTATCGAAGAAATGTTAATTTCTCTAGAAGGGCTGTGCTCCAAGGAATTAGTTATGACGATATACTGATGAAACTTGGGCACCTTTCACCTTGAGGATGGTGTTTGTTTGCCGGATAGGTATATGATTAGTCGTGAGAGATTTTTATGAACTGTCATCACTGTGTTCAAAATACTCCGTGTGTTTGTGAGCATAGTGGTGAATCTTTACAAAAATCTATTATGATTATTGCATAAACGATTATGATTAGGTATTGAATAACTGATCTATATAAAATTATATTTAAATAAAAAGATAAACCGAATTAATAGCTTATTTTTGCACCAATATTGTGGATTAGAAAAAATGTTACTGTATGTCGAAGTATTCCTTAATTATAACTGTCGTTTCTTGAATTTCTTAGAATTGGATGACAAAATCACCGAGTGCTACGCGCTCTGTAGGATTGGTAAGTTTATATCATTTCAGGTACCAATAAGAGCCAACTTTTTCTAAAGGTACTCCACTGCAAAGACATTTTAGCTTTGCTAGTCAACGACAACAGCTGTAAATGGCTTAAGTTTCAATTAAGAGTGAATGTAATTTTATTTACCGAGCATGAATGTTACGCGCTCGTCTCCTGTATCCCGAGGCTGTTCTCCGAAGCTTACTAGCGGTACCAATATTGAGAGATTTCCAATTACAGAATTTCTGTCGCCATTCCTTGATTCGAAACTTTTGTTTCCTGTCTCCCACCCCCAACAGACGTTTGGTTATTACAAAAAATTCCATGTATTAGACTCTTTCATGACAAAAATTTATTTTATACATCCCGCTGTGACACAAATAAATTATTATGTAAGCCGTCAATCACAACGCTCTCTATAGCCCTCGTTTTCAAACATAAAGCATGTTTCGGCGGCAAGGGGCCATCACCAAGTAGCAACAATAAAAGTACTGAGAGAAGATTGTCTTATCTGTATAGAAACATAGATCCTCTGCTAAGAAGGACCTCCTAATCATCAGTAATCATACCACAAAACACCCAACGCTATGCGCCATTGATCGTAATGGTATGTTTTTATTTTGTGGAGTGTAGAAGTGGATAGGAGGGAATCAGTAGAGACCAGAATAAAAAATCGTTCCAAAACTTAACTACACTTGAAATAATGAATTTCATTTAAATCTGGTATGCGATTTAGTAACAACAACACGCGCAAACGTGCGTACATGAGATTACTGCCTTCTGCGATATGACGCAGTGTAGACTGGTATGTAGGTACCAACACTTTAATGGAGCAGCCATCTTGCTGTCTCCATCTTCAGGTTAGTCCAAAACTTCGATATCTGTATACCAATCTACACGGCGTCATATCCAAACGACTGTAATGTTCACTAGCACCGCTGCCGGAAACTCCTATCTCCAACACGTTCACAGCTTCCTCACTACAGGCCTACTTTGACTTCAGGCCCTACACTTATTCCAAATAAGGACAAGAGCCTAGTATTTCAATAGATACAGTGTGTCTGGTGTGTTGCAGGCTGCGGAGAGCGGCAATGTGGAAGACTTCAGGCGTCTATATCTGGCAGAGCCAGGGCGTCTCGGGGTGCGCGACTCCAGAGGCAGGGCAGCTGCCCACCAGGCGGCAGCTAGGAACAAGGTGAACATTTTGCAGTTCATCGCCACACACGGAGGAGGTATGACAGTCACAAATAGCGCAGTCTATGTATATGTGTAGAAACTATCGTGCTGTGAAATGGCGTAAGTCTCCTGCAACAACGTAATTCAAAGTGACTGGCATCCTGTCGCTGCTATTGCAAATCATTTAATGTCACTTTGTTTGTAGAACAGACTGGTCAAAATAAAGAATAATTTATCTTTAACTGTATGGTTTATATTCAGGCTGTATTTCTCAGAGCCCACTTTACGGACACAAGGTCTAAACTAATTAAACAGTATAGACTGCAGATCAGTTCATTCTAAGTTACGGCTTCTCTTCCCCTTTTTAATACATTCGATTTAACAAATATAAAGGAGGTAAAAAATACTGCAACAATACCTACTTAATATTTGATTCCAACTGGAGTATACAGCTAGTAAGACGCAGTACGTGTTCTGGGCTATTAGAGAATACAATAAAAATCTCAGAAAATTATTGGGCAGGAGAGAAGAATTTATACTGTTGGAGTAATATTATCAGACCAGTAATACGAATAGTATAGTTAACGAAGAGACCAATTAAGTAGGTATCCTGTTTATTTAAGGAATGATTCCTAAGAAACGCCTGGTGTTACATAAGCGTAAAGAAAGAACTATAACTCATTAGATGTACAAATTTGGCTATTATAAATTTGACTGTTTTTATTGTGTACGGTTCTGGCGATGATGTATTTAATCTGAACTCATTAATTTTATGTGCTCTTTCCATCGTCTAATGTCTTTAGATTTAAAACACTACTTTTCGGGGACATTATCTGTTTCCGGCTTTAGGCTTCCTTCTTCTGAAACAACATAATAATTATTTACATTGGGTTTAGTTTTTAAACTGTCATTGAAATGTGTTGTACTCACTTATTTGACTCTAGTCTGTCTTTAATCAGAATGTAATTAAGTATTTTGTAATAGCATTTTGTTGTACAAGAAGCAAACCTGTAGACAGGGACCGATCCCGTTCCCGAAACGTAGCGTGTTAAATTTCAATATACTCGACCAGTCTGTCCCAAGCAGGGTTCCACAGAACATCATTAGGGGTTCCGCAAGAAATCACGGAATAAACAGACAATGTTTTGACATCCCGCGAAAAATTCCATATTCCCTCGAAACATCGCGGGAATTTTTGCCCGGCAATTGGCAATACTGCAGTATTCTCCGTGTCCTGCCAACAGTACGTTTGTTTTGTACTTATTTCAGAGTCTGGCGTATCTAGCGATTTGAAAAATTATTTTATGGGGTTCCGCCATGGAAAAAAAATTGGGAAATAATGCACTAGACGATGGAAAACGTTCACAAAGTTAATGCATTCGAATGTTAACTATGTACGAGGTCTGTCCGGAAAATTCCCGAATATATCGCGTAAAAATTTTCCCGTCTTAGCTTGAAGCTATTCAGCCTTGTCGCCTTCAAAGTACTCCCCTCTACTCTGTCTGCACCGCTGCCAGCCTTTCTTCAATGTTCTGAAGCATTCCTGGAAAGCTTTTTTTAGGAATGCTGCGCAAATGCGCTAGCGAATTAGTCTTGATTGCCTCAATAGACTCAAAACAGCGGCCTTTCAGCGTTGATTTGAGCTTTGGAAACAGAAAAAAGTCAGCTGGTGCGAGATCTGGAGAGTACGGAGGCTGCGGAAGGACAGTCGTCGCGTGTTTGGCCATGAAGTCACGTCAACTCGATTCTGTTTTTGATCATCCGCCAACAGGCGTGGAACAAATTTTGCTGCAATGCGATGCATGCCCAAATTTTCGGTAAGAATTTCATGGCACACTGTTTTTGAGATACTCACTTCTTCAGCTACCTCTCGAACTGTCAAATGACGATTTGAATGGATGACTTCACGAACTTTTGCAACATTATCGTCACTTTTCGACGTTGATGGCCGTCCCGAACGCGGATCATCATCAACCGAAGTTCGGCCCTCTTCGAAACGTTTCCACCACTCGTACGTTTGAGTCTTGCCCATGGCTTCTTCCCTGAATGCTATTTTCAACATTTCAAATGTCTCAGTAACAGATTTTCCAATTTTCACACAAATTCGTTGCTCGTGAAAAACACTCATTTTCTTGTCGCAAGAGAATCGCCAGACACGCCAAACATGTGATCACATAAAGAAGCACAGCACAATGACTAAGTAAGACAGGGCAATGGGGTTTTCGCGACTCAGTTCATCAAACTCTTTACTAGAGAGTAGCACTTGCCGCGCCCCGCTAGGTCGACGCAATGGCGGGCTATTTTGAACGTTCGGAAACTTTCCGGACAGCTCATGTATGTGGACTAATACAGTAAGTGTAAACTCACTCATGGTTTAGAGTTCCGTATGTACCCCCTGTTAAATACTAACGTTTAAGTTACATATTTAATAATATGCAATAATAATTCAGGCGTGTAATTGTAAATTTTTTACAATTGTCTCTCGGGCTTCTAATATAGAGTAGAGGATTATCGCCTGAATATTGTTGAGCATCTTTGGCGAAATATTGGTTATTCAGTAAATAACTGTACTTTTCTTGTACATTCCAGTAGAGACCACATTTTCTGTTCTTTAACACTTGTATTGTGCCTGTATGGTTCAGAAGATATAAATATAAACAGTGACTTTGCATGCTTTGGGATATGCACTATGACATTTTTAGTTGCACTTTCTATTTTCTGCATTATTGATAATCTTTTTCGTACATACTGAGTTCTGTGTCTAATTCCTTCCAGAATTGCCCTTCAAAGAAATTATGGATATACAGGTGGACAGATCCCTAAACTATCTAAAATTGTGCCTCGTTATCCATGAACTAGTTAGCGCAGTTACATTTAACCACTGAATGTTAACTTATCTTACATAAATAAGCAAGGAATAAAAAGAGTCTCTTTGACATTTTGCAATTGGACAGGTAACGAGACTGCCAGAATTAAAGCAGTTCCCAGCCTTTAGTCAAATGTGGTGCCAAATGTAAACTGTACCGTTTTCCTTTTTCAGATCTAAATATTAAAGATCATGCTGGCAACACTCCTTTGCATGTGGCTGTGGAAAATGAATCTTTTGAGGTGATCGAATATTTCCTACAGAGGTCAGTAAAAGGGAAATAAATGCTAATGTTTTGTGAGTTCTCTTATGTAAATGTTGCATGCTGGGTTTGGATAAGTGACGGATTGATCTGTAGAATATTTAATGACATTTCTTAAACTGTTGACATTTCAGAGTGCTATATATATATATATATATACATACAGGGTGTCCCAGGAGGAATGTGCGAGACTTCGGGAGAGTGTTCCTTATGTTAAACTATACCGATATAACCCAAAACACCTATGTCCAAAGTTGAACGGTTACGGAGATAATGGCCAG
>Ga0123355_10016470_pt1 | contig 11649 bp, 5 predicted proteins | sample TergutEmb28metaG_3_FD_89872 | JGI IMG/M metagenome (GOLD analysis project Ga0123355, IMG submission 89872) | Embiratermes neotenicus P1 segment gut microbial communities from Petit-Saut dam, French Guiana - Emb289 P1 | ecosystem: Host-associated > Arthropoda: Insects > Digestive system > Gut ...
CACAAGGTGGCCCGAAACGTGTTGAGCAACCTATAAAGGAGAAATAAACATAATACTAAAAGTGACATCTAGTTGGTCTCTTTTTCCACATTGAACTACGATGCACGGTCAACCATACATCAAGAAAATTATTCTATATCATGTACAAATACTCAGTTCCCTCCTCATTTAAAACATTTTGCCCTTGTATTAGAAATGCCATTCGGCGAATTATGTACCTTTAAATAATAGTCGTTAAGTGCAAGAATCAAAACTAACACACACATATATACTGGCTGCATATAGGCTATTCTAAACACTGGGCTTTAAAGAGCAGCGGACTGCACTCAGTAGTTGTCACTGCACCCTGCTTGAGTTAGCCATGACACCATGGGACATTGCAAGACACATTGTCCTGTGGTGACGTCACACAGACACACAATTTACGAAACATACTAAATTCTCCTAATATTAGCCGCGTCAAATTTTGTTTCTAATCACAATATTACCAGGCTTGTTGCTGTGAAATCTCCAAACTTTACGTGTGAAGGACATCCTCTAAATTCCTATGATACACCATAGTTTTCGGAAGCATTTTGCCGAGTGTTGAGGGTGAATAAGGAGAGTAAATAGGGAAATAAATATCGATGTTATCGTATTCTGGATTATGTGTTCTCGAGTCATTAGTTTTTATGTATCTTCGGAAGAAAACAGAGGGTTTCTGACAGGAAAGATACCGCAAATCAACTCTTCCCTCTCCTCTTCTAACCATATCTCCCTCCAGCCTACTGTCTTCCCTTTGAAGGAAAAGAAATTGTTGGGAATAAAATGGAATTTTGTGTACTGATAAAAAGGAAGAGAAAGTTTTCTTGCAGTACTTTTGAACTGAATTTCAAACGTTTTGAAACTGGTTACAGTAACTGGGGTTGTGCTGTATCACGAGTTCGATTATGTGAAGTATCACATCATTACAAGGCGCAATTGCTAGCCTCGACATAACTTTCCGTCTGTCCGTCTGTTCGTCCGTCAAAAAGAAACGTGACTCCTACCGCAAAAGCTGCTATGAAAATTCGTATTTAGTAAAATGTTTAGACATTTTTCTTATATTTTTGGTTAAAATAGAATTAACGAACATGTCTTTTACATGATGACGTACGCACACGTACGTGAAGATCGTCATTAAGGGGACAGACTGCACGATCTGTGGCCTAGGAACGAGTTTATCTACGTCTCGTGTTTTACGAGAGTAGTACAGAAAATAGGATACTCGCTATTTACGAGGTAAGTAGAGGAAACGCAACGACGCGCGGGAGAATAAGTTCGCGGCCTAAATACAACTATCATTCTAAGAAAAAACGAAAAGTTCCAGTGACTTACTTTAATCTATGTAGAAAATATACACAAATCCTGAGAGCAAAAGAGATCGAATGCTCCGAAAGCATTAATCCGAGCGGTTATTTCCTAATTTGTTACAAAGTTTCCTACACACTTGTCCCGACTCAAGGATTCAAATCAATTTATGCCTCTCGTCTTTTATGTTATCGCTTTCATTTTCTGGTTTATATAGAAAAAATTTGTAAAGCATTCTGATTTACCAAGCTGGCTCTGGGATTGTGCTTTTATTGGACAGGTGCCCACTTACAATATCGGCTGCGACAACGACTATCCTGCCTGATTGTTCGTGTTTTTTCTTGGTCACCCCGGTCAAATTCCTGCATAACAAATTACATCGCAACTATTTTCTTTTGCATACACGTTTTATTTATTCCATAACCTGCAGTGATTCGACGCTGTAATATGAATTGCCGACAGCATAGGACCTACAAAAACCACAAATACATAAACATATGCTAAACTAGCTTTAACACGGTATCTTCAGGTGAATGAGTTAGTTCCTTTGTCATTTAACAAGAAAATTATCGCTAAAGGAAGGGTCAAGAATATAAAATAGAAACAAGAATGGCCATTGCTTTCTTCTGTCCTTTTTTACGTGCTGCTGGTAGCGTGGTAGGTATGTTGCTTCGAAATGTGGGAAATTGTCTGCCAAACCTTTGTTGTCCAGAATTTAGTAGCTGCAATAGGCATCGACTTATGGAACTTCAAAGTAAACTAGAATAAACTAATTATATGATATAATGTATCTCCGTTTATGGCTTCTCGAACAATATTGATCATACAGCAGAGCGAATCTGAACTTCTGATATTGTTTTTTTTTCAGACTTAGTTCTTTGGACGAGAACACAACAGGAATGGCCCAGATCTAAACACCAAGTCTCTTACAGTTTGCCATATTTCACAATAGTTTTGTCGAAGACAAAAAATATATGATAGGATATAAAAGAACAAATAGAATGCAAGTGAAGAATAAGAAGCAGTGAAGAAGAACAGAACCGATTATGACATAGCAGGGTGCCGACAGACAGACGTCGGGTTTATACTAAGATCATTCAGAAAACGTTGATCATACTACCTTTATTAACATTTATTGATAACGCTTATTGTAGCACCGTGCATTGTCGTAGAATCACTTCAATTTATCAACCTACGAATGCACATACAATTTCATATAAAACACTTTTAAAACACTTTAAAACACTCCGACATGTTTCGCTCTTGTCAGATCATCATCAAGGAACTTTGTTCCTTGCTAAAGTTATATTACAGTATTCACAATTCAATTCGTATTTGCAAACAAGATGTTGTGGCAGCATATCATGTTGTGTGGGAATGTGTTGTGAAGCAGTGGCCAGGTGTGCGTCTTACGACGCACACCTAGCCACTGCTCCACAACAAAACATGATATGCTGCCACAACACCTCGTTTGCAAATACGAATTGAATTGTGAATACTGTAATATAACTTCAGCAAGTAACAAAGCTCCCTGATGATGATCTGACAAGATCGAAACATGTCGGAGTGTTTTAAAGTGTTTTAAAAGTGTTTTATGTGAAATTATATGTGCATTCGTTGGTTGATAAATTAAAGTGATTTTATTGGTAACGGTTTTCCGAAATTTCTTCGGTGACTAATATCAGAAATCACAATACCCTCCTTTGTACAGTTCAAATTTACCTTCGAAGTATCTTCGAAATGCAGCTCCAATTGTCGGTTATAATATTCGTTATGCAGACCTTGCTGACCTAAGAATTCCTTAACCATGGAATAACATTTGGGCCTCTGTAACTCTGCGGACCTAACAAATCATAATGTCTGCAAATACTTTATATCCTTGAGGCGACACTATCGGATATCTCCGACTTTGTGTTCTCCTTAATACACAAACCATTTTCCCTTTTCTGTCGCTCTGTCACTCGCATAGAGCATAGCTTCATACAATAGGCCAATAGAACAGGTCTACTTATCTTTGAGTGTGGACTGATGACGGAAGCAGAGCCAAATTACGAAAAGTTACTTTTTAAACAAATTAGGAAAGGTGGATCAAGTCAGGTAAATTTTTCATCTAAAATTAAGATTTTTGTGTTTATGTTAACTAAGGATACTGCAGAGTGGGACTCGTGATTGAGAAGGGCAATGGAAGTTATTTAGAAAATACGTTTCAAATATAGTTAATCTATCAGTAATTACCAAAATGGTGACGGTGTGAATTATTGGACCTATGATTCATAAAATTAAACTTTTGGGATATTTACCACTATAAATTATACAAAGAGAATTTTACCTAAGTACATCTATTGTTGATTTCTAATTCCTTTTAGCTTTGTCATGCAGATTGAAGCCGTTGAAGTGAAATAACTATTACGATACGCATTACAATTTCTCATCAGAATGAACTCTGTATCTAAAAATATAAATATTAAAATTTGTTAATACACAGTTTCGCGTGCTGATTTTTACAGGTGTCATTTAACCTTTTAAAGGCTACTGGTTACGTGATGCACCAATAGTTTAACATTCGAAAATGTACGCTCTGCCCACACTGTATTTATGTGTTTTGTATTTTTCTGGGAACAAACAACGACTTGTGCAACTTCCTGCATAAACCGATTGGTTTTTATAACCGAGAAGAAAAGTGTTTACAGCGCGGTACGGACTGGGTCTTTAAATAAAGCGGTCTGTGCTTCGTCTTTAAAGGGTTAATCATTGCTCCCACCCTCCAATAATGTTTGCACGCACACGCCCCAGTGTTACATCATACGTATATTTTCTGTCTTGTTATCCTCTTTCACAGTTGCAAATTTCAAATTCTCATTTTAAAATTTCGAATATAGGAAGGACGGACACAAAATGAGATGCTTCAATGAAACATTCTGTAGTTAGACACCCTGTCTATATTATCCACATTTACGACAGCACATGACATACCAACTACAGCGCAGTATCTCTTTCAGAAAATGCAGCAATTCCGAGTCTTTCAATTAAAAACACCTCTCTCTTTATTTCTGCTTTTGGTTTCCATTTTATTCTCTCTTCACGCTTCCCCTTAAGTTCCGGAACCCCAGCCGTCTCTTCTTCCTCTGTGTCTAGAGGATGCTAAGAGAGAGATAGGACAACGAATGAGACCAACAATTTGATTGGGAACATTGACATTCTGATCAAGCCGTCTGCCTGCCTGTCGGGAGAACGCACAACCACTGACTCCAACCTCCTCCCCAATTTGTTCGATTCCCTGCAGACTCTAACGTCCAGCATCAGAGACCGTCAAGTAGTTTCTCTTCTATCTAAAGTTGTAGGACCTTGGGCAAATGAAAACCACACTTATTTTTCCACATTTTATTATTAAATCATACAATTCTGACACGTTAATACAAAACCTACAATTTAACATTCTTCACGGAATTAAAGAAAGAATTAGAAATAATATTTTTTTGGAATATAATGCTAAATAATGTACGTCAGCACAACTGTTTTATTACACAAATTAGTTATATAGACCACATGTTTCGACTATTAATCAGTCATCTTCAGGCCTATTTTAATCGGTTTAGTCACAAGATGCAACACACACATTGGGATCCAAGTGTGTTTACATCAATGGAATACAAATGATATAGTTTTATGTATTTCATTGATGTAAACACGCTGGGATCCCAATGTGTGTATAGCATCTTGGGAATAAACCGATTAAAATAGCCTGAGGATGACTGATTAATAGTCGAAACTTGTAGCCTACGTAATTACTTTGTGTAATAAAACAGTTGTGTTGACGTACAATTTTTAGCATTATACTACGTTTCTAGTACGTCGTGATGCTTCCGATCAATATTCTTTGTAGTTGTTCGAAAATATTGCCCTTCGATTTCTTCAGCTCTTTCTTTTACTTTCCACATATTTGGATGCAAAACTAATTTTGTATTTTACTGTCATTTTACAAACGTGGTCTCTCCATGCACAACACCTCACCCTTTCAAAAGACTTGCATATTTGTGTGTGTCAACACAGCACAGAAGGACGTCTAAGTAGTGAGAGATGAACTTAACTACCCTAATACTTCGAATTACTGTACACCACACCCAGCTCACGGGGCTCAAGTAGTGAACAGGTGAAATTTGTAGAATTTTAATATACTAGTGCTCAAGAAGTAAGATGCACAGGAATAATGTTTTTTGAGTTAAGTGAAGAGGTTTTTGTGAATTGCGTTTGAAATTTTACAGATTTTCAGTGAAGGTACTCTGAGCAGCTCTGCACATGTCATAAGAGTTAACAGATTTGAAAGCGTGGCGGAATAACTGTAGCTGTAAAAGTAAATATCTTTACAACGTATTTCGGCAAAGTAGTGGGAAATGGCGGGACTTACGCCTGATCCTTCATACACACCCTGAAGAAGAAATAAAGTGGTGTATGATGGGACAAACGAGGTGGTAGACCTGACAAAGCGCAGGCTCTAACCCCTTTCCTTGATAATTGTGGTTGAAAATAGTTCCTGACTTTTACCTGTAAATAAGAAGGCGCTCTTTACAATTACAAATTATTGGAATTCTCTTCTTTCAAAATGGGCATGAATATTTCTCCAAATTGCTTAGGCGCACTACACAAGCCACAGTGTTTTCGAGAAGAGAGAATAGCATAAACAATGTTCTGAATGGAATATTTTGTTGTACTTTTAGTCATTCTATGTGGAGTGTTGTTGTTCAAAATTCTAAGAATATGTTGATTAACGTTTTCGGAAAAATGACAAGTGGCTTCGTCAATTAATGTAATTTTGTCTAACAAACTTCGTACATCTTATCCAGATACTGAAATAACGTCACAGCAGAATGTGTATCGAAGTTCTGTATTTTGGGCTGTACATGTTACAGCAATCGGTATTTGTAACTTTTAAATCTCATAGAGATGGAAAAATTTCGTTCACTGTGGACGTTACAGTACTAATTTGTCGAGCAGTGTCTCTATTGCATGAGCCTTGAGTGCGAACGAAAGCCTATCAAAATCATTCATATTTTCTTCGGTGACGGATGTTCTTCCCGAGGTTTTTGCCTTAAAATTGCAGCCAGCTTAATTCAACAACCTATATCATTCGCAGATGGACATCTTCTTTGGTGGTCTCCTAACACATTTAGTAAGAAACACCTAGACACTGTAAGAACAAATTTCGATATTTGATACCACTTAGCTTGCGACATTTGAGACGCCATTTTCCAATCGTGTGTTGATAGAGCGACTGGTGCCAACAGCAGGAATCTCGGTAGCACAATTACAAACTTTATCGTGTTACTTCTCTGAATATCATTGTTTCTCGCCCCTATGCTTTTCAGTTCGTGAACTCTATTTCATTAAAATCTTTCGCATTTCATGTGTTCACCCTGTGACATATTCAGTTGTAAATGAAGGATGTTTGTGCAGGTTACTGGCATACCATGTTTTTGTTATACGTTAAAATAGGCTGTTTAATTGAATATTGCTTCTTCTCCCGTAACAAAACTTTTCTTACCTTTAACCAGAGCGTCAAGAGTTCCTTATTAAAGACGAAAATATTTGATACGAAGTATGAGAAAGGATATGGCAGTTTGTTCTCAAAACTTTATGACAGTTTATCTTGACGTTAATTTAAATTCTGACAGAGTTCAATTATTCCATCCAACAAGAAACAACTAGTGACGTTATTACAAAATCTATTGAAACAGCTCTTGCTGTAATGTTCCTCACATAAAGAGTTGGTTCATAGTATTTAACATATCAGAAACAAAAGAGTTGAAACTGTTTTCTGAAATGGTAGAAACGGGAATGACGTAGGTAGGGAAATCATTTTGATTTTAATAATAATAGTAATGAATTTCATTTTATGTGTCATGTAGGTCTGGCTGCATACCAGAGAATAAGGTCTGTACGCTTTTAGTCACGTGGCATTTAATCAACAGCAGATAGACAAGCTGCAAAATAGCTGGCCGCAATGTAATATTTGTCAGAAACTCTGTGAGTAGGAATTATTTTGAGGAAACTCATTTGACAAGTATTAAACGAAAATGTTTGCTACTGTGAGTATAAATACACAGGTAACAATTTTCTCCCCTTGTAAACGTGTTGGAACGTTGTTAATTGTTAACAATAATATACGGAATGTAATATTTTGTTATGTGAATTGTTTGCATGTTCCTTACGTTTTAAAGGGAAACATTTGTATATCGGATGAGGAATGGTTGACAGGTTGGTTCTTGCTTTATTAAATTAAATTACTCTTAAGTTTAATTAAAAACACGTAATAAGAGGGTCTCGAAAGACAACTGAGATTCTATGGAAAATATTCAAATATTGCAAGTTGTGTGCAGGAAGGCTTATATTATCTGGTAAGAATACTACACGCGCTTCAGTCTATCAGAATTGCCTGCTTCACTTATTCTCTTACTAATCTATGAAGAGTACATATCGACTTAATAAACACATGTAAATAATCTGACGGTGGTATAGGGAAGAGCAAATGGTTATTTTTATGACTAATAACTAATTCTAGTCAGTGATCAGGTATATACAATAAGGCGAATGTTTTTTAAATGCAGATTACAAATCTCAGTACATCATTCAGTCGTCAACTGTAATAATTCCCTGTGTAATACACTGAAGATGTTACAATCTGCAAGCAAGGATCGCATCATTTAGCAGCAAAACCGAGGAATAACTTGTTACTCTGTATTACCGTAAAATAAATCCTTCATTCAAGAGAAGCATTAAGAACAAAGATCAGAAAGTCCCTTCGTTTTATAGAGTAAGAAGCCTGAATTTCATGTTAACAAAATCCCAACCGTCGAACACATCTTTAAATAGTTTTACAGAAGCCCTTAGCTTCTAAATATATTGCTTTACAATCAATTTTAATATTGCCCTTCCATCTAAGCCTAGCACTTCTAAAATTTCTCCCTCCGGGTCTTCAGAAAAATTTTATATTTATTTCTACCTAATTGCACGCTACATGTTCCATATTTCAGATTTCTCCGTTTGAACATCAGCATATGTCCACAAGATACAATTATTTTACGATTCTCTTTATCATCATCCTATACTATAACGTGATGATCCACCGTATTATTTACTCTTTCTGTGTTTCAAAGGTAGTACCGTTTCGGCCTAACATTGTTAAGATTAATCAATAAGTGTCATTTTTCTTCGTCTTCAAAATACTTAAATTAAATTCTTGTAATATTTTCGTACAGCCTCTGTAAACGTTGTTCCCCGTATTCTCTGCCACCACTGCGTTTGCGCCTTGTAGAAAACGTTTCTGTATTGATAAGAAGTGCTTTGAAAGTTACAAAATGATTTCACAAGCAAACCAAACAAAACTTACATGAATTCCGAATTTAAGTTGCAGGCTAGGGCTGTATTAATGCAACATTGTCATGGTTTTTATTTCCACAAGCCTTGACAGCACGCCACGTCATTGCATGTCGTGTATACTATATTGTACAATATGACCGTCTCATCAGACAAAATCCATTTCTTCCGTCCGAACTAAACCAATTTAAACTTCGGGTGTTATCATGCAGCTGTTTTCGTACTGTGGAATTATGTTGCAATGGACACTCATTTCAAAAAGTAGCTCAAACACTTTATTAAATGCACAAATATTCCCAAACTTACATCAATACATGTTCGTACTAGAAAATGTGATACAATTCTGTATTTCTAGCTGCTTTATTTACTTATCTTTCCATTTATTATGCGCTCTGGGCACGAAGTCAATAAATGAACTCGTAATTGTGATGTGTTTATGATCGTGCGCTCGTCTCTTTTCTCGAATATTTATCTTCTCTACCATCAAATATAAAACAAACATTTCTTGTTAGCGTCAGTTAATGCCTAACATTGCGGATATTTGTGAAAGGTGAAATGTTGTGGTCAAGATATCTATCTGCAGCAGAAAATTTAATTGTGACCTCCACAGCGTGACACAGAATTTCTAACTACTTATACTGAGAAATTGCTTTAGTCAGAGCAGTTTAAATCAAATTTAATAATGGAGCCGAAAAGGCAGCAACTGATTTCAGACCGCAGTTGCACAACGTTTAAAAATTATTTTAGATAAAAAAAAAGTACAAATTTTTCTAATGTATGCACAACAACTCGTGAATATCCGTGTGACGTAGCTTGTAGTAAAGGCCTCATTCACTTCCACATATTTTAAACGGCACCTTTATCAATTTCACCCTACAGCAGGCCACAATGATCCAGAGAGGAAGTGGAGGTATAGCTTTACTCCTTCTTTAACCTCGACATTAATTAGGGTGAGTGGTTCACGCCACGCCCAGGGTGCTTTACACCCGGGAAAGACACAGTACCTGTTGTATAGGAGGTTGGATGGGTAACATGGCCGGTCTGGACGGGTGCGGATAATCTCGCCCCCCACCAGGATTCGATCCTCGGACCGTCCAGCCCGTAACCAGTCGCTATACCCACTGAGCTATTCCGGCCCACAACGGCACCTTTATATTTGAAGTAATTAAAAAACGACTACAATTTTTGTATGCTTGTGCAAAATTTCCCTTTTCACGCAAGGAAGGTGTGTGCCTGAGGCAATAATGGTTCGGTTCCATGCATAATTAAGCTCAACGCCAGAAGAAAATTCGAAAGCTTCAGGCCCCGATCGCTTTACATCCAGGGAAAAAATTACCTTACCTCGTTGAATGGAATCTTTATTTTGGGCCCCAGAGCCAGTGAATAAAGAAAGTATCACTTGATTAAACAGTAAGTATGTAATAAGGGAATGCAATCGCTTGCGCAGAATGCAGTCTTACTGTAAACGTAAGGAGCTTCCCCTGCACAGACAGAAAAGCGACACAATATCGACTTCCTTCTATTATAGAGTGCTGGTATCATTCGGTACTGATCACGACATCACATAGCAGCTCATTTGAACGCCACTCTCCGCACCCCACCCCACCCCGAACCGTGAATAGACAAACCCTACATTGCTTCGGATCCGAAGCAATCCAACAGTTATTTTGCGTGAGTACAAGTTTTTATTAATCCATTTTATTATCTTTCTCGTCTCCTCTCCCCTTGTTTTCGCTTGCGTGTTGACGAAGGACAAGACAGTAAAAGTTACAACAAGCAAACAATATGTGCGCAGATAAATACAGATCATTTAAAAAATATTGACCCTCTTAATTGGTTGGAGACATCTAGTGATAAGTTACAAACAGTTCTGAATTAAGATATATTCCACGTTTACGTCAACCAAAGAGGAATTAATGTCATTAATACATAACAACCTCAGCTATCATCAGCTTCTTAAAAAGGACTCTCGTCCATAGAATTAGCCTGTTTGCGGAGCCTTACCTCCCCCTCCACCCCCGTATGCTTTACTCGAATGCACAGGGAAAACTTAACTCTACCTTGTCAGTAGCTGTTAACACTGACAATCCATACTGAAGTCTAGAGGACTGTCGTCCTTCTCACTCGCACTTTTCTGAATTTTATGAACCCCACGGCTTTCTACCATTTCATAACAGCCAGCTAAATATTCATACAAAGAGCCATACAAATGGCCCTGATCCTGTTCATATAACCTTCGTTTGAATACTATCATTCCATCAACGCCTAGGTCTTCCAATTGGTTTCCTTCCTTCCAGTCCCCCTACCAAATTCCAACACTTACCACCCTTCTCTTCCGTAGGATCCTCATGCCCAGTCCATCTCATCCTAAACTGTTCAACTAAATACAATTCGGTGAGGCGTGCAGTTTGTGAGTCTCTTATTCATCCAGTTTTTTCCAACCACTTATTTCGTTGTTGCACTTAGGCCTAAATTTCTTCCTCGGCATTGTATTTCCGAACACTTTTATCATATATTTTTTTCTCGATGTTAAAGGCCAAGTTTCATACCCATATAGAAAAACAGACAAAATTACAATTCTGTACCTTATGATCTTCTTTTTGACTATATATTTAAGTCACTTTAGTTTGTAATGTTAAATTTAACTAAGTTATTTCCAACGTTTATTTTCTTTCTTACATTCACATAATTAATGTCCTTCGTAAAGACTTAAAGTTTCTCCTATTTATGCAGCATTCTGAAAATATTTTCAGAATTCTGTTTTATTTATCCTTTAATTTGGCTGGTAGTACTTCGCCACCTGCATTTAGGACCTAATATCTTATTCGCCTTCCATTACATGCCACTTCCATTCTACTAGCAAGATTTTATTGGCAGAAGTTCGTGTTGGTCTAGGATGAAAATGACGATTAATACACATTAGCTCACATCAATCAGTAATACATCTGA
>Ga0123355_10016471_pt1 | contig 11649 bp, 13 predicted proteins | sample TergutEmb28metaG_3_FD_89872 | JGI IMG/M metagenome (GOLD analysis project Ga0123355, IMG submission 89872) | Embiratermes neotenicus P1 segment gut microbial communities from Petit-Saut dam, French Guiana - Emb289 P1 | ecosystem: Host-associated > Arthropoda: Insects > Digestive system > Gut ...
CATGGCCTGGATTCTGGTGGAGCAACCCCTTGGCAGCATTGGATCTACGTGCTGTTCTCCGCAAGCTAGATCACATGGCACTACAAGTACCTGCAGATCGACCCTGGCAAGCCTCACATGCTACTGAATGGGATCAGATCACATTCAAGGATTTTCTGAAGAAAAATTGCTGGACCAGGTAAACTAACTCTTTCGGACAAATTAGTGTCTATAGTAAAATAACGAGAATGGAAAAATGCAAGTGTATAGCTTTCATTATCAGTGTTTTATTTTCACAGACTAATATAACTCTGGTTTGTGTATTTGCCAGAATACCCATTGTCTCACTACATGTTTGCCAGTTTATTTTGTCATCATCAGGCATAGTTTTATGCAAACTGGTAACATAGAATGCAGTTTTTTAATGTATAAAACCTTACAGGGTTTAGTAACATTTCCTTAAAAGTGTCATATGGACAAATACTTGCAAGGTGCTTTTTGGTATGACTGACTTAACAAAGTCCATAGAACAGAGTCCTTCTTGGAAAGTTAATTATTCCTCATTTAGTGAAGGAATTCCACATATTTTATGGAACCCAAATTTCATTACTGCATACACAACAATCTGACACTTGTCTGCATCTTGAGCTACATCAATGCAATCCATGTCTTACCATCTTATTTCTTGAAGATCCATTTTAATAATATTCTCCCACCTACACCTAGGCCTTCTAAATGGTCTCTTTCCTTCATGTTTCCTACCAAAACCCCATATGCGCCCCTCTGTACCTTGTATGTGCCATATTCTGAACCCATCTCATTCTTCTTGATTTCATCACCCAAATAATTTTTATTATGATTGGATCAGTGAAAGTTAAAACAGTTTGTAGTTGTTCATTGCACATATTAATGAGAGGTGCAATACAACGTATAATGGATATCAATGAACACTGTCTGACATCTTACATGAAATAGTGTAAAAAAATTGACACACTCACAATTTCACAGCATTTCACCCTTAAACAAATGTGTAAAATGCAATGACTTCATAAAATGAGTTCAAAATCTCCATAGTTGGCTGTCTGCCACCTCACATAATGAATAAGTTAATATGTGACACACGTGACAGTGAGCAACTCCAGAGTGTTTTAGCATTTAATAACAATATAGATATAGTCATCACTATAAAAAGTTCATAAGATCATAAACATTCTTAGTGATATTTGGCTGTTTGTTAATTTTAAAGAATTTTTTTTAAACACTGAAATATTGTATGAATTAAAACATGCGCATTTTAATGTACCATTTTGTGTGCAACTGTGACTGATGATAGTAAAGTAATGTGCCAAAATGTGCAGTGGACTGACTGTGTATTCTGGTGAATACTCAAAAGAGAGTGGTAGGAAACTGTGAATATGAAACTTTGGCATTTGTTATCAAATGCAAAATTCCCCATATTCTATGGAGCCCAAAGATTCATTACCGCATTCACAAGTGCCTGCTACCTGTCCCCATCCTGAGCCAGATCGATCCAGTCCATACCCCCACCTCCCACTTCCTGAAGACCCATCTTAATATTATCCTCCCATCTATGCCTGGGTCTCCCCAGTGGTCTCTTTCCCTCAGGTTTCCCCACCAAAACCCTGTACACACCTCTCCCCTGCTCCATATGCACTACATGCCCCGCCCATCTCATTCTTCTCGATTTTGACACCGAAACAATGTTGGGTGAGGAGTACAGATCATTAAGCTCTTCACTATGTGGTTTTCTCCATTCCCCTGTTCCCTTATCCCTGTTAGACCCAAATATTCCCCTTAGCACCCTATTCTCAAACACCCTCAGCCTATGTTCCTCCCTCAATATCAGCGACTAAGTTTCACACCCACACAAAAAACAGGTAAAATTATAGTTCTATATATCTTAATCTTTAAATTTTTGGATAGCAAACTGGAACACAAAAGATTCTGCACTGAATGATAGCAGGTATTCCCTGACTTCAATCTGCTCTTAATTTCTTCCTTAAAGAATTTTGATTTGTTAAAGTTGTTCCCAAATATTTGAACTCTCCCACCCTTTCAAAGGAACTATTATCAGTCTTCATACTGTGACTTTGTCCTACATTCTGATCTTGAGGCATGATCATGTACTTAGTTTTATCAGCATTTACTTCCAGTCCAATCTCCTTACTAGCCACTACCAAAGCTTCTGCGTTTTCCTTTATAGTACGTATGCTTCCTTCCAATATATTAGCATCATTGGCATAAACCAGAGGCCGATTTGTACCATCTAATTTCAAGCCATCCTGGATTACCTCAACCCTCCTAATGGTATACACTACAGGAAAGTTGAAAAGCAATGACGATAGAGCATCTCCTTGTTTCAAACCATTCCTAATAGGAAACATGTTGGAAATTCTTGCCTACCCAGACTCTGCTATATGTTACAGTCAGACATATTTGTATTAGCCTTACCAGTTTCATGGGGATACCAAACTCAATGAGAATATTGTATAAGACCTCCCTCCTAACTGAATCATAAGCTATCTTGAAGTCTATAAAGAGCTGAAGCACTGCTTCATTGTGTTCCCTTTTTTTCTCAAGTATTTGACGAATGCAGAATATATGATCAGTAGTTGACCTGTTGCGTCAAAATCCACATTGATGATCCCCAGTAATTTTCTCTGCATATGGAATTAACCTTGACAGCAGGATGTTGGATAAAATTTTGTATGTAGTTGGCAATAGTGATATGCCCCTATAAATATTACAATCTGTTTTATCACCCTTCTTATAAACAGGTACAATGATCGACTCCTTCCACTCCTCTGGCAATTCCTCCTTATTCCAAATGGAATTAGTAAGTTTATGAATCTCAGAGCGAATTGTTCTACTTCCTGCTTTAATCAATTCTGCTTGGATTTGATCACTTCCTAGCGATTTGTGTCTTTTTAGCTTTTCAATAGCCAACTCAAACTCAGAGGCACTTGGCTCAGGTACTAGGTTCTCCTGTATGTATTTCTGTCAGCTTAACATCATTAACCCCATGTACATTCAATAGCTGGGAGAAATAGTTCCTCCACATAGCCAAAATACTCTGGGAGTCTGTAACCAAATCACCTTTGTCATCCTTCACTAAATTAGTTCTAGGCTGGTAACCCTTCTTAAAGTCTGTTATTCCTGTGTACAAGTCCCTAAAATTTTGATCTTACTCTTAGTATCAAGTTCCTCAATTTTAGCTTTCAGTTATGCCTTCTTTTTGTTCCTGAAATGTCTGCTAGCATCGCGTCTTACATTGTTCAGATTATCTACATTTCTTTGGCTTGGATCCTGTTTCCACTGCATTTTAACCTGCTTCCTTTGATGTAAGAAACCTAAACATTCTTCATCAAACCATGGTTTATGCTGCTTCAATTCATGCAGACCTAGACCCTCTTTAGCTGAGGTTTTGATATTCTCTTTAATGTTCTCTCAAGCCCTATTTATGTTCTCATCTTCACTTAAGTTCTCCAAAGCTGCAAACCTGTTTGTAATCTCAATCTGATACTGTTTCCTAACCTTCAGCTGATTTACTTTCCTCAGATTAAATCTTTCTCCACCAAACCTATGTGCTGCTAGTTTACTTACTGCCAATCTTACCCTAACTTTTTCAAGCACCAGATAGTGATCAGTATCACAATCAGCTCCCCTGAAATTTTGTATATCTAGTATGCTCAAATGTCATCTCCTATCTCTCAATATGTGATCAATCTGGTTGTGAGTCTTCCCATCATGAGAGATCCAGCTGTAATTATGAATGCTTCAGTGTGGGAACATTGTGCTCTTAACAACCAGATTGTTTGATGTGGCAAATTTTACTATTCTAACACCATTATCATTACTACCCTGATGTAGACACTCATTTCCAATTGTCAGTTTTAAAATATTCTCTCTACCCACTTTTGCAAAAAATATCCTAATAGAATTTTCATATGGTATTTAGAAAAATGATGAAAAGCCTGCTCTAATTCCTCTTAAAAACTGTCTTTTGAATCACCACTTTTCTCCTCAATTGGTGCATGTACATTTAGAACAATGATATTACCCCAACAAACTCTCATAACTATCTTTGACACCCTATTACAAACAAACTCTACCCTCTTAACTGCTGATACTATTCTGTGGTTTACAAAGAATCCTGAATTGATGACTTTCATTTCCTTTTCCATAGGAAAAATACAGGGCGTTTCATAATGTACTCTGGGATTTCAAAAATTTGTTGTAGGAAAGCCGTAGGACAGGTATTTACAAAACTCATACAGATAGAACGAACAACTCAAACATTTTTTTCCAGTAAGTTGTTTTTCATCGTAGTTCACGTTTCTGCCGCTAGGCGATCCAAGTGTGTATAGTGAGAAAATGGCCGCTCTGGGGGAGAAGTCGTTTTGTGTTTTGGAATATCACACGAGTCAGTCTGTGGTTAATGTACATTGTGCATTTAGTGCGAGTACGCAAAGGTATTCGTCTCACCATTGCCATGTGACCTCGCTGACCTAAAGGCACGGATCATTGCTGCAGTGAAGAATATCGATACACCCATATTGACGCGTGTGTGGCAAGAGCTTGAATATCGTATCAATGTGTGCCGTGTCACCCGTGGTGTACACATCGAACATCTCTAATTGTCAAAAAAAAAAAAAAAAACTTTTCCGGTTTTGCTGTGGCTGTGAACAATTCCATTAAGGTAGGTCCTTTGGTTTTCTTGTTATAAATGTTCATAATCACGGAGAATATTATGAAACGCCCTGTATAATCCCCTGCTCTTACTGTGCCCCCTCTGTCCCACCTAACCTCCTGAACGCCCACTAAATCTAATTTAGATCTAGTTAATTCTCTTGTTGCTGTCATAAATGAACCTGCCCTGTACAGGCTCCTAACATTCCAAGCACCAGATTTCATGTCCCGCTTTCGTTGCTTAGGTCTACCAAAGTATCTGTCTAGTTCCGAGGCTTTAGCTGTGAATATTTCGTAACAAGATACATTTTAACGGGGAGGAGTTGCCAGCACCTCGCCCAACCCCCAAGCTAGAGGATCACCCCTTGTTGGCTGTCCGCGACTGCTTATTCAATATATTCGCAGCTACCCTCCATATTGGAGGCCGTTCCTCCATCTGCAACCTGAGGATGTGCCATGCTGTGGTGATAGGGACCCACTTATCACATGGCATTCAATGCATACCTGGGGATATTTGTCCAGTGGCAAAATGGCAGGAAAGTGAAGCTAAACACACATTTCCATCTAGTGCCAAGGTTAAGAAAGAGTGGAACTGTGTATGCACACCCCCAGTATGGCTTCATGGGCAGCAAGGGGATAACTTTACTTTTTCTGTCTTTACAAATAACTCTTTGCATAAGAAGAGATATAAAATTTGTACTGTGTCTCCATATTATGTTATTACTCTCCATAAATTTAATTTGAAACGTTTTTAATAGGGTACATATTTGAGGAAATATAAGAATACATACTTTCCATGTCATGGTGAGACATGTTGTATTGTTAGGTATGCAGTGTGTCCTACGCTGAAGAATATATTGTTAAGACATGTTGACAGTGACAGTCAGTCTGTTGAAACATGTAACTGATGCTCATTAAATGTACCATATTAACAAGTACAGTTCTGATCATAGAGAATTAATATGAGTTGTATTGTTAGGTTACCTTTTCCATGTACCTACCAAGCAAGGCCAGCCACTAAACAACTAAGACTTTTCTCTTTCCATTGGATCTGAAGTTGAACTTATTATTTTCAATGAATAATACACAACCCAATGGCACATTTTTGTATACTGTGATGTATTAAGGTGTAATCATTCCCATTTCATTATTATAGATTATTATATTGTGTATCTCATACTTCTGCTCATTAATATTTAACTGCTAATGTTTTTATTGATAAACATAGAAAACAACGTTTTTAACCAGATGTCATATTTTGTATTACTATGGTAATATGTTATCTACTGAATATTCTTATCGTGGGTAAGGATGTACTCACTGTAATCATGTACAGTTTTTTCCTCCTTCCTGTTTAGCTTTCATTCATAATAATTAAATTAATTGGAATGCTTCATTTCTTCTTTCTTTTATCTTTGTTTTTCTTGTCATGGGTTGTTGTTGTTTTCTTGTAATCTTGCTGTCTTAATAATTGGCCACTAGACTGTTTAGTCAACACATAAATAATAAATAACCGTTTGGTTGTTCTTTTCCTTGATACAGTTGCTCTGTTATCATTGTCATCACATTATCTCAGGCATTGTATTGTTTTTGTTGTTTTTGTTGCTGCCTTTTTTTATATGTGTGTGTGTTATAGTTGTCATCATCGTTGCTACTGCTACTGTTTATTACAGCACTCAGAAATTTAAATTTATAGTATCTGAGTACAAAAAATGACACCATGTGTCATTTATGTTAAATATTGTGTACAGTGAAATTATTTCACATACTATCATAATAGTGAAAAAAAGACTGTTATAACAATCACTTCATTCATATTTTCATTTTTACCAATAAATGTGTAATATACACTTTAATCTGTTTACATTTGACTGTTTATACTGTTAACAGAGATGCAAGGGAATTTCTTGAAGTTATGAGTGTTATTAACAACACTGCTGAAGATCATGAGATGTCATTACTGTTCTTCTTATGGTACATACGTCAGGCTCAAGGTGTGAACCGCATTTGGCTCATTAAGGATGGTGCACAAGAACGTAAAATCGTTGGTGGTTCACAGCAGCTTAGCATCAAGATTGCCAAGAAACTTGGAGGTACATACAATTAATTGTATTTTGTTTAGTGAGTAGTATAAAATGCATTCCTCAAGGCAGTCCATAGTCACAAATTATACCATTTTTTTTTTTTTTTTGTGGTGCTTTGACCCAATTCTGGGTCATGGGCTTCTCATACAAGGCTTTGTGATCACACTTCTTGGACATACAACACTTGGCGGGACTCCTCTGGATGAGTTGTCAGCCCCATGCAGAGAGCTGTACCTGACAACACACAACATTCACAAGAGACAAACCTCCATGCTCCCAGTGGGATTTAAACTCACAATCCCAGCAAGCGAGCACCCACAGACTTACGCCTTTCACTGCGGGGTCACTGGGATCAGCTATACCGAATCATATTGCTTTAATTTTTCAGAGCGAATTCATCTGAAGAAACCAGTGGTACAAATCCAGTACATGGATGATGGTGTGATGGTCAAAACTCTGGATGGAACAATTTTCAATGGCTTGTATGTGATACTGGCTATCCCTCCACCTGCAAATGTAAGTAGTGAAATAAAATTTACACAACCAAGAGTCCTGAGTGAATATTGAGTGGTTTGCCACAGCACTTTGTCACCAAAGCTACAAGCGGTAAATTTATGCAAAATTTTGGGATAGTGAATTAGTTCCCAGTGTCCCAGTAACAGAAACAAAAATACTGCCTGCAAAGAAATTACCTGGTGTGTAAGTACTGGGCATTCCTGCATGTTTTCATATGCCAATTTTATCGTGTTATGACTATAAAAGGCATAAAATGGGCACGTATTTGGGAGGCTATGTCCATCTGCCAGTCAATGTGTTTCATTTGTGAAACTTTTCCATAGATTTGCTTGGTATTGTGAGTTCTAGGTTAAATGCTGTGAAACAAATATTATTTCTGTGTCTACCAGTGAGTTCTACTCAGAGGTTACATGCATATGTATCAAATGGAACTCCACCAAATTCTTAAAAATTGCTCATTATAGAAAAGATTACTGTATGGTATTGAAATCTAGAATATATATGTAGTCGGACAATTAAGTTCGCGAACTCGCCACCATGTGTTTGCCGTGGCAGCACTGGACAAAGGCCTTGGTATGGTTTCATGACGTTGACATATCAGCGTTTCACAGCTATGTTGTTGTTGTTGTTGTTGTTGTTGTTGTTGTTGTTGTTGTTGTTGATCTATGGCAGTCTCTTTATGAGTGGTATCTATTAATGTCTGCGTGTGTTTTGGTGTGCCGCTGCGAGAATGTCGGAGCTTGAATTACAGCAGCGAACGAACATTAAATTTCTTGTTAAACTTGGAAAGAGTGGAAACGAAATCAGAGAGATGTTAGTGCAAGTTTACGGGGATAATGCTATGATGATTTACAAGTGGGTGAAACGTTTTTCTGAGGGAAGAGAAAGTGTCATTGACGAAGAGAGATCAGGACGGCCAGCAACAAGCAGAACTGAAGAAAACATTGCAAAAATTCGTCAAATTGTGCGTGAAAATCGTCGGCTGACTGTCAGGAGCATAGCAGAGCAAGTGAACATTGACAGAGAAACAGTTAAGAAAATCTTAACAGAAGATCTCGACATGAGAAAGGTGTGTGCAAAAATGGTCCCAAAGGAGGTCACCGAAGAACAAAAGCAAAGAAGAGTCACAATTTCCCAAGAACTTTTGGAGAGGCAAGATGACATTTTGGGCCGTGTCATCACAGGTGACGGAACATGGGTCTACCAATATGACCCTGAAACGAAGCGGCAAAGTGAACAATGGAAGACTGCCAATTCCCCACAACCAAAAAATTCCATCAGTCCAAATCAAGAGTCAAAACAATGTTGCTGATTTTTTTTTAGAGGGATTGTTCATTACGAATTTGTACCAACTGGACAAACAGTCAACCAAGTACTGGAAAGGCTGCGTGAAGAAGATATATGGAAACGACCCAAACTTTTTGCCAACAACTCATGGATCTTGCATCACGACAATGCACCTGCTCACACGGCACTGTCAGTAAGGGAGGTTTTAGCTATTAACTCTTTAAACGCCGTGTTAAATCCCATCTGCCATTTGCTGACATTATTATGAGCTCACTATATTCTCCACGTTAGCAGGATAAGGGTTAAACAAATAACTGTGTTGGAACACCCTGCCTGTTCACCGAATCTAGCCCCCATTTTTTTTTTCTGTTCCCGAAGATAAAGGAAATATTGAAAAGAAGGCATTTTGATGACGTTGATGACATCAGGAGCAATACAATGGCAGCTATGAAGGCCATTCCACAAAACCAGTTCCAAAATTATTTTGAAGGATGGACTAGGCACTGGCATCGGTACATAGCTTCCCAAGGGGAGTACTTTGAAGGTGACCACGGTGGTATTTAGCAATGAGGTATGTAGCACTTTTACCATGATGATTTCACGAACTTTATTGTCCGACCACATAAAAATCTTAATTTTCTAGTATTTAAAATGTTTTTCGATAAAGTGCATACCTGTTGACCGAAATAAGAAAATATTGTTCTACTATACTGTGTATGTAGCGTGATGAGTTCTGCAGCAATAGATATGTATCTACAATACTGGTGCATGTATATAATACAATACGCTGTGAAAGTTGCGGGAAACATATATGGGAAGTTGTCTTTGTTCTACAGATTCTTGTACACTTTTTTTTTCATATCTTGCGTTACAATGGTGTGAGTGCTGTTATAATAGGAGGGCCAGCCTGGCAGCTGCTCAGAATGCCAACATATGAGTGCAAAGACATCACTGGATTAATTGGAGAGTGCTAGTATACTCCAGTTGACATATGCAAAGGAATTTCTCCAAAAATTATCTGCAATTTGGGTACATACATTGATAAAGATCACCAGCCCTATTTAGGCCAGAAAAGTTTAAAGCATATTAGTTTGAAGGGGCACCAAATTGTTAGCCTGCCTAGGGCATGCACATGTCTCGAACCGGCCGTGACTCTTGCACTATTGTGAAGGTGTTTACAGTAACTCAAAAATATTGCACCAAATCCAAACTTTGATACTTACTGATTATAATAGTATAACTAACAATCAGATTAGCACAATGTCAACATGGCTGATTTACATTCAGCATTATACATGGCTCTAATTGTTGCCAGTGACTGCTATCCAAATTGCGAATCTTATCATTCTCATCCTCCCTTCTGATCAAATACCAGGACTTCTCGAGTTGTTTTTTCTTTAGCTGCTGAGATAAGTCACCACACATTCAGTGTGGCTAGTAAATAATTGGTTGATTTAGAGTCTGTGATATGAATGAAGCAGATGCATTCAACATAATGATCTCAAAGCCGTTGCATAGGGAAGCAAATTTTTTCACTGAATCTACATGTGATATCAATCTAGTAATATTCTCACAAACTGCTTAAAAGGTATTTGTTGGCTTTCACACAAACATGCTTACAGAGAGAAAGTGAGAAACGGCCAGAAGCTGAAAGTGTCTCTTGACCATTTTAATTATTTATGCTTGGTCACATGGAAATATTTTGACACATTTCATTAGTGCATTCATTTTACTATTGACATCAGTCACCTGATGTCACGTATCAAGCACTGGATTAATTTTTACACATCTTCTATGACTTCTTCTGTAGTAAAATTACCATTAAAATGTGGAATTTGGAACACATTAATTTGAATCATGAATTATATCATTTATTGTGATTGCACATATACACATGAAAACACATACAACCAGCAACTGTTGTATTCGGGATCTGAAAGTGAGTATCAATTTTATTGTACAAATACTGATATTGTATAGAGATGTGTATAAAAAAATTATTTAATTAAAGTGCTATCCTTAGGTATTCCTTTTTCAATTTTTGCAATAGTAATAGAATGGTTTCTTGCACTGATCTGTCTTTCAGCTCAAAATTCATTTTGATCCTCCTCTCCCACCATTACGCCATGGCCTAATTCAGCGATGTCCCATGGGACTTGTCATCAAATGTATTGTATTCTATAAGACAGAATTCTGGATAGAGAAAGGTAAGAGTTTCAGCATATTTTAATCCATTGTCAAGCAACTATTATTCTAGGAATCTACGTTTGCAGTTTTGACATTGTTGAACTAAAATATGTATTTTTATATTTCATGAGTTCAGGTGATTCAAATTATGTTGAAATTACTTAAACCTTTCTGACAACACTGTAGATGGCATCCAGAACCTGTACAAGACACCATTTCTGTATTTTTGATTTGATTGGTGCATAGCTATGTAACGGTTTAGCAAATAATGAGTGTGTTACAAAATACACAGACCTGATGTAGGTTTAAAATTCTCCATATTAGAATCCTGCAGTGAGAAAGATGGTTCAGTGTTAGCATCAGATATTTGTGACCATTTATGTGTTTTTCTTCATCTTCCTCCACTATAATGTACATACTTCCTTTTGATTTTCATTGAACTAACTGGAAGCTTTTTAATGTAAATATGAGTTAATGAAGACAAAAAATAAAACACAAGAGCATGTGTCATGGAAAATTTATGGTGCATTTGGTTTGGTGTGGTTTATTTATTCATCCATTCAGTCATATATGTAACACTGGACATGTCAATTACAGATTACAGTTTACAACACAACTTATAATATATGGACATCCGCATAATACAATGTGGGGACCGCGGTAGCACAGTGGTTAAAGTGCTGGGCTATAAATCAGAAGGTCTCTGGTTCGATCCCAGCTGGTGTCAGTGGATTTTTCATTGACATAAAAATCCTTCCGATTGCACAATGGCTCTGGGGTCGACTCAACCTCTAACAGAAATGAGTACCAGGAGCATTTCCTGGGGGTAAAGGCGGTCGGTGCGTAAGGCTGACAACCTACCACCATCCTGTGCCGTTGTCACGAA
>Ga0123355_10016474_pt1 | contig 11649 bp, 9 predicted proteins | sample TergutEmb28metaG_3_FD_89872 | JGI IMG/M metagenome (GOLD analysis project Ga0123355, IMG submission 89872) | Embiratermes neotenicus P1 segment gut microbial communities from Petit-Saut dam, French Guiana - Emb289 P1 | ecosystem: Host-associated > Arthropoda: Insects > Digestive system > Gut ...
GGCCGCGGATCAAGCTGGTAAGCAGTGCCGAATAGGGCATGATCTCCCAAAGCCACCCGCGTTGAAGATCATCCTCAATCAAACCCCAAAGTGCTGAAGGGTATTTTCCCCGTCGCACTTTGGGTTTAGCCGGGTGCGCCGCACCGCAACAGCTTTTGGTTTTGCCCAAGGGGATCGGTCAGCTGATCGTGGAGCGTAGCCAAAAGGGTCCGGAAGACGGGCGCCCCGGACCGCCGTGCGCTCGAACCATTCTGACCTGTCGGTTCACCCGCAGTGCCAATTGCTTGGCATTGCGCAGACGGGTGTCTATCGAATGCGGACGAAGTTCGCTGCGCCGGCGACGCTATCCGATCGTGAGGGCGCCTCGAGCGACAGCGCAACTCGTGGATCGCCCGCGCCGAATACGGCCTCGATGCTGCGCACGCAGAACTCTACCGACTCGTCGGAAATACTGTAGAAGACCTGCTTCGCTTGGCGCCTCGTCGTCACGAGTTCTGCGCGACGTAGTTCGGCGAGTTGCTGGCTTAGGCCAGGTTGACCGATTCCTGTCGCCATATCGATTTCGCTGACCGATTTCTCGCCTTGGAGCAGCAGAGACAGAATCATCAGCCGTATCGGCTGCCCGAACTTGCGAAGCCTGTCGGCGGCGTCTTCAGCCTGCTCTCGGGACCGCCAGAGGGGCTTCATGCCTCGCTCCGACAAAACCAGTTGGCATCTTGCTGAGTTTTCTCGTCAGCCGGTAGAAGAAGTGGCTGCTCTTGTCGCCAGTCCGCGGGGGCCAGTTTTGCGCTCGAGTAGGTCGCCTGCAGCGCCGTCACCATGCGCAATATCTCCTCCACGGAGCGCCCGATCGTCAGCGGATAATAGGTGATCGCACGAATAATCCCCTCCGGGTCAATGAAGTAGGTTGCTCGAATGCCAGCACTGCTCGTCGCCCGCTCATCGATCATCCCATAAGTGCGTCCGAGAACCATTGATGGATCTTCTACGACCGGAAAGCGCACCTCGACATCGAAGACTTCGCGGATCGCTCGCATCCAAGCGAGATGCGAATAGAGACTATCCACGGAAAGTCCCAGTAGAGCGCAGTCAAGCGCCACGAACCGATCATAGGCCTTGGCGAGGCTTACGAATTCGGTGGTGCAAACGGGCGTGAAGTCCGCTGGGTGGGAAAAAAACACGAGCCAGCGCCCGCGGTATCCCGAAAGCCTTATCGGGCCCCGTGTGGAGCGCGCTTCAAAATCAGGGGCAACATCACCCATTCGCAGCGTGGGACTGCGGTGAATCGAATCCAGATTGGATATTTCCAAGAATCACCCTTTGTGCGGCTTCCGACAGCAAGTACAGAATCGCTTACGTACTTACATAATTATAGAGGACAAGAATTTAGAATTGACAAGGATCGATCCAGGTGAGGCCGATTTTTCATTGGCGCCCCGTGGTCGGTCTGCTTTTAATGGGATACCTATTTGATAAAGTGTGACTTTGCCGGGCTCCCTGGATTGTGATGGGGATGCGGTACCGGCGCCTTGACTCCTCAATCTATCGATTACATACTTACAAAGTATACGATATATAAAATCGTAAATAAAGAGGTGAGGTGGGAGCCGCGAACTCCGGTCTCGGTCATCCCAAGACAAGATTTGCGACGTGCACAATCCAACGCGGTAGCAGCTCATGACGAAGCTCTTTCTCGCACCTGGTGGCCTCATCTGCGACGCCGTCGGTCTGGCAGAAGACAGCGACAATCGGCAGATCCTGCGGATGTTCTTGAACACCCTGATCTGGGGAGTAGCCGGCGTTATCGTGATCCTGCTCCTTCCACTTTGAACGCTCGCACAACATCCATGTCCGCGACGGTACGAGCGAAGATACCTTCGTGCAAAGCCGCGAAACCCGCGACAAGACCCTTTCGATGCCGCGCCTCATCGTGCCGTCGCTTCAAACAGTCGCGCCGGACGCCTGCCTGAGCCGGACGAAAGCGGAAAGACTTTTCTGAAAGTGCCGGTCAACACACTCTAACCCGAGCGACAAGCCGGATCCGCCAGCGAAGGAAGAACTCATGGACTTGAAGAAATTGTCCGATGAACTCAGCGTGTCGTCGCAGATTATGCCGGTAGATATTGACGCTCTGAAGGAGGCCGGTTTCCGCTCCATCATCTGCAATCGACCTGACGGCGAGGCCGCCGATCAACCGTCAGCCCCGGAATTGGAAGCGGCGGCGTCCGAGCGCGGACTCGAATTCGTTCATCTGCCGGTCGTGTGGGGCAAGATGTCCGACGACGACGCCGTGAAATTCGGGCGGCTGTTGAAGAACCTGCCGAAGCCGATCTTGGCCTATTGCCGCTCCGGAACCCGTTCCGCGTCACTGTGGTGCCTGGCGAATGCATCCACGCAGACGCTTCCCGAACTACTCGCTGCCAGCAAGGCTGCCGGCTACGACATGTCAGCCATCGTGCGCAGAATCGCCAACGGCGGCAAATCGATCACCGACTTCGCCGACGCAAGGCACGACGTCGTCATCGTGGGGGCGGGAGCCGCCGGCATAGCGTGCGCGTCGAGCCTCCTGACACGCCAGCCCAACTTGGACGTCGCCGTGATCGATCCCGCCGATATACACTACTATCAGCCGGGTTGGACCATGGTAGGGGCGGGCATCTTCGATTCTGCGGTTACCGTCAATACAATGGCGTCGGTGATCCCGTCCGGCGTCACCTGGATCAAGGCGGCTGTCACCGCGTTCGAGCCTGCCGAAAACTCGGTCATCCTCGAAGGCTGTCGTGTCGTCAAATACAAGCGGCTCGTCGTTTGCCCGGGCTTGAAATTGGATTGGCAGAAGGTCGACGGTCTGGTCGAGACGCTTGGCCGCAATGGCGTGACTTCGAACTACCGCTTCGATCTCGCGCCGTACACATGGGAGCTCGTACGTTCGCTGAAGTCCGGCCGTGCGATCTTCACTCAGCCGCCGCTGCCTATCAAGTGTGCGGGCGCACCGCAGAAGGCGATGTATCTGTCCGCGGATCACTGGTATCGCAAAGGCCGTCTTGGGAACATCGAAGTCGACTTCTGCAATGCTGGCGGCGTTCTGTTCGGAGTCGCGGACTACGTTCCTGCATTGATGGAATACGTGAAAAAATACGACGCGAAACTAAAGTTTCATCATAATCTCACCGCGATCGACGGTCCCGGCAAGAAGGCGTACTTCACCAAGGCCGTCCCTAACAGTCCGCAAGAAACCGTCGAACTCCAATTCGACATGATCCATGTGACTCCACCGCAATGTGCGCCGGACTTCATCCGGGTAAGCCCGCTCGCAGACGCCGCCGGCTGGGTCGACGTCGATCAGGGAAGCCTGCGCCACAGGACATTTGCCAATGTCTGGTCGCTGGGCGACGTCTGCTCGGCCCCAAACGCAAAGACTGCAGCGGCAGCGCGCAAGCAGGCACCAATCGTCGCCGAGAACATCTGTGTCGACATGGGCGTCCGACCGAAGCAAGCGCTGTACGACGGCTATGGGTCGTGTCCGCTCACCGTCGAACGCGGTAAAATCGTGCTGGCCGAGTTCGGCTACGGCGGAAAGCTTCTACCGAGCTTCCCTACGTTCGTCCTGAACGGCAAGAACCCGACTCGGCGAGCCTGGTGGCTGAAGCAGAGGATTCTGCCCCAGATATACTGGCAGGCGATGCTCAAGGGCAAAGAGTGGCTGGCCGCTCCCGACGTGCACTGAGGACCATTCACGATCCACGACATACTCGCGGTCGGGTCGATCGGGTGCCATGACGGGCTTCGTTCTCGGGCTTGTCGGCGGGGGCTCCATCCTTGCGGTTCCGCCGCTGGCCTACGTCGGGGGCGTACGATCTGCGCACGCTATCGGCACCAACTCCGTTGCCGTCGCACTGAACGGGTTGTCGAGCCTGGTGGGCCACGCTCCGGCCGGCCACGTGCGTCGGCCTTGCGCGCGCTAGCTAGTGTTCGCGGCCTGCGGCAATATCCCCGCCAGTCTGGCTTTCACGATCGGCAAGTCGCTCGATGGTCCCGGAATATTGATGATCGTCAGCCTTCTTGATGCTGAGAGGGCCGAAAGGACCGAACTGCGGATGAATCACCCAGGCGGGCACTATTTCCGATGCGCCGCCGCCCGTGCGTCGGCAATCGCTTGCTTGAAGGCTGCGGCAGTGGGCGCCCCAGGCACGCGGAAGTGGCCGATGATGAAGGCCGGCGTTCCCTGGAATCCGAGCGCCATGGCCTGTTCGTGATTTCGTGCAAGGAGGGTATCGATCTCGTCCTGGTTCGCTGTCAGATCGCTCTTGGCGCGTTCCAGGTCGATGCCCGCGGTGACCAGCGCATTGTCGATCTTCTCCTCGGACAGCTTTTCGCGCAATGAAATCAGCGCCTCGTGCGCTTCGGCGAATTTGTTCTGATACTTCGAGGCGAGCGCAAGCCTCGACGCATAGACCGATGCGTCACCGAAGATCGGCCAATCCTTGAGCACCAGGCGGATATGGCCGTCGTCATGGACGATCTTCGCGAGATCTGGGTTCACCTTCCTGCAGTACGGACATTGATAATCGAAATATTCGACGATCGTGATATCGCCGTTCTCATTGCCGAGTACGGGAATATTCCGATCGCGGAGGACGCTGTTTTCACTTAGCGGATTGGGACTATCGTTTTGGGCGCGCACCTGAGGCAGAAGCGCGGTCGCGGCCATCAGGCTGAGCGCGGCGGCGAAAAGCGACGTCAGTCGGGTCATCATCATTGTCGGTCCTTTCAGTGTTCGGAGGTATGTCTGGAGGCTGCATCGAACGCGTCGAAGACGGCCTTTTGGGTAAGAAGCTCGGGAAGGACGATGCCCTCGGGGGCTCCGGGTCCGAAAACGGCGTTGAATGGGAGGCCAAACCGATCGAACAATCTCATATAGGCTGTGATGCTTTCGTCGGGCCGGGTCCAGTCCGCTTTGACCGGCACGATGTCGGAGATCAGACGCTGGCGAACCGGAGCACTGTCGATGACCAATGCTTCATTGACCTTGCAGGTCACGCACCAGGATGCGCCGATGTCGACAAACACCGTGTGCCCGGCGCGAACCATCGCGGCGATGTTGTCGGGAACGAGGGGCTGCCACGATACTTGTTGATTGCCGGCCTCGGCCGTGAACAGTGGCAGGCGATCAGCTGTAACGAAAGCTATGCCGACGAGCGCGATGGCGAGAGCGCCAGTGACCGTGCGCAAGACCTGCCAGCGACGCCCGGCGAGCAGGAGCACGAAGGCGGCGAGCGTCGTGGCGATCATGACCGCGAAAATGATGCCACTGATCTTGGCGAGGATCGTCAACAGCCAAATGACGGTGGCCATCATGATGAGGGCTGCGATGCGGCGCAGCGTTAGCATCCATTGACCGGGCTGCGGGAATAGGCCGGCTAATTGCGGAACCGCAGAGATGAGTAGGTACGGCGATGCCATGCCGAGGCCAAGGCCGGCAAAGACGACGAAAGTCTGTGACGTACCCTGCGACAACGCAAAGGTTATTGCCGTGCCCACGAAGGGCGCCGAGCACGGGGTCGCTAGCAGCGTCATCACGAAGCCGTTGAAGAAGTGCGAACCGATCGATGGACCGCCAGCTGATCCTCTGAACCGCCGGCCGAGCCACCAGGGCAACTGGATTTCAAAGAGGCCGAGGAGGTTGGCCCCGAACGCTGCGAGGATCGCAGCCATGGCGACGAGAAAGAGCGGCTGCTGAAACTGGATGCCCCAGCCAATCTGCGCGCCAGCCGATTTGAGCAAGGACATGATCGCGGCCAACGCCACAAAGGACACAACAATACCGGCAGCAGAGGCAAGGAAACTCGAGCGCGTCGAGCGCAGCTCTGCGGAGGAGTGTTGCATCAGCGAGACCAGTTTGAGAGAAAGTACCGGGAAGACGCAGGGCATGAAGTTGAGTATGAGTCCGCCGAGCAATGACAACGTAAGGATTGTCCAGATGGTGCGCGCGCCCGGATTCGGTGCCGCTGATCGAAGATCGATGTCCGTCCCGCTGGCTCGAGGCATCGGCAGCACAGCCTCCAGCGAGCGGCTGCCGTCGATCAGGGTGATGCGAAGCGGCCGGTTCGGGTGCTCTCGATCGACGCCGTCAAGCGGTACGGTGATTAAGGCGCCGTCCGCAGCTTGCGTGATTTGCGGTCGGCCGCCGGCGACAGCGGCATCTCCATCGACGAACACGTCGGGTTCGCTCAGGGCCGGCCGGGCGAGCACCTCGATGAGGAGGTGTGACTTCGGCTGCCGCTCCAGGGATAGCCGGCGGACGGACATGGTCGGCGATACCTCGCGCGGGACCCTGCTTCGCCACTCGTTGATGAGACCCTGCGCGTCAGTCCGGCCGGATCCGGGCGCGATGTCAGCGGTGAGGTGCGCCTCGTTTTGCGTACAAATCGTTGAGCAGACATACAGAACGAGCTTGAGCGAGATATGCGCGGGCGCCGATCCATTCTTGAGACGTACCTTGAGCGGAAAAAGCACATGCTCCGCATATCCCAATGTGTCGATACCGTCGTCGGAGAACCTGTGTGGCGCCGGCCACTCGACCGTCGTCTCCGCCACGTTCCGCGAGCCCGACCAGTCGAATTCCGGCGACGCCCCCGCGTCGCCCGGTGAGCGCCAGTAGGTGTGCCAGCCGGGTCCGAGATGAATGTCGAGTCCCAGCCATGCTGCCGCCGGATCAGTTCGTTCGAACTCTCCAACAAGCAATTTCGCCGAGAAGTCTGCTTTGAGGCTCGGGATTGCTGGCTGCCCGTACACCGGGTTGAGTTGGGCTACAGCGAACAGCGCTGCCGCGAAAAGAGAGGGAAACCGAATCGACATAGGACTTCCTGCTGCGAATGAAGTTCTGCCGCCGCGCCGCTTTGCGATCGCTGCGGCGACGGTCTCATGCGGTGCCGTTTTTGATCGGCGGCGCTGGCCCCGCCCGGTGCGACTGCCGGCGCAAGGAGGCAACCGTCTGTCGCGGACGGTAATCAGACGATCAGGCGCACATGTTCGCTGCCGCAGTCGGCGTGGAACGACGGCGCTCGTCCAGGGTCAGGCGGTCAGACAGGGAGGTCGATAGGGAGGGGCCCCGCTACACTGCGCGAGTAGACGGGAATTTATGATGCGCCAGGACAACGATCCGGCGGCGGAATCCGGCACAGCGTAGATGTCTTCGTCGGCGGGAATGCTAGTAAAGCTAAAGCCTGCAAGGGGACAGGTGTTCACCGCTCCCGGCAGCAACGCCCTGTGGCAGGGCTTGGGCTTAGTCGTGCTTTTCTTTATGAACTCAGACACCGGCTCTTGCCCGCGTGCCGAGCTCAATACGGGCCCGCTGCTTGCGACGGATGCAACGACGACGACAAGCACCATCAGCGCCGCTGTCAGGCGGCGAAGACATGTCGATGTTGCGCCTAAGTGGTACTCCATTGCACCCGGTTCTCGCGCATTGCCTGACAAATGGCTCGGAACGATGCAATCGTGCAACTGAATTGTTCGTGACCAAGGGTCCCTGAGGCGATCCACTCGACGTGGCGAAGGTCTGGTTTTTGAGGGTGAAGCTGGTGTGTCGCTCGACCAAAGCGAACGGCCGAGTCTGATTCAAAAAGCGGTCACTCTGGAAGTGGTACCCTAGACAGGCTATTTCCGCTTGGAGGATCATGTACGGCTGGGTGAACTGAGGCGCCGCCATGGACGTCGGAAGTTGGCTGCGGAGGCTTGGCCTCGAACAATATGAGGCGGCATTCCGCGAGAACGACATCGACGAGACGGTCCTGCCGAGTTTGACGGCGGAGGACTTGAAGGAGCTTGGCGTCGGATTCGTCGGGCATCGCCGTAAGCTTTTCGACGCCATCGCCGGCTTGCGCGCTGAAGCGAACCCAAGGCCGTTGTCCGATGCTCCCCTGGCAACCGACATAGCCGCCGAGGACACCGCCGAGCGCCGGCAGATCACCGTGATGTTCTCTGATTTGGTGGGTTCGACGTCGTTGTCTGCACGCATGGACCCGGAGGACCTCCGCGAGGTAATCGCGGCCTATTATAAATGCGTGGCTGATACGGTACACCGCTTCGACGGCTTCGTGGCGAGGTACATGGGTGACGGCGTCTTGATCTATTTCGGATATCCACAGGCGCACGAGGACGACGCCGAGCGCGCCATCCGATGCGGTTCGGAGGCGGTCCATCGCGTGTCCCAGCTGAAACTCGCTGAACAGCTTCACTCACGCGTCGCGATCGCCACCGGTCTGGTTGTCGTCGGCGGCGAGGTCGTCGAACACGATATCGTCGGAGAGACGCCCAATCTCGCTGCCCGCCTACAAGCCTTGGCGGAACCCGACACCGTGGTCATTGCCGCGAGCACGCGGCGGCTGGTTGGCGATCTCTTCGAGTACCGCGATTTAGGCGCGGTCGAGGTGAAGGGCATCGTCGGCTCGGTGCGAGCGTGGCAAGTCTTGCGCCCGAGTTCTGTCGCGAGCCGTTTCGAGGCGCTGCGAGGATCATCGCTGAGCCAGCTGATCGGCCGCGACGAGGAAATCGATCTGCTATTGCGGCGCTGGGCGCGCGCCAAGGCTGGCAATGGCCAAGTCGTGCTCGTCTCCGGCGAACCCGGCATCGGCAAGTCGCACCTCACCGCGACATTGGCCGAACGCTTCCATGCCGAGCCGCATCTCAACCTGAGCTACTTCTGCTCTCCCTATTACCAGGACAGCGCGCTCTATCCGTTCATCGATCTATTCGGCCGGGTGGCCGGGTTCGGACGTGATGATCCACCCGCAGCGAGACTGGAGAAACTCGAAGCCTTGCTGGGCGTCGCCTCGCTGCCGTATGAGATGGCGTTCCTCGCCGATCTCATGTCCTTGCCGGTTTCGGAGACCCATCCGCTGTCGAGCCTCAGTCCGCAGCGCAAGAAGGATAAGACGTTGGAGGCGCTGATCCGACAGCTCGAAAGGCTGGCGAACCGACGGCCGTTGCTGATGGTGTTCGAGGACGTGCATTGGATCGACCCGACCTCGCGCGAATTGCTCGACCTCACTGTCGAGCGAGTGCGCAGCCTGCCGGTTTTGCTGATCGTGACCTTCCGCCCCGGTTTCCAGCCGCACTGGATCGGACAGCCGCAAGTGACGATGCTCGCGCTCGATCGCCTGGACCGCGTCGACCGGACCGCTCTTGTAAAGCAAATCGCCGGCGGCAAGACCTTGCCTGATGAGGTCGTCGCCCAGATCGTTGACCGTACAGATGGCGTGCCGTTGTTTGTTGAGGAATTGACGAAGAGCGTCTTGGAAAGCGGCCTGTTGCGCGAGGAGGCAAACCGTTACGCGCTTGACGGCGCTCTGCCGCCATTCTCGATCCCGACGAGTTTGCACGATTTGCTGGTGGCGCGGCTCGACCGTTTGGCGTCGGTGCGGCTCTTGGCGCAAACAGGCGCTGCAATAGGACGCGAGTTTTCTTACGCGTTGCTGCGCGTTGTCTCCCGCCTTCCTGAGGAGGAGCTGCAAGCCGCTCTCGCTCGGCTCCTCGCCTCTGAACTGATTTTCCAGCGCGGCACTCTGCCCGACGCGATCTACACATTCAAGCATGCGCTGGTGCAGGAGGCGGCTCATAACAGTCTGCTACGGCGCACTCGTCAGCAATTGCATGCGCAGATCGCGAACTCGCTCGAGACCCATTCCCCCGAGCTGATGGATACTCATCCGGAACTCTTAGCACGGCATTATGAGGAAGCCGGACTAGTTGAGAAGTCCGTCTCCTATTGGGGCAAGGCCGGTCGGAGGTCCGCGGCCCGCTCGGCGATGACGGAAGCGGCCACGCAATTTCAAAAGGGATTGGACCAGTTATCGCTACTGCCTGACGATCCTGAAAGACGCCGACGGGAGCTCGAATTTTGGAGTTCCTTGAGTGCGGCGCTGCGGGCCGTCAAGGGTCAGGCGGCGGCCGAAACGGGGCGTGCATATGGCCGCGCGCGTGAGTTGTGGGAACGGCTAGGGTCTCCCTCGGAGTTCCTTCAAATTCCCTATGGTCAGTCTCGCTACCATGCGCATCGCTGCGAATTCGATTTGGCGCACTGCTTGGACGAGGATTTGCTGCGTCTGAGCCGTCAACGGGATGATGCCGCCGGACTCGTTCTGGGCCACCTGTCGTCCGGGATAAACCTGATGTTCGTCGGCAAGTTTGCCGCGTCGCGGTTTCATCTGGAAAAGGCGCTTGCGCTATATGATCCGATCTCCCAACGCTTGCTTGTCCATCAAGCCGGAGTTCACCCCCATATATTTTCACAGGCGTATTTGGGGAATGTGCTTTTCTGTCTCGGCTTCCCAGACCAGGCACTGACACGCAGCAACGCCACCATCCCCGAGGCTCGGAGGCTGGCTCATCCGCCGTCTCTGGCTGGGGGCTTGGCGATCGGTGTGAGACTGCTGTCGCTCGTTGGAGACCACGTCGCGCTGGACGAGTCGGTGGACCAGCTGATTGCGCTGGCAACCGAGCAGCGTTTCCCCCACTGGAGTGCGCAGGGAGCGATCTATCGCGGTTGGCTCAAGGTCAAAAATGGCAATGTGACGGAGGGCATGTCTCTACTGCGAAGTGGTTCGACCGCGTACCGCAATGGCGGGGCGGAACTGTTCGTACCCCATTATACCGCCCTACTAGCTGGGGCACACGAGATCACGGGACAAGCTGAAGAGGGTTTGGCTCTGCTGGACGATGCATTGCGGATCGTCCAAAGGACCGAAGAGCGGTGGTTCGCAGCAGAGCTGAACCGGCTCAAAGGCCAGCTAATGCTGCGGCAAGGACAGTCCGAGGCCGCTGAGGAATTCTATTGCAAGGCGCTGCACATCGCGCAAGAGCAGGAGGCCAAGCTCTGGGAATTACGCGCCGGCGCGAGCCTCGCCCGGCTCTGGCGCGACCAGGGCAAACGGGGCAAAGCGCGTGACCTCCTCGCGCCGGTCTACGGCTGGTTCACCGAAGGGTTCGACACCCTCGATCTCAAAGAGGCAAAGGCGCTGCTCGACGAGTTAGCCTCGTGACAACTCCCCTAACCGCCTGCAGAAGGAGCCCAGGTTTTGAGGCAGGAAGCCCCTGCCTTCAGGCTTATATCCCCGGCCTGAAAGCCGAGGTTTTACGGCGCTAAGAGGATAACCAATCGATAACGAGTGGAATGTCTCCGTTTGACCCGCCGTCGCTTCCATCCACCCGCTACGGCGATCGATGACGTGCCATGATCGCGTGAGGACACAATTTTCGCCCCAATCGTCGGGGGCCTCGACCATCCGACCATCCCCCAACGCCTCCCTCCTTTCGGCTTGACAGTTCGCGGGCCGCAATAATTGCATTCGGGCCGAGCGGCGGCCCTGCCTGCCCTTTCTTCCATCGAAGGCAAGCATCACGCGATCGGCTGGCGGAACGGAGCCGAACCCGACGCATGGCCATCATGCATCCAGGCGGCTGTGGTGTGCCGCACGGGTGTACTAAATGGCGGGTTCATCCAATCCCACGCCTCGTCCGGATAGGCGAAAGAGTCGCTAGAGAACCATGTTCGTCGATCGAAACGCCGCGAAAAGTCCCGCGACAGCAGTGACCGACGGATTGCCCTGGGAACGCCGCCGCTGGGCGACCGCCGCGATCTTCGCGGCA
>Ga0123355_10016475_pt1 | contig 11648 bp, 6 predicted proteins | sample TergutEmb28metaG_3_FD_89872 | JGI IMG/M metagenome (GOLD analysis project Ga0123355, IMG submission 89872) | Embiratermes neotenicus P1 segment gut microbial communities from Petit-Saut dam, French Guiana - Emb289 P1 | ecosystem: Host-associated > Arthropoda: Insects > Digestive system > Gut ...
GTCGGCGTTCTTCGCGGTCACGTTCATCGAGTTCTCGAGCCAGCCGCGCCGCACCGCGACGGGTACATGATCGGCCACCGCGGCGAAGCTCGGATCGAGCTCGCCCTGTTTCTGTGTGAAATTCCCCTCGAAGGCGGTGAGGGTGGTATCGAGCACCGTGTGGTGCTCTTTCATGAGATCGACGAGCGCTGCGACCCTGGGCGAGGACAGATCGAGGCCATGAGCGTTCTCGGCCAGCAGATAGAAGCGCGCCAGCGTGCGGGTGTCGTCCTTCGGCCCGAGGAAGAACACCAGCATCAGCTGGTTGATGTGCTGGATCTCGTCGTAGCCGGCGCGGATCGCCTCCTCGGAGGTCATGAAAGCCGGCACGTGACCGCTGACGCGCATGCCGCGCTCGTGGGCCAGCGCCGCGGTCGGCGCCACCCACTCGGGATGAAAGGAGTTATAGATCTTGATCTGGCGGTAGCCGTGCTGCGCATACCACTCGACGGCGTCCTTCGCCCCCTGCAGATCCTTCACCCGGAAGCCGCCACTCGCCGAATACTGACTGTCGCCCTCGATGAAGCCGCAGGGAATGATGCGTGGACCCACGATCTCGCCCGAGTCCACCTGCGAGATGATCTGCTGCAGGCGCGCATTGTCGTTGCCCATGTCGCGGCTGGTAGTCACGCCACCGGCGATCTGCAGCAGCAGGTTCCAGGTGTTCTCGTGGGCGTGCATATCGAACAGCGCCGGCATCAGCACGCTCCCGCTGCCGTCGATGGTGGTGCCGGCATCGCGCGGCGTCGACCCCGCCGGGTAGAGCGCGGCGATGTGCCCGCGGTCGACGTAGACGTCCTGCGCCGGCAGCAGCTGCGCGTGCTCGGTATCGAGCACGCGCACGTTGCGGATCACGATCGGATCCGGCACCGCATGCGCCAGACGCTTCGCAAGTCCGTGCAGCCAGTCGCGCTCGGCCCGCTCCTGCGCCTTGTCGAGCTCGGGGGCGGCCACCTCCCAGCCCTGCTCGATGACCTGCAGGTAGCCTGGCTCGATGAACGCGAAGAACCGCGGGCGCTCGTCGCGGGTGAGCCAGGCGAACGCCGGCTGCGTGGTGAGGCCGGTGAGGGCATAGAGCCCGACCTGCTGGCTGCGGCCGCCGCTCTGCACGGTATGGTCGAGGACCTTGGTGATGGTCAGCTCGCCTGCGGGCAGGGCTGCGATCCTTCCGCCCGGCGCCTTCAACGCCGCCCGCGCGAGGAAGCCAAAGGCCTCGAAGCTGGAGTCATTCGGCACGTACACCGCCGGTCCGCTCAGGGTTTTCGTGCCGCGATCCGCGAGCGAGCGCCACTCGCCCGTCTGGCCCTTCAAGGCGTAGTGCTCCTCGATGGGCGCCCCGAAGGTCGACTTGCCGGCGGTATCGAGCGACAGCAGAGTGCCGTCGGGCGAGAACTTCGCGTGCTCCTTGATGTCCGGGCCGCGCCCGTTGTCGCGGAAGCTCATGTCGGTGTCCACCCGGCCGTCCTCGTGGAACACCGTCACCTGGGACCCCGACGGGCGGCCCTGGATGAGCACCGTGTAATGGACGGCGGTATTGGCCAGTGCGACGGTGGAGACGAGCGCGGCGACAGCCGCGATGAGCCCCCGCATGCGTTTTCCTCCCAATGGCGGCGCGTACGGTAGCATGCTGCCGCTGTCATCGCCGGGTCGCAACTCGCGGCTCCGCGGCTACGGTCGGGGCGTGACGGGCTTCGGGGGCTCGGGGAACTGAGCGACAATGTCTGCGACGCGCAAGTCAAGCGTGCGCTCGATCCGGCGTCGCCCCTCATCTTCCAGTTTGCCCTCGCGATAGAGCCGGTTGATCAGTTGCCGCTCGGCCTCGATCAGGCGGAGCTTGATATCGTCAGTCAATTCAACGAGCCGGCGATGTCGTTCGTTACTGTCATAGCGGTGCTCGACAGCGGTCATGCGCTCGCGGTAGTAGGCGCGTAACGTCCGCACGAGCTCCTCCGGAAGCTGCTGCTCCCGGCAGAGCGCCTCCAGCCGCCCGGTAGCCGCTTCGAGCGCCTGGCGCGCGGCCCTCGACTCCTCGCTCCTGCTGGCCTGGCGCTCCCGCCGACCGGTGTTTGCAAGCCCGAGCCAGCGGAGCACCGCAGGGAGCAATAAACCCTGACCTACTAACGTCACCAGGACCACGACGAAAGCCAGGAAGATGACGCGCGAGCGGTGCGGAAACGGGGCGCCGCTTGCGGTCGCGAGCGGAATTGCCAGCGCTGCGGCCACGGTGACGATGCCACGCATACCGGTGTAGCCGAGCACGAACGGCCATTGCCACGGGGGCGCCGGATCTTTGCGTCGCAGGGAGGGAATGAGCCAACGAGGCAGATAGGTTGCAGGGAAGGTCCAGACGAACCGCGTGACGATCACGGTGACGCTCACGACGATCGCGGCGAGAGCAAGGTCGGCCTTCGAACTGCTGGTTATGTCGGCCAGCAGGGTGCGTGCCTGTAACCCTGTGATCAGGAATACCATGCCTTCGATCAGGTAAACGAGAAAATCCCAGAAGAAAACACCCTGCAGCCGCGTTGCCGGACTGATCAGCTCAAGGCCGTTCCAGCTGATGTAGAGACCCGCCGTCACGGTCGCAAGCACTCCGGAGCCGCCCAGGTGTACCGGAGGCCAGTAGGCGAGAAACGGAGTGAGAAGGGAGAGCATGATCTCGACGGGCGGATCATCGACCCAGCGTCGCAGACGCAGCATCAGCCAGCCGCAGCCGACTCCCCAGAGGATCTCTCCCGCCAGGATGAGCACGAACGTGCTGACGGCGGGGCCAAACGAGAAGACGCCGGCACTCACCGCCGTCACCGAGAAACGGTAGAGGATGAGCGCGGTGGCATCATTGGCCAGTCCCTCGCCCTCCAGAACCACCAGGATGCGCTTGGGAAGATGCATGCGCCGAGCGATCGCGAGTGGCGCGACAGGGTCCGGGGGCGAAACGATGGCACCGAGAACGAAGCCGACCGGCCACGAAAATCCCAACAACCAGCGGCATGTGGCCGCGACGGCGACCGTCGTGAACAACACGCACCCCACGGCCAGCAGCGATATGGGTCGCAGGCTGAATTTGAACTCCCGCCAGCTCATGGCTACCGCCGAGGAGTAAATGAGGGGCGGTAACACCACCAGCAAAGCGAATTCCGGAGCAAGCTCCAGTCTGGGCAGGCCGGGAACAAGAGCGAGCACGATGCCGGTAAGCATCAGGAGGATGGCCGGAGGAATTTTCCAGCGTCTCGCGGCCACGGCAACCGCGGAGATCACTATCAGCAGGAGCACCACGATCCGAATCGTTGCGATCATTGCTGCCTCGACACGAATCGCGCGGTGGTGCGGCTGGAGGATGAAGCTAGCCGCGGCCGACCGATCCCACGTAGGGGCGGACGCTCTCGGCGACTGAGTCCGCGATGTGTTCCTTCGTTATGATTCCCACCACATCGGCCGCGCGCGGCACGCCGGTGCCACGGACGACTACGATCATCGCGGCGTTCTTGCGCCAGAACCGACCGATGACATCGAACATGATGTCGCTCTCGTGCGCAATCGTGAAGGTCTCGCTGGCGACGCTCCCCAGGCTGACGCCGGTGTACGCCCCTTCCAGTCCGTGCCGCAGGCTGGTGTTGACCCGCAGGGTCCCCGAGATGCGGTCACCATCAGTGACCACGATGTGCCTGAGCGTGCCATCGCGCTCTGGCATGCGTAGAAATTCATCGAACCCGGTACTCCTCGGCATCAAGTGGAAGTCCTTCTCCATCACCTCGCCTGCCTGGCGGATGAGAAACATATTCGCGTGCATGGCCTTGGGAATGAAATGTTTCCGCCGCGCGAGCTTGATCGAGTAGATGTTCTCCTCGCTGAGCATCCGGCGGATCCCGATACTGATGGCAACTGCGATGATCATGGGCATGACGATGTCGTAATCCCGCGTCATCTCGAAGATCATCACAATCGCCGTCATGGCGGCGCCGGTCCCCCCGCCCACCATGGCCGCCATGCCGATCATCGCGAAGGCCGGGACGGTGATGTTCGGTACCGGCAGCCAATGTTGGGCCGCGGCGCCGAAGGCGCCGCCGAGCGTGGCGCCCATGAAAAGCGAAGGCGAAAAAATCCCCCCGGAAGCGCCCGAACCGAGACTGATGGAGGTTGCGGCGAGCTTGCTGGCAAACAGCAGCGCCAGGAATGGCGCCGCGGCGAGGCCCCCGACCAGAATCTCCTGAATGGTCGAGTAACCCACGCCATCGATACGGTAGTGACCGGAACCGAGGAGGAAGGCGTACATCAGGAGGCCGATCAGCGTCATGCCGGCTGCGTGGCGCAGATACGGGTCGTGCATGCGCTCGAACAATCGCTCTGAGAGATGCAGACCGCGAATGAAAGCGGTCGCCGCTACACCACAAAGAGCGCCGAGCAGCGCGCACAGCAGCAGCGCGTTGAATGAGGTCGGCGCCTCGGTGCGGAACAGCTGACCCGGCACATCGAAGGCCGGACGCACTCCAAGGAAAAACCTGCCGATAAAGGTGGCGGTGCCGGTGGCAAGGGCCACGGGCAGAAAGGTACGCACACTCACCTCGGGCATCATGAGCTCGACAGCGAACATGACACCGCCAAGCGGGGTGTTGAATGTCGCCGCGATCCCTGCGCCCGCGCCCGCGGCGACCAGCGTGATGCGCTGCCAGGTCTCCATGCGGATCAGCTGCCCCAGGGTCGAGCCCAGGGAGGCCCCGATCTGAATGATGGGGCCCTCGCGCCCCACCGCGGCGCCTGTGCCGATGGACAAGGCGGAGGCGAGGGATTTCACCGCGGCTACGACGGGACGGATCTTCCCCTCGCGATAGAAAATCGCATCAATGACCTCCGGCACGCCATGGCCGCGCGCCTCGGGCGCGAATTTCGAGACCAGCAACGTAACCGCAAGACCTCCGATGACGGGCACCAGCACGATGCCGGCTCCCCAGGGACTTGCCGGTTCGAGGACATTGGCGTCGTAGACGGCTGACAGCCGGCCAAAGTAGAACGCGTTGTGAATCAGCCCGATCAGCGCACGAAACCCGACGGCGCCGAGCCCGGTGATGATGCCGACGCCGATAGCCAGCAGCGACAGCGCGAATAGTCCCAGGGTGCGTTCGGGCAGACCGTCGTGTTGCAGCAATTCGATCTCCAGACCGCTGTCGGCCTCTGCGAGAGTGGCCGCTCGGGTCGCGACCCGCAATTCGTGGTTCGCTCAGTGCGGCGCGAGGCCCTGTGCGCGTCGGTAAGCCGCGGCGGCTTCGGCATTGTTGCCACGCGCACGCAGCGAGTCGGCGATGAGGCGCCAGGCGGAGGACTGTGCTGCCGGGTCTCCGGTTGCGAGCGAGAGCGCTTTGCGGCCCATGGCGTCAGCCTGCGCCGCGCTGTTCTCCGACAGTCGTACGCGTCCGAGCTCGATCCACACCAGCGGATTGTCGGGCTCGATGCGCAGCGCGCGCTCGAGTGTGGCCGTCGCCTGCCCCGTGTCGCCGCCCACCGCCTGGCTGTGAGCCTGGGCGACGAGCGCGCTCGCCGCCGGACCCAGGTGAAACTGGCGCGGCGGCGGAGCCGGCGGACGCGCGGGTGGCGCGGGAGTCGGCGGTGGCGGCTGCGCCGTGCCCGCGGGTGGCGCGGCAATCGGCTCCGGCGGTGGCCGCGTTTCGGGAGGTCCCCGCGTCGCGCACGCGCACAGGCACAGGGTGGCGATCATGATCGGGAGCGGCGCGCGCGCAGGCATGCCGTGCATCATAACCACACGCTGCCTCGTCCCCTGCATCAATGCAGCAGACCCTTCAGCCACTGCTCGGCGCGGTTGAGTACGCTGCCGGGAGTTTCCGGGAAGCCGCAACCCGGTCTCACAGGCAGCGTCGCATTACCCGGCACCGCGACCGCGACGATGTCTGCGGCGCATCCGGGGACCGCGCGCAGCCCCGTGGGGTACTCGATGTGCACTTCGGCGAGCGATTCGGGCATCGGCGCGTGCCAGGACGTCGTGCCGAGGCCCGTCATGATGTGCGCCCACACCGGCAGTGCGCCGGCCGACCCGGTGAAGCCCGTCGGCGCATTGTCGTCGTAGCCCACCCACACCACCACGAGATGGCTGCCGGAGAAGCCCGCGAACCAGCTGTCGCGATACTCCGAAGACGTGCCCGACTTGCCTGCCACCACCAGATCCAGCGGCAGCAGCGGACGCGCCGCGCGTCCGGTGCCGTGGTCCATGACGAGCACCAGCATGCGATTGAGCTGGTACATCACCTCGGGCGAGGCGACCTGATTCACTTCGAGCGGAAAGGCCTTGAGCGGTTTGCCGTCGGCGCTGATTACGGCGCGCACCGCGCGCAGCGGATTGCGAAAGCCGCCATTCGCCAGGCCGTTGAACAGCTGCGCGGCTTCGAGCGGGGTCACGTCGACGGCGCCGAGCAGCATGGCCGGCACCTGCGCGGGCGGCTGTGCCAGGCCGAAACGCTGCAGGGTCTGCGCAACCTTCGGCAGCCCGACGTCGAGCCCCACGCCCACCGTGGCGAGGTTGAGCGACTCGGCGAGCGCACGCACCACGGGCACCGGCCCGTAGACCTGGCGGGTGAAGTTCTCGGGTTGCCAATGCCTGCCGTTCACGAGCTTCACGTCGACGGGCGCGTCCTGCACCACGGTGGCGGCGTTATAGCGGCCGCTCTCGAGCGCCGTCAGATAAATGAACGGCTTCACGAGCGAGCCCATCGAGCGGTGGGCATCGAGCGCCCGATCGAAACCGTCGTAGCCCACGTCCCGTCCGCCGACGATGGCGGTCACGTCGCCACTCTGCGGCGAGGTGATCACGACTGCGCCCTGGAGCGCGGCACCGGGGTGCTTGTGCAGGCGGTCGAGGCGCATGAGCTCGTGCTCGAGCGCCCGCTCGGCCTGGTCCTGGGCGCGCGGCTCGAGACTGGTGTAGATGCGCAGGCCGGCTTCCGTCAGATCCTGGTCGCGGTAGTCGCGCCGCAGCGTGCGGCGCACGAAATCGAGGTACGCCGGGTAGTAGGCGCCCGCGGGACGCCGGGTGACGCCGAGGGGGCGATGCGCGGCGGCACTCGCCTCATCCGCCCTGACCACTCCCTGCTCGGCCATCTCCTTGAGGACGAGATTGCGGCGAGCGAGCGCACGCTCGGGATGACGGCGCGGGTCATAGTAGGAAGGACCGCGCACGATCGCCACCAGCAGGGAGACTTCCGACAGGTCGAGCTCGGCGAGCGGCTTGCCGAAGTAGAACTGGCTCGCCAGTCCGAAGCCATGGATCGCGCGATCGCCGTCCTGGCCGAGGAAGATCTCGTTGATGTAGGCGTTCATGAGATCCGCCTTGGTGAAGTGCGCATCGAGCGCCATCGCCATGATCGCCTCGCGCAGCTTCCGTGACAGCGTCTGGCGGGAGCTCAGGAAGTAGCTGCGCACCAGCTGCTGCGTGAGCGTGCTGCCGCCCTGCTCGATCTGCCGGGCGCGCAGGTTGACCCACGCGGCGCGCAGCATCGCCACCGGATCGATGCCGTGATGGCTGTCGAACTTGCGATCCTCGACGGCCTTCAACGCCGCCGGCAGCAGCGGCGGCACTTCATCGGGGCTCACCACGATGCGGTCCTCGCCGTGAATGGGGAAGATGCTGCCGATCAGCAGCGGCTCGAGTCGCCACACCGGCAGCTCGTGACCGCTGCCGTCGCGCAGGCTCTGGATGCCCTTGTCCGCAGCGGTGGTGATGGTCAGGAGCCCGGCGTGGCGCGTCTCGTCCGCAAAGCGCGCCGGCCGCAGCGCCACCTCGAGGTGCTCGCCCTGCAGACGGTAGGTCCCGGGACGCTCCGGCCGGTCGGCGCGGCGGTAGTGCAGTCGTTGCAGCTCGTGCTCGAGATCCGCGGCTGACAGCGGGAGTCCTGCGTACAGCTCGAGCGGCGCAGCGTACACCTGCGCCGGCAGCGTCCAGCGGCGGCCCTCGAACTGCGTGACCACCAGGTGATCGAGGTAGAACACGTAGCCGGCGGCCGCCAGGGCCGCGGCGGCGAGGATCGCCAGCAGGATCCCTCTCGGACGCAAGGTTTTTCTCAGACAAACAGCTCCGTGGCGGGCGCGCGCAGGTTGTAGTGCGAGCTCATGGTGCGCCCGTAGGCTCCGGCGTTGGCGATCAGCAGCACGTCCCCCTCGCGCGTTGCCGGCAGCAGGCGGTCGTGACCGAGCACGTCGGCACTCTCGCAGATCGGGCCGACGACGCTGACGAGCTCAGTCGCGTTGTCGCCGGCACGCGTGAGGTTGGCGATCTCATGGTACGACCCATAGAGCGCCGGACGGAGCAGCGAGTTCATGCCGGTCGCGATGCCGACGAAGCGCACTCCCCCCTTGGACTTCAGCTGCGTCACGCGCGCGAGCAGCACGCCCGCCGCGGCCACCAGATACCGCCCGGGCTCCAGCCACACCTCGAGTTGCGGATGCTCGGCGCGCACGGCGGTCAACAGCGTATCGAGCTTGGCGAGATCCACGCCCGGCTGCTCGACGCGCTCGGGCACCGCGAGGCCCCCGCCGACGTCGATGACGCGCAGGCCCGCAAAGCCGTGGGCCGCCGCTGCGAGCAGCCGCGCCGTGTGCTCCCAGCTGGTGACGTCGAATATGCCGCTGCCTACGTGGGCCTGCAGGCCGACGACACGCACGCCGCCATCGCGCGCCTGACGCGCCAACTCGGGGAGCTCGGCAATCGGCACGCCGAATTTGGAGCGGGTGCCCGCGGTGCGCACGTGAGTGTGATGACCGCGCCCGACGCCGGTGTCGACGCGTACGAAGATCTCCCGCCCCCGGAACAGCTCCGGCCAGGAGGTGAGGGCGTAAGGATTGTCCACCGTCACGCGTACACCGCGGCCGAGCGCCCAGGCGTACTCGGCACGCGGTGCGAAGTTCGGCGTGTAGAGGATCCGCTCGGGCGCAAGGTCCGGAAACACCTCGAGCACCCGCTGTATCTCGCCACACGAGACGCACTCGAACTCGACCCCTTCCGCGCGCAGCGCACGCAGCAACTTGGGGTGCGGATTGGCTTTCATCGAGTAGTGCACGCGGCCGAGTGAGCCCAGGCGCCGCAGGGCCCGCGCGGCGCTGCGCACCACCTCGAGGTCGTAGACGAACGCCGCATCCTGCTCCCCGAGCGCGGCGAGCAGCGCCGCGCGCTTGGTGCGCCACCAGGGCACGCCGGCGATGTCGTGCGAGGGCGGCTGCGAGAACAGCTGCTGCCAGGTGGCGCCCAGGACCTTGTCCCCGGGCACCGGGCGGATGAGCAGCTCGTGCAGCTGGTCGACCAGGCGGTCGCCCTGGTTCTCGTCGACGACAAAGGTGAAGTTGAGGTCGTTGGCTGCCTGGCTGACCAGATGGATCTTCTGCTCCTCGAAGAACTCGAAGGCGCCCCCGAGCTGGTGGAGGATTCCGCGGATGTTGCGTCCGACCAGGCTCACCGACGCGCACGGGCCGATAACCTGCACGCGGCACAACCGGGAGAGATCCGCGACCAGCTCCGCGACGAGCGTGTTGTCGAGCGTGTTGGCGGCGGGATCCAGCGAGACGGTGACGTTGGTTTCGGACGTGGACACCAGGTCGACCGACATGCCGTGCTGCTTGAAGACCTGGAACGCATCCGCGAGGAAGCCGACCTGGTGCCACATGCCGGGGCTTTCCATGGAGATGAGCGTTATGCCCTTCTTGCTGCAGATCGCTTTCACCTGTGCCCCACCGTCGGCTCCCTCGGCGCTGAGCACCGTGCCCTCGAGAGCGGGCGCCTGGGTGGCGTAGACGTGCAGCGGAATGCGGTACTGCCGCACCGGCAGGATGCAGCGCGGGTGCAGGACCTTCGCGCCGCTGGTGGCGATCTCCTGCGCCTCGTCGTAGTGCACCGTCCGCAGCAGCCGCGCCGTAGGCGTGGCACGCGGGTTGGCGCTGAACAGCCCCGGCACGTCGGTCCAGATCTCCAGACGCTGAGCCGCAAGCTTCGCCGCGAGATAAGCGGCGGACGTGTCGGAGCCCCCGCGGCCGAGCAGCACCGTGTCGCCCTCGTCGTCGCTCGCGATAAAACCCTGGGTGACGACCACCGGGCCGCCCTCCTCCAGGCGCGCGCGTAGTGCCGGGTCCGGCGCGAAGCCGCATACCGCCGACAGCACGCTCGCCTTGGCGGAGGCACCGCGGCGCTCGGCGCGCAGCAGCGTGCGGGCGTCCGCCCACTGCGCCGGAAGGCCCCGGGAGGTGAGGAAGCGCGCGCCGATGTGCGTCGCCATCAGCTCCCCCGCCGCGAGCACGCGCGCGCGTGTGCGGTCGCTCACCTCACCGACCAGCGCGACACCGGCGGCGATTTCGCGCAACTCGGCGAGGCGTCGCTCGACTTCCTCCCCGAGAGGAACCGCAAGCTCGGCGGCCAACCGCCGGTGGCGTTCCTCGATGCTACGTAGCTCCAGTTCAAGACCCGGCTCTTCCGCTCGCCCGTGTGCGAGCGCGGCGTCCAGCAGCCGCTCCAGGCGGTCGGTGATCCCGGTGAAGGCGGAGTGCACGATGAGCAGGCGGGCGCCCTGTGCGCGGCGCTCGGCCACGACGCCGGCAATGTTGTTCCAGTTGGGGAGGCTGGAAACGCTCGTGCCGCCGAACTTGAGGACGATCCAGGGCGGGGGCGTAGAGGTCACTGCGGTCGGGTCCTCCGGGCGCAGGGAGGGACCGCGGGCGGCGCGGAAACGCCTGCGCCTGCGCTTGAGATTGAAGGGAAGCGAACTGTTGCGGGGATGCTTTAGAGCTCGTCGTCGAAGTCTTTCAGGTCTTTCTCGAGCTTTCGGTCGGCCAGCACTTCCTCGAGCCGGCTCCAGGCGGCCTTGCCCCGCTTTCCCTGAGTGCGGACGCGCTTGTCCACCCGGTCCAGCAGCCGGTCGTAATCGGTACCGTCCTCGGTAGGACCGTTGAGGTACTCATCGTCCAGATCGAAGCTCTCGTTGTCCCGTTCCGACATCTCGTGGCTTAAATCCTGAAGTAATTCAATAACTAAGGTGCAAAATTAGCACCACAAGGCAGCGAACTATAGCCGATTCGCGCCAGCGATCAACTGTTTGCGACACAGGGGCGGTTTTTCCAGTCAGCTAAGGCTGGTCCGTGCGGTCCCGCACCACCACGGGTGCGCCGCGGCTCAGCCCGAGCCCCTCAGCGGCGCTGTTTTCGGCGCGGGCGATTTCCAGCACCCCGAAGGAGTTCACCAGAGCCAGGTACTCCCCGGGTCGCGCGTCGCCGTAGGTGCGCAGCAGCGGAAAAGCATGATTGCCTGCGTGTACGAGCGGCAGGCGAAAACGCTCCATCAGCCCCGCATCGATGTTGGTGATCAGGTTACCGAAATGATCGATGCTGATGACCACGCCGACGACGCTGCGTGTCTCGACGGTTGGGTCATCCACCCACGAGGGCATGAGTGTGCTGACGATCTGCCCGAGCTGCTGCAGCTGACAGCGCCCGGCAGCCAGCTCCGCTGCCACCGGCGCGAAGATGTCACGCCCGTGGAACGTGGCGCTCGGCCGCTGCACGCCGAGACGCGCGAGCTCCACCGCCCCCAGCTGCACGATGATCGCGTCCCGGGCGCGGCTGACGAC
>Ga0123355_10016476_pt1 | contig 11648 bp, 5 predicted proteins | sample TergutEmb28metaG_3_FD_89872 | JGI IMG/M metagenome (GOLD analysis project Ga0123355, IMG submission 89872) | Embiratermes neotenicus P1 segment gut microbial communities from Petit-Saut dam, French Guiana - Emb289 P1 | ecosystem: Host-associated > Arthropoda: Insects > Digestive system > Gut ...
AAGATTAGAAATAATAGAGAAATGTTGTGTAGGGGGGGGGGGGGGGGAGGAGGAGGAGAAATGTTTCTTTATTTTTTTTTTTTAATAAAAAAAAAAAAAGCGGGGGGGGGGGGGGGGGGGGGGGGGAAACATAATAATAAGAAGCATGGATCCACAGTTTTTCCAAGAACCTAGAAGCCGTCTCTAAACATTCTAGGTGTCAGAAGGTGACATGAAACGGTTGCTGTATTGAGAGTCCATTATTATTTTTGTTATTTGTGAAAGTAGCTGCTTGCCACCACATTTTAGGATCACTGAGGTGATGTATGCATTTAACTTACATTTGATACTACAGAAGCATAGGTAACACCTTGTAGGATGCCGTACCATGCTCCAATATCCTGAACCCTCTCAGCAAGAGGCCTTCGAGCCTGTGTCACCATTTTGTATGCATCTAGTCTTATCTCCCCAACATTGTTCAAAAGAGCAAATAATGGTGCTAGTGGAAAGGCAGCAACAAAGAGAGTCACAAAGCCATACTGAAGAACTGAAATCAAATATAAATGAAACAATTATAGTGTATATTAAAGTTTTACAATGTAGTTCTGTTTTTAAATTACTTGACAATGTCTGGTTCAAGGATATATACCCATTTCAAGGTACTCCTCAAAGAGAGCGAGTCGTCCTGGGTCTTGGAGCTGGAAATCTTCCTCCCATCGTGTGTACTCCCTCGCAAGATTCTTGGTGTTTGAACGATGCAGGCGTTTGCTCCACCAGTTGTACATTTTCCTGCAGAATTATTTGTACTTTATAGGGCTAGTTTCCAAAAATGAAATAAACTTATGAGTGATGTATACCATGTACCATTGAGGGCGCATGACATAATAATTCTGCTTGGCCAGCTGTACCTGCTCAGAATGTGTTACACAGATTTGCTATTTACAATTAAACATATTCTCACCCCTTCTGTATGAAAGTTAGGCCAAGTTGTGGAACACTTGCATATCCTGCCATATTTAGGCTTCATTGGGCACCCTAAGGTTTGAATTTTTTTCAGTAAATAACACATAGTTTTTCTCTTTCTGTTTTTAATTTCATGTTTGTGGAGTCTGTTTGTATATTTCACCACTGTTCTGTATCTTTGCTGCCCCATTTTTCGGGAGACGCACTAAAGAATCTTAATATTTTGATATTGCTGTGTAGTCTGCAGAGAGGCAACAGAGGGCACATGTATCTGTCCAGTCTTGTCAACCACTACCACCAGTCAGCTCTGCTGCTGGCATACATTGGTCAGAAAAGTCATGCTTGTCCACTGTTTTTTATACTTACGGATACAGGATCTCCAAGAAGTTATTGAGTATCTGCTTTCCCACCATGATGATGGACAGCTGTATGCACAGTTCTGACAGACATCCAGCAGGGTCACACACATCTATTTTGAGCCTTGTGAATGCTGAATTTCTGGCACTTGCATCTCCAGGATGAACAAAAAATCTGCCCTAAGATAAAAGTAATTCATTTGGTTGATTTTTTTTTTTTTGTTGATGTATTTTACCACTCTGTGGAGCATTATTCTATTTTCTAGCACCTATTTTCCAGTCTCGGTCATGCTGTGTGTGCATGTATGCTGTGTATATGCAACCAATTCCAGTAAAAAAATAGCATCATCCACTATGTACTGGGGCAGCTACAGACAGCAATAATGCTAATTTTACTCTTATCCTTGTTCACAAATTTAGGGAAGTAGTATTTTTGGAAGAATGTCTACCTGCAGTACAAATTATGGTAAGAAAATATTGCAGTTGAACTTGGTACAGCTTTGAATTTCAGTGAACACTGGATTTTATGTTCCTGAAGAGATCATTTAGTATGAATGTAAGATCAAGGAAATGAAAGTCAGTGTAGCTCTTGAAATTAAATGCACTAAATTACCATTGCCAGAGTGATAACACACAAAAACAAATTTTCACTCAATACGTTAACAATTACGTGCGGGTATTAATAATGCTCCTTCCCAATACTCTAAGTCAGAGGCCCAGTCTGCTCATTTACATACTTCACAGGTGTTAGGCAAAACAGTTTTCTACAAATAGTGTGTGTGATTGATTCACTTTGCTACAGTTTTCTGTATGGCAGTAAGTACACTACTGAACTGAAACATGCAAACAGATGTCTTTGCCAGACAGGGTCGCATGAAGTTTTCTGACATGCCCAGGCAGTGCTTCTGGGTTCACAGCTCTGCTCTGCTGACATAATCTTGAAATCATATGTTAGTAAGGGCCTGTAAAGACAATGGAATATATAGGAACTTATAACAGAAGGTATATTTTTTTCCCTGGCTTTCAAATTAAAAAGACAGCAAGAGGCCAATTTATGCTCAGTTTGAAAATGTGATGAATGGAGTAGAAAACACAAATGTGTTTCAGGAAAAGTTAGTGTTATTGTGGAAGTTTTGGCAGGACTGATAAACACATGCATAGGATCAAAGAAAATGTACATTCAAGGAACATAAAATTCAAGTTACAGTATTTTTAGTTTATTAACTACTGTGTGTCTTTGTGTAATTTTGCAGTAGTTAATCAAAACTGCTATAATTTGTAATGTAAAAAGATGTAACATGTTTATGCAGCAGATCTGTATTCCTGAGGCATTCAGTTCAAATTTTGGCTGGGTTGCTAACTATTCTGACTGTATTTATGGGTTTTCTCAGTGCTTTTTTAAAATTGTTTCTTACTCCCATTTCATGATTACCTTGCTGTCATACTCAATTGAATGTCTTTGAGAATCAGTCATTAATTTTGAAAAAAATTCAGTTTGGATGGAAATATGTAACAATTCATTGTTTGTCTTCAGGACTGTTTAAAACTGTCTTCATGAAATAGCAGTTAAGCATGTACAGTTATTGTGATTTCATACCTTGAAGAATGCAATGTAGATGAGTGAGGAGTAGAAGTTAACAAATTGGAAAACGAATATCTTGAATGTGTAGCTGTCTTCATATTCTGTTTGTGTCCGTGGATTTTCCAAGTTGGTAAGCCACAGGGCCAGTCTCTGATATAGCTATAAGGGCAGAAGGTATGTAGTTAAGAGATTTGTTTTAAAATTGTGAGCTGAATTTGTATGGTTTAGGATGTGGCTCACTGTTAAACCTTATGCATATAAATATGAATTTTGTTCTCCATTGAAAACAGGATTTTTGGACCAGCTGAATAACTATGAATTGAGAAATCAAGGCCTGGCAGTATCCAGTTTGGTTCTGCAGTACACTGTAGTTCTAGTGTAGACCAATATGAAATGTTTGTGTGCATGCGTAACATATTCATCGTAATTATTGTAACTGCACACACACACACACACACACATACATACATGCATACATATACATACATACATATATACATACATACATACATGCATACATACATACATGCATGCATACATACATACATACATACATACATACATGCATGCATACGTACATGCATACATATATACTTGTACTTCTGCACCCAGAACTTGCCTTTGTGAGGATCATAATGATCACCAAGTTAATGACAGCAGCTGTGATGGATGTGAAGATCTTAGCATGGTCTTTCAGGAACTGTTCTCCACTGCCATAGATGACAGTTACAACAGATATGCGATATATTATTGTTCCCAGAACAGCTCCCATAACGACGACCACCTGTATTGCAATCATGTTGTGTTAAATACAAGTGCATCTGATTCTCATTTGGTTTACATATATGAAGAAGTCTTCCCTGATGATTCGGAAAAAGTAAATATGATGTTCAGTCACTAACTCTTAGGTTTCGTATAACATGGTTGTATAAAAGGAAAGTTGTAACAGACGAAACCCCCTGCTTCTACACCATGTGATCGAGAGATATCCTAGCAGTACTCCAAAGTTTTCATTCCTATGCAGAATAAAATAGGGCTCATTGTTCACCCAATAGTGCACATTAGCTTAACTTTATGATTTCTTCAGAGGAGAAATTAGGAATCATTGTTCACAAACTGATTCACTTTGGCTTTCACTGTATCGTCCTGTTGGGAAGAATTTCTGTTTGAGGATGGGCATTTTCATGGAGAAGTGAGCATGCCAAGTTATTGTTTCCTTTGATTGACTCCTTGAGGAGTGGCAGCATTGTGCAGTAGCATAATGCATTTAGACTGTAGGAAACTCAAGTTTAGTCAACTCTTACAATTTTATACTTATGTGTAACATATGAAGATATTAGTATTTGTTAACAACACAACTACCTGCAGAAGTACTGATAATATACCACTTCTCTTAAAAGTGTATCATATTTATGTATGTTGAGTAGAGACCTCGTTTATTTTAATATGCCATCCCTCCGCATGTTTTATATTAGTCTGACCTGAGGATGGACCTATTATGGTCTGAAGCTTGAAGAGGCTTCATGTTGGTACTATAACAGCACTGACAGTAAATTGTTGTGTTTGTCTGTTTGTTGCTATATCCATTTGCACATGTTCACTATATTGACACATTTGATACTTCAATAATATCTGGGCCACACACCCCTTGCGATTAGTGAGTGAGAGCTGTTATAGCTGCTACTACTACCATGTCTCATGTCTAAAGAAGGCTGATCACTACGTAACCTTTCTTATGAGACCATGTTTCATCCTGGGTCACCAGTTTCAACTGATGCTGGTCCTTGCATATTTTCTTTTATGTAGCTTGTATATTGTACCATAATGCTATCCAGGCAGTTCATTTACATGTGTGTTTGTGTCTACATTACCTGTACATTTTGCCATTGGATGTTACTTATGAAACAATCTGTATACATTTGGCATTAATTGGGCAAGGCGTACTGACTATGAAAGTAGGCGAACACTCTCTGAACTAGTTTTATCAGTTTGACATCCTTGCACAGATGTCTGTGTTTTTTTTTCTCTCCCATCAAAGACACATATTTGACCCATATTTAACTCCAAAGATGACATTTGTAAATTTCAGAGCTCCTTGTTGTGTCATATGCTTCATTCTCCGCTTAACTTCGTTTAGTTTTGATCATTTATACTCTACAGTTATGTCATAATATGTATTACATTAATGTTTAAAGTGAATCATGGTCTTTCATGTGTTGCATAAAACTCTGAGTTACATGTCCATGGCAGGAAGTTCAGTGTGGAGATCTTTTTCTTAAATTGAAGTGTTTTAAATCTATTACAAATACTTAAACTCACCATAAACAGAACAGCTGAACTGGTCGCTAAAAACCTCCATGCTCTACTCCATGTAGGAAGATATGGCTCTTTCTCCATTGTCACAGGGTTCATGCGGAAAGTTTTTACTGAGGTCTCAAACTCAGGTCGTGGTTCCTCATCATCTTCAACATTTTGTAAGTCCCACTCCCACACAATGACTGCTTGTTGTCTCTTCCACAGTTCTAAAAAAGTTGTTGCTGAAACATAACCATGAGGTTATAAGTTTAATGTGAACTGAGCTATGTGTTAATGTCTTCTTTGTTCTGAGCACATAATGTACATACGCAGAACCATCATGTTGATATGTTCATGTTCATCTTCCAAATGACTGGGTAGATTGTGATAATTTTTTTTTTTTTTTTGACGTCTATACTAAAAGTTTCTGAGTGAATTTTGTTTGTATCTATCTATGTGTGTGTGTGTGTGTGTGTGTGTGCGTGCAGGCGTACGCATGCATGTGTGAGTGTGAGTGTTTGTGTGCATGTGCACATATGTGTATGTCTGCTAAAATGCCTAATTCACATGATGATTAAAGTTATCTGCATTTTGGATTACAGACAGTCCTTCATCGATGTTTCCCCAAACATTTGATGAATGTTTTCCCCACCAGCAACTGGCAGGATATTCATTGGTCAGACTTTCCTGTATTTTAATTAATCCTTTAGGAAAAATGCTCTCTGTGCGATTTTCGGGAATGTAATACAGACTTCAAATGAGAACTTCACTGTAATTTATACAGGTGATGCTTTTTTTTTTTTTTGATATGATGTACATTTAATTAAATATGATGGCAAAGGCTATAAAGTTATACAGGTGTATAATATGCTATTTCCTGCTTTTCTTTGGTATGTTTATGAAGTGTAATACCTGTACTGGTCATTTGCTTTACTCACTTTACTTCTGTTTATGCAGTGTATGAACACCAGCACCAATTGCAAGGAATGTAAAATAAACAGATAATACTTGGAATCCCCGAAATGAACTAAATTTCATGTATGTTACATGCAGTTACATGCAAGAGAACGAATGCTTACCCCAGAAGGACATGAATATAGCAAAGAAGACTGTTGCAGGATTGTCAAATAGATATGTAATCTGAGCAAACACACACGAAGAGTTGAGCTTTTGGTAGTCGCACACTTTATCACACAGGGGGCACATGGTTATGTTTCCACCAATGTTGGCATCACATATCTCCATACTGAAACAAATTGTGTTAATACACTGATGTCTTTATTGTGTTTAAAAGAATTTGTTAGATTTCATTGTTGATTCCAGTGTTAAATTTTTACTGGTGGGTGTGGTTTGCAGTTATGTAATTTGAGAGGTAGGCTCATTTCCTTGGGTCCAGTAATGTAGGATGACTAAAAATTATATAACCATGATGTGTATAATGATATTTGTTAATGCATTTTAATTATTGTAAATGATTATTGATGTTTCGAAGGACTGTAGTTTCTTCATTTTCAGGGTCAAGTTGATCTTGAAGATGAGGGCCGTATGGTCCTTTGAAATGTCAGTAACTATTTACTAGTTGAAATGGCATAACAATCCAGAAGACTTGAATCTTCAGCAACACTGCTGTGATGACTACAGATCTTTCTTGAGTTTATCTTTGCCTCAAATTATGATCCCACTTTGGATGTAAGGTACTGTCCATATGGTAACATAACATCTGCATGTTGGTGGGTATTGTATAAAAACTTCTTCATGCTTACAAGGCAAAATGTCTACTTTTGGTAAAGATCTTCCACTTTAAAATGAATAAAATTACAGAAATTGCCAATACAGTTACAGGCTGTACCTTGGAATATTGTCACTGGAATTCATGGAGAGGAGGCCATAACAGAAGCAGAGCAGACCAACGGCAGAGGCAGGGATAAGCATTTTTGTATAGAAACCGAGCCAGGCAAAGTAGAGGCCTATCTTCTCACCAAAATACTTCTTGATGAGCCACAGTGGCTGCTTCTTATACCATCTGCTTGGTCGAGCCCATTCGGTGTAGAGTAACTGCAAGCAAAATGTTGTAGGCATTGAGAAGTTTGAGTACCAGCTGAAATTCTGATTCTTTTTGCAATTTTCTCTTTCTGGATTATTGTAAAAGCTTGCAGCTTTCTGCCCTTATCTCATGTCATCTTCAGTTTGTGAGTGACTGTCCTTGAATTTGTGATGGCTTTTAAATGCCTTGAACAGGTACACTTGTTAATACACTGTCCAAGTCATCAGCATCAACTCTACCACTTATTTGCATTCACTATAACTATTTGATAGTAGCCATCTGTTCAGTGCTATTTGTATCATCACACTGCAGTTCCCACATGATACATTTCTCTTTGGACCTAACTCACAAGTGAGCAATAAAATTGCACTCCATATTGATGTGAAATACATAATTTAGCATATATGTCTTAATGTTTCTGTATGCACTTCTGTACTAACAAATGCGAGAGATAAACGGTACTTGAAAATACTTCTCTAAGTTAGATTCAGACTGGAAAATATAATTAAGATACAGTGTTTATTGGAGGCTACCAAGGAAAAGAAGGAGAAGCTAAGAAAATTGTTGGAGAAAAGAAGAAAGATTGTACTGGTAGTTCAATGGTAGTAGTGTTGTATTGTGAGTGGTCAAATGAGGGTGTAGACTAATGTAAGTAGTTATGCATATAATCATTTGTGCTGTGCAAGTACCTGGTATTTATGGTCACGGATATGTGCTAAGAATGAACTGCAGCTCAATTAAAATAAGCCAACTTCTGCTCTGAGAGAACCTTTGGCAGTGATTGAGGTGGATAGGTGACTGAAATGTATGTAAATATTTGAAGAGAGGTCATTGTAGCCTAGTTAAATGTATTACCTTAAATCTCTTCTAAACAGATTGAGGAAGACCTTGATAAACCTGAGGCAGAACAGCTGGTGTCTTAGCTAAGATTCAGTGTAATTACCTTCTGCATTCAAATCTGCAGTATTATCATAAACCTTTATTGGCCAGTCTTTTCAATGTCAGGTTTTTGCTACAACCAGAGCATTATTCAATTTAAATGTCCACAGCAGTACAGTGTTTTTCCTTTTGGGTGAAAAGGATGTGACTGTAATGGGACAGAATGCCCTGTTCATCCATCATCTTGCTCAGTAATTTGGTATATCACAAATAATAGTCAGAAATGTGTTTCATACGAGAAACTGATTGACAAAAACTACATAACTTGCAGTAACAAATACAGATTTACAAGAATTTGTGTTTGTGATTCTAATATTAAACTGTGATTACCTCTCTGTCCAAGCTGACACCATTCTTCGTTACTGGTTTGTGGCTTCCTTCATGCAAGGGGAAGGCAGCAAGGTATGTGCCATTGTTGAGTAGTCGTCTGATGCCAAGCTGCAATGAATTACCCAATGCTTTATGAAGCAAACATTTTCAGATATGCCTTTGAATATGGCTTGGTTGAAGATGCCTGATACCAACAGTAAAATTGGTTCTATGATCTTGATGGTTGACACCTTTCTTTAGAATCTGGGGGGTGTTATTAACCCTGTGATGAGGGTGCAGTTGCATTCACATGTAAGTGAAAATGGTCTGAGATGAATTTAAACTTGTAGAAACACCTCATTGTGGTATTACGTACATAAGTAAAAATTTTACATCTTACCTTCTCACTGTCATCATACTTGGCCCTCATCATAATCTGCCACACCACCTGGCTCCTTTGGGCAGCTGTGAAGAATGTTTCACGATCTTTGATGATAAATCTACACAATATGAAAGAGCTTGTCAGGCATGTGTGGAAAGCAGTCTGGTCTGTTTCATATCTTGTGAACATTCTTGTTAATTATCACCCCTTGAGTATTCTCTTAAAAGGTAGCCCATGGCCTGGAAATTATTTTTTACTTCTTCCTTGCCTGTGCAAATTGAATTGATTGGGCACTTTTGATATGCTATGATCTGTGGCTGGTGGTCAAAATATGGATCTTTAATTGTGTAACATAATTGTATTAAAATATGACAAAGTATTTTATTTTAAACATTTCCTGCCTCATGTCTTTGGCACATTATATGATTCTTTGCATGCGTCTTGTTTAAGAAACAGAAATTTTGAATATGCTGTTACCTTAAGATGATTCAGTGGCCTAGGCTGCTTTGAATATGTCAGGAAGTTTAAATCAGTTACTTACTGCTCTTCTCTATCCTGCCTGTATGTTGCTGTATAGAATGAAGGTTCTTTGGCTATTCGAGTGTGGTTATACTCGAAGATCTTCATGAACTTACGAGGCAGTAAACCACCCTTCTTATTTGCTAGATCCTCCTCCAATTCCTATAGAATATAAAGACTAAGTATTTAATGTTCTGAATGTTGCTGCCAGGCGAATCTTTCTGAACACAACATTTTCACATAATGCATTGAGATTTTCAGGTTTGTAATTATAAGCGTTCTGTGAACATCTACTGACATATTTAATGGCTGTCAGAGCTGGGAAGAGTAGATGTAAGGAATGTGAATGAAATTTAATTATATCTGTGTATAAAAGTCTATGAAAATACACAAGCTGTATAAATCCCATTTATTTGATCAGTAGGCAGTTTATATCTATTTATATTCATACCAAAGCAAAACATTTCAACCCTTTGGGCTGTGATTTATTATTATAACTTTGGTGAAGACTGGATAGTGAGTTGGGTAAATTTCAGCAAATGTGTGGAACTATGGAACAAACTCTCAACAACAGAACTAGTAGGGACACAAAATTAAAATCCTACAACATGATGGCTGTTCTTATTCTGCTTATTATATGGCTGTGAGAATTACATGTAATAGAGCAGATAGACGGAGAATTGAAATGTAGTTTTTAAGAAGAGTGGTTGGTCACACCTTATGAGATGAGATTAGCAATCATACTCTTCAAAATGAGCTCTGAAGATTCAATATAGGAGAGAAAATCACAAACAATGAAAGGAATTGTCATGAGTACCTTCCACAAATGAACTCACATGGAGCATCTTGCAAGTTGGACCAGTCAGGGAACAGTGCAAGGGTACATATTCTAGGAGCTTGATGAAGTGGTAATATTAAAGGAGCATGAGGACTGATCACCAATAACCCGCAGGAGACCTGAGGTTAGGCTATGGGTGCACAGGGTTGTGGAGAAAGCCGGTATGGTGTTTTGGTCCCCACATCGCTGGATGAAGGTGGCCAGGTAGTAGGGAGTTTGGCTTTCTTGACTTGAAGTTTTTGGTCAGACATAATGTCAGGTAGCTTCCCCATAGAGGTATACTGTGTGGCTTTTGAGACTGACAAGCTGGTTGGATCCAGAGACTTCAGATGCCTGAGAAGCAGTTAGGATGACGACTTTTTTTCATGTGTTCCTGTGTGACCAGAACAGATCTTAATGTTTATGTTGATGACGACGTACAGTGGCGACAATGGTGGTGGTGGTGATGATGATGTACACCAGTTCATTTCCACCCTTAGACCACCTGACATCTTTCATTAATATTCAGCTTTGAAGACCGGGCTTGGCAGGAACCAGAGCCCAGTCATGTGACCGGTATGGCTCTGGCACACTGCATCCTGGGCAAGTTCTTGGGGGTAGTTTGCCATTGCTTTCCTCCCCATCTGACATCTACTGCCAGTAAATTTAATCTATACTTTGCTAAGTCTTTTTGCAGTAATTTTCAATGAATCTGTCCTATAGAGACTACGGACATCAAAGTTCTGAATATGTTTACTTTCCAGAGTTTGGGTTGTTCTTAAAGTCTGAGGCCCAATGGTACATTATGTGACCTGCTGGTTTTTTTGTGGTGAGAAGTTGTAGCCCCTCACCCAGTCCCCAGATTAGTGAACCACTCTTTGTCAATTATCCATGACTACTTATTTAGTATATTCAACATTTCCGTCCATATGTGGAAGTCTTGTCCTCCATTGAGAGCCTGTGGACACACCAAGCCATAGTGATGGGGAGAGTATTTGACATGGAAATTTAAATAACATATGTGACAAAGTAGTGCTTGGTGGAAACCACCTTCATTTAGTCTTTACACCTTTTTGATTTAGTCATCTTACTGCTAGTAAAGTATGTACAGAAAGCTGAAAGTGCTACGGAAGCATTTTTACGGACATATACGAGGTTTGTTCAGATAGTATCCGGATTGGAATTGTAGTGGTTGTTCTCTGGGTGGGATGTGTTTGCAACCAGTCGTGACATGTTCGTACATATTCTTAGCAACTCATGACACAAGTTGCAAGTGGCTGCGTTTGCTCAGTTGGCTGTAGTAGTCGCGGAAGTAACACGTGCGTTTATGTCATAGCGAATTTTACGATGTGTGAAAGTACCGAACAACGCATTTGCATCAAGTTTTGTTTTAAAATCGGAAAAACCGCAACGGAAACGTATCAATTATTGCAGCAAGCATACGGTGAAGATGCAATGGGTCG
>Ga0123355_10016477_pt1 | contig 11647 bp, 10 predicted proteins | sample TergutEmb28metaG_3_FD_89872 | JGI IMG/M metagenome (GOLD analysis project Ga0123355, IMG submission 89872) | Embiratermes neotenicus P1 segment gut microbial communities from Petit-Saut dam, French Guiana - Emb289 P1 | ecosystem: Host-associated > Arthropoda: Insects > Digestive system > Gut ...
AAGATTGATTTTGCTCGGGGTCGAGCAAAGTGTTTTCTTCCGGCGCACTTGCGATAAGGGGATTTGGACTAAGCCGTTAGCGTTGGCGGCGGACGCGGGTTCCGCTATGGGATTTCAATCGATTTTTGCCTTGAAACCATTGCCAGAAGCGGGTTTTGCGGAAAAGAGCAGCGATGGATCGATGTTTCCATGAACGCTTCGCCTAGGGATGCCCCATCCTAACGTAAGACCAATTTTCTCTCAAGCGCTTACGAGGCTGGAAACTCCAATGCACCCTCATTCGAGCACGCGGTAGCGTCCGCCGCGTTAGCGGCTTCGTCCAATTCCCGATTTCACTCAGTGACCAACTCATTCAGTTTTTTGGATTGAAGAGCCACCATCTCTGAGCCTGTCCAAGAACCCCAATATCGCATCAAGAGCGATAGTCTCTAGAATGCCAGATGGCGCGGACGCCAATTCGTCCTTCACATCTTCCAAGAGGTCGTCTGGAACATGGATCGTCAGTTTCATGGGATACGAGCATACCAAGCATACCGCAGAGGAGAACTGATGGTTGTCGTAATATGCCCGATAACCGGCCATGTTCCAATCAGGTGACCGTGCCATTGATGCTGCCAGTGAGAAGGCATATTTTCTCTCAGTTGGATTTTTGTTCAGCGGGGGAGTTTCGCAGCCCACCATTCAACGTAGGGACGACCGGGGATTTGAGCGTAAGGCGTGTTTTCGTCAGTATCCGGCAACCCCCCGAGTAGGTTGGGAAAGGCGCGGTTGATATTTGCCACTATGGATCTGGTTAGGAAACCCGGACGCGAGCGCTAGGTTGAAGTCCGTGCCCCGCATTTATGGAGTTATCTTGAACACGACTCCATTACCGTAGGCGCCGCCGTAAGTCGTCGTTCCGTATACATTGCCCGCCTTGTCCAGAATCACGCCCCCCAAGGGATGGTAGCCGTCATCTCCTCCTGCAAACCGGTGCAGGACCGTCAGCTTGCCGGCCTTGTCCAACTTGAACACGGTGCCGCAGCCGTAAGGGGGTACACATTCGAGGTCGCCACCGCCTTGCGTGGTTCCGTACAAATTGCCTGCCGAATCCCGCACCACACTTGCTTGCGGACTTGCACCGTCTCTTCCCCCGGTGAACCTGTATAGCACCGTCTCCTTGCCCTTCGGATCAAGCTTGAATACAACTCCGCAGCCCAACGTTATGCAATCGTTGGCGAGTAAGCCGCCTGAAAATGTCATCCCGTACAGATTACCCGCAGAGTCAAGGACCAAACTTCCAAATTGGGGAAAAGCCCCGTCCTTACCTCCAGTGAACCTGTACAGCACGGTTTCCTTGCCGGTAGGATCAATCTTAAATACCGTTCCGCACCCCTCATTCCCGGTGCATCCAGTCGTGCCTCCGTTCTGAGTTGCACCGTAGAGGCTACCTGCTGCGTCCTGGATCAGATTTCCAACCGGATAGGTTCCATCAGGCGATCCGGCGAAGATGTGGATTGTCGACTCTTGACCGCTCTCAGTGAGCTCAAAAACCGTTCCCCACTGTATGCCGAATTCGGTTGTACCGAAGAAATTGCCCGCCACGTCGCGGAACAGTGCCCCCTGCGCGTAGCATCCATCCGAGGTTCCTCCCGCGAAGCTGTACAGAACAGTCTCCGCTCCAGTCTTACTTATTTTGAACACTGTTCCACACGAATTGGAAGTGCCACCCCAATATGTAGTGCCATAGAGATCCCCCGACGCGTCGCGGATCAGTCCCGAGGAGGGAAAATTGCCATCGGGAACCTGCCGGAACCGGTACAAAACGGTTTCCTTTCCAGCGTTACCAATCTTGAAAACGGTGCCACAGCCAAGCACGCATGTTCCATTGCCACTATCGCCACCGTTTATGGTCGTGCCGTAGATATTGCCTGCGTCATCAAGGATTAGACTTCCGGCGTAAGGTTCTGCCCCATCCGGGCTCCCTTTGAACGCGTGCAACACTTTGAAGGTTTGCGCCTGAGATGAGTGAGTGGCCGAGAGGGTCTCCACCAGCACCAACGACAACGCTAACAACACGTCGGCGATTTTCGAAACTGAGTCTTGGCGTTGCTTTAGCACGATTGCCTCCTTCCTCACTACACCGAATTCGCTGATCTGCGAAGTGCTTTCCTTGTCGCCGAGATGAGTGCGAACCGGATCAATAGGCGGATTGCGGGCCGAGGGCACTTTTCGAGGTTCATAACTTTAGAGACGGTTTCCTAAAGGGCTCCTAGCAAACAGGAAAGGGAGGCCAGGAGCAGCGTAGCTCTTCGCGATGATAGACCCGAACGGAAGCTGCGTCCACAGTTCTCAACTGGCGTAATATCGCGTTAAGCGGCCAATCGGTTCCCATTCTGACTGTATGTTAGGTGGATGCGGAAATCCAGCAGGTTAAAAAATGCTTGACTTCGCTCACTCAGATGTCTGTTTACATCACCAACGTGTGCAAAGTACGATGTCGGTTTCATTCTCCGACTCTTCCAATGATTCCCGAGCCCGACCTGACCGTTTTCGACTGGATTCGACAAGGGCGCGATGAACTACCGCAGACAAGAACTCCAGACTGGAACGGGAACTTCGTTTCCCATTTGATGCCTCCTGTTTTTGAGTCCTATGCGAAACTCCTCCACCGAATCCAGGCCCACTACCAATTCATCGACTACCCACTGTCCGCGTCGGAGAACGCCGTTTTGGGAATTACCGCATGCAAGACGCTGAAATCCTTCGTAGAGCGTCGAAGGACTGCTTCGCAGGGGACCCGAATTCGGTGGAAGGAACTGGCCGAACTGCTTCACGTCCCATTTGCCCCAGCGATAAATCATGAGTGGTATCGAAAACGGCTAGCAGACCCTTGGTGTTGGCCTGGGCTTCTTTCAGGGCCAGACGAAGGGTTTCTCACGGAAGAAGAATGCTGGACGCTTGCGGCAAGGTTGAAACTTCTCGAGGGTGACCAAGAGTGTTTCTTCCGCTTTTCTGATATTCCTTTTTATGCTCCACCGACCTCGGGGAAGCCACAGTTGTTCAGGGGGAGTCTTGAGAATGTGTGTCGTGTTCAGAACGAAGAGCGCCTCAGCTTTGAGTACTGGCGGCCGCTTGACCAGAGTTGGTGCGTCTGCTCTGACTATGATCTGGAATTTACCGTCATTGGCGGACGACGGACCCTAATATCCGCACTTCTGCATGATGGGGACCTTGAATGCATCGAGGTGACGCCACAGACACGTATCGATGTCTTCGCGCCTATGCCTAAGAGAGTCACTGAATACAACCTGTTGTAAAATCCCCATCTCATTGACCTGTGGCGGAGCTTCTTGTTTGCAGCCGGGAATGCTGAGGTCATCAAGATCAATGCGCTGCGAGCCCGCACCGGCGAAAAGCCGTTGCCCTTGCCGCTCGTTGCGTTTGAGCCGTACGTTATGAGGCACACGGCTCTGACTCGCATGGCCACGGTGTGCGGCTCGTTCACGCTCGCACGGATTGCGCGACACAGTTCTATCACCATGCGGCACTGTCATTCCCAGGCCGACGCAATCGAGGCCGCGTTCTCAAAATTCGGTAGGGGAAAAACGGTCACCGAGGCTGGTCACCGCGAAAATCAGTTGCTTGCATCGTCTTCCCTGACCACGACGTAAGCCATTCAACACGTTGAGGTTAAGGGAGGCCATCCGAACGCCTCCCGGCCCGGCACCCCCGCACTGATTTAGAATCGTAGCCGTCCCGGCCGGGAGGCTCTTATGCTCCGCATAGTGCTGCTCGTGGTGATCGTGCTGGCGCTGGTGGTTTCCGTGCCGCGCCTGCTATCGCGTTCAACGACCCCGTCGGAAGGCAAGGACGCTCCCGACTTCACTTTGCCGGCAGCTGACGGATCGCCTGTGAGTCTCCGGGACTATCGTGGAAAGTGGATCGTCCTCTATTTCTACCCGAAAGATCAAACTCCGGGTTGAACTCGCGAAGCCCACCAGTTTCAGGTGGATCAACCCAAATACGCCCAGCATAACGCCGTCGTGCTGGGTGTGAGTGCCGACAGCGTTGAATCCCACAAGAAGTTCTGCGCGAAAGAGGGCCTCAACTTCAAGCTCCTGGCGGATACCAGCCATAAAGTGATGGACACTTACGGATCCCTGACCAACCTCGGTGTCGTGAAGTTCGCCGCCCGTCACACTTTTCTGATCGACCCTGCCGGAAAGATAGCCAAGGTCTACACCAGCGTCGACCCGTCCAATCACAGCGCCGAGGTTCTGGCCGAGTTGGATCGGTTGCAGAGTGGGCTGGTGAAGCCTTGAGCGGTAATTCAATCCGGTACACCACACTGCCATTGAGACACCTGCTCTTTTGGGAGCCGAAGTTGAGGGTTGGATCATCACGGACGCACGCAGCAGGGACGCGCGCAGCGAAAAATCGCCTTGTTCGGTCTGCCAAAGGAAAGAAGCATGCGAGAGCGGATCACCAGTTTGAGCGTGACGGTCGCAATTCGGAGTGGCGCGCCTGGCACGCTGCAAGCCGCGAATCAAGGCGAAGCATCCGCAGGACAGGGGCAGGTATCGCTCGGCAATAGCCGCTGGCGCGGCGTACACTGATCGGATGGCCACCACCCTCGAAAACGATTTGCCCCAGGCTGCCCTATCCGGCCAGTACCGCTTCCCACCGGGCTTCGCGCGAAACCTGCTGTGGATTGCGTGGCGGCGCTTCCGTCCGGCAAATCCGATCGTGCTTTTTCAGCACCTCGCCCAGAAATACGGCGACATCGCCCACTACAAAATCGGGTGGAACCATATTGTCTTCCTCAACCATCCGGACTACATCCGCGAAATCCTGGTGGTGCAGAACGACAACTTCATCAAGGAGCGCACGGTCCGTCGTTCCAGGATGCTGTTGGGTGAGGGCATGATTACGGCCGAGGGCGCCGTCCACCGCATCCAGCGCCAGGTGGCCCAGCCTGCGTTTCATCGCCAGCGCATCCCCGAGTATGCCGGCACGATGGTGCGCGAAGCCATCCGCATGCGCGACAACTGGAAGGCTGGCGAGCAGCGGAACATCGCCATCGACATGATGCATCTCACGCTCAATGTTATGGCCGGTACCTTGTTCGCGACCGATCTTGGCGACGAAGTCGGCGAACTCGCCGACGCCATCAACCGCATCATGAGCCGCTACAACTTTCTGATCATGCTGCCCGCGGCGGAGGCGCTTGTCCACTTGCGGCCTCCGGGGCTCGCCGCGTTTGTGCGGGCCCGCAAGCGAATCGATGCCGTCGTCTACCGCATGATCCAAGCCCATCGGCAGCGCCACTCCAGCGGCGGCAGCTTGCTTGATCTGATGCTGGCCGCGTCGCCCGACCGGACTTCCGCGTCGGAGCAGTTGCTTCGTGATCAGGTCATCACGATCTTTCTCGCCGGCTATGAGACAGTCGCCAACGCTCTCTCCTGGACCTGGTACCTGCTCTCAGAGAATTCGGAATGCGAACGCCGCTTGCACGAGGAAATCGATCGGGAACTCCGGGGCCGCCAGCCGACCGTCGAAGACCTTCCCCGCCTGCGTTACACAGAAATGGTGTTGGCCGAATCGATGCGCCTTTTTCCTCCCGCGTGGGCGATGGGCCGTCAGGCGCTCAACGACTTCCGCCTTGGCGACTTCCACTTACCCGCCAGGACGACCGTGCTGATGAGTCAGTTCGTCACGCATCGCGATCCGCGATTCTTTCCCGATCCGTTGCGTTTCGATCCGGAACGCTTTACTCCGGAAGCCAAAGCGCGCCGCACCAAGTTCGCCTACTTTCCGTTCGGGGCCGGATTCCGCCAGTGTATTGGAGAATCGTTCGCGTGGATGGAGGGCGTTCTTCTGCTCGCAACCCTGGCGCAGAAGTGGAAGTTGAAGCTCGTCCCCGGACAGCGCGTGGAACCCGAGCCGCTGATCACTCTCCGCCCCAGGCACGGCATCGAAATGCGGGTGGAAGCGCGCGCCGTGAGCGCGCCTACTTTTGTGCGAGATACATCTCAGCTACATGCTGTGTGATCTTCCCCGGCTGCGCCCCGTCCAGATTGGTGAGCGCGACGACGGTCAAGCGATCATCGACATAGCGGTCGATCGCGGTTTCGAACCCCTGCCACGACCCGTCATGGTGGATGCACCGATGTCCGTTCCGATCGTCAATGAACCAGCCAAACCCGTAGTGACCGGAGTTCGGCCGCCCTGCATTTGCCTGCCCGCCTTTCAGGAGTGCCGGAGTCCACATCCGATCAAGGCTGGATTTCCCGAGAAGCCTGTCGGTATAGAGCGCCCGGTCCCACTTCGCCAGATCGAGGATCGAAAAGTAGAGGCTGCCATCGGCGGTTGTGTTCACCGCCGGCGCCACCCACTCCTGATTCTTCAACTCGCCTTTCACCAGCCGGTATCCGGCCGCGCGGTTGGGGACGATGTCGGCCTCGCTGATGATGCGCGTCGAAGTCATATCCAGAGGGCGAAAGACGTGCTGCTCGAGGAAGTCACCGTAAAACTCCCCGGTCACGCGATGAATGAGGACTCCGAGGGTGAGGTATCCGAGATTGCTGTACGCCCACTTCGTGCCCGGCGGGTAGGCAAGGGGAATGCTCTCGACCAGCTTCAGCAATTCGTCTTCGGTCCAGTCCTTGCGGAAGTTGAAATCCTTGGGATAGTCGCCAAAACCCGCAGTGTGGCTCAGCAGTTCACGGACGGTAACCTCTTTCCATGCCGGCGGTGCGTCCGGAAAGAACCTCGTAAGTGAATCGTCGAGGCTGATCCTGCCCTCTTCGACCAGCATCATCACTGCGGTGGCGGTGAACTGCTTGCCCACAGATCCCGACTGGAATATCGTCTCGGGCTTCACCGGTACCTCGAGTTCGACGTTGGCCAAGCCAAATCCTTCGGCGCGAACCGTCCTTCCATCCCTGGCCACGAGCAACGCAAGACCAGGGATGTGCTGGCGCTGCATCTCGGTTTTCACGTAGTCGGTGACGCTCGAGTCGACGCCGGAGTTCTGGGCTGCCGAATCTTTGGCGGCGACCAAGAGCAGGCAAACAGCAGCGATGAGGGACGCCGAGATTCGAGGGGCGCTCATGAAGGTGGGGATGACACTCCTGGGGCGGTCCCGAGTCTACAGGCCGGAGTGTTTTCGAACAAGCCTTGGGCGCGTGCCGGAAGGACACCTCGGTCGGGCTGCAAGGGCGGGGCGAGCTCACCATCAGCCAACGGCGGCCCCGGCGCTACCTTTGCTCGGAGAGGTCGGCCAGGCGATGGATGCCGGAACGGCGAAGGGCGAACAGGATCGCCCAGCCGGTCAAACCCGCAGCGTAGAAGAAAACAAATCCCGCGATGACGCCCGGCAGCAGGTACGAAGGCGTGGAGTGAATCGGTTGAATGGGCGGACTGACGTGCGGAAGCGAGGCGGCGATCGCCTCTCCTTTCCTGATAGCTACCACCACTCCGGCCAGAATGATCGTCATCAGAATGGCAGTCGATTTCGGAAAACGGAATCCGTTCTGCATGGCAAACCTCCTCGTTGAGAGCGTTAGTCCAACATCAGCATCGGTCAGAATCCGCAGGTGTTCCTGCAGCGCTCCGCAGACCAGACCCACCGCCTCGCGAAGGTAGAACTTTCCCCGCTCGGTGAATCTCCTGTGGGCATTCTCGGCGCCGAGGTCCAGCAGAAGCGCGAACATCTCCTCGCCAAACCGCTTGCGGTATTCTGCCGGATATAAGCGAAGGAGGCTTCTGCAGAGCGTCAGCATGGACTCAGCTCTCCCTCGCCGCGACCCGCAGGCCCGCCCATCGCATCACCTTCCTCATGCGGTCCACCTCGAAGCGAAGGTTGCGCCGTCCGTGTGCCGTCAAGCGATAAGACTGTTTGCGGCGCGAAGTGTCGTCGTCCTCGAAGCGCTCAATCCATTTGTCGTCCAGCAGCCGGCGCAGTGCACCGTAGAGAGTGCCCGTGCTCAGCACGACGCGACCGTCGCTCATCTGCTCGATGTCTTTCAGGATCGCGTAGCCGTGGCGCGGCTGGTCCGCCAGGCTCAGTAGAATCAACAGGACGGGTTCGGAGAGCGGCAGGCTTTCCATTATGGCCTCATACGACATGTCGTATGACGTCATGTTGCCTTGAGCAGGTTGCCCTGATCAAGCGATATTTTCTGGAGGATGTCAGAGAAGGTGGCATTCGGGTCAGAGAGGAGAGCTTTTATTCGCGACTTCGGGCCTGCTTTCGGAAAAAAATTCGTCTTCCATGCTTGAGCCAACGGCTCTTGACAGATCCTCCCTCCGGGGAGGACGGCCGTCTTCCCCGGGCGGCACGAGACGGACAAACCGAAAGCGTGCGGTCTGCGAGCGGCTCGGGGGCATGTCCCCGGGCCTACCGGCTCTACGACCAGGACTGAGTGATACAATGTATCTACATCCCCCGGCTGGAGTTCTTGGAGGTGGGCAACGTGCGAGCGCGGATCATGAAATGGGGCAATAGCCTGGCAGTGCGAATTCCAAAAGCGATCGCAGAAGAGGCGAACCTGAAGGCGGGTGATCCCTTGGACATTGAAGTAGCCGAGCAGGGTTGCGTCCGTTTGCGCCGCACCGACAAGATTCCCTCGCTTGCCGAACTTGTCTCTCAGATCACCCCGGAAAATCGTTATCCGGAAATCCCAACCGGTCCGGAAGTGGGTAACGAAAGCGTCGAATGGTGACAGCGTATGTTCCGGATGCCGGCGATATCGTGTTCCTGGACTTCGACCCGCAGGTTGGACGCGAACAGGCAAAGCGACGTCCAGCACTGGTGCTCACGGACCTGCGCTACAACCGAGCGAGCGGATTAGCCGTTGTATGCCCTCTGACGAGCCAACGTAAGCCCTATCCATTTGCCCTCCCGGTTGATGTCGGCGGGGTGGCAGGAGCGGTACTGGTCGATCAATTGAAAAGCCTCGATTGGGCAGGCGGCCGGGCCGAGTTCCATTCCAAGGCTGCATCTGCGATTCTCACCACAGTCCGGCAATACATCGCAGTCCTGCTAGCCATCCCTTCGGGTCCCCGTCGCTGATCAGTGGATCCCGGGTGCAGTCGTGATAAACCTGAAATGAAGCTCGTTCATTCCAATGGAATGGGTGCTCTCGGCTCACGGATGTCAAAGCGCTTGACCAATCCGTTTTCAATCCGAAACACTGACCCACCCTTCGGTCTGAGAGCGGATTTCCGTTCAGATCGCGTACCACCGCGTGGAGTTCCGCAATGAGTTCGCCCTCGTGCTCGTCTGCAAAGCCGAGCGGCTCTACGTGCGGATCAATCATTGCCACTGACGTGTCGAGTGGTCGCGCACGCCATCTCGTCGGGTGGCCACCTGGAATGAATGCCATTCGCCCCAATGACGTCTTCATCCATGCACGCTAATACGGCCTCCATGTCACGGTCCATCGAGACGCTTAAACAAATTTGAGTCGAGCGATCAGGGTGTAACCGTGAGCTCCTTCCCGGAGTACTCGACGACCCTGTCAGCTTCGCCGGCGGGGTTGATTCCCACCCCGTGGTTCTCACGGACGAACACGACCCGGAAGGTGCGATTCTCCGGCATGCCCGGAAACCGACCCTTGCGATCACCGATGGTCAAGGTATGGGACGCGTCCGCCCAATGCAGGGGAATGGTCGCGTAGACCCCCTTCTCGTAGTCATAGGTGTCGTTTTCGTCTTCGTAGATCGAGAAATCTCCATCGGCACCGCGATAGACGCGCAACTCGATGGGGTCCGCTGGTTTTTCCGTGGACCACTCCTGGTCCGGTCCGAGCGGCACAATCGACCCTGCGCGAACATACAGCGGCAGCCGGTCGAGCGGGGTGATGGCGTTGATCATGCGGCCGCCGTCGACGGTCGAACCCGTCCAGAAGTCGTACCACTGCGCGTTGGGAAGATAAACCGGCCGCGTGGTGGCAGCCGGCTCGGTCACCGGATTCACGAGGAATGCAGGGCCGAACATGAACTGATCTCCGATGTCGTCGGCGCGCGGATCGTTGCGGAAGTCCATGACCAGGGGCCGCATCGGCGTGTAGCTCTCGCTGGTCGTCTTCCATGCCACCGAGTATATGTAGGGCAGCATGCGATAGCGCAGGCGATCGAAGTCGACGAGGATCGCTTGCGCGTCGCGCCCGTATGACCACAGCTCATTCTCATCGGGATTCCTGGTTCCGTGAACCCGGAGGATGGGGTTGAACGTGCCGTACTGGAACCAGCGAATGAACAATTCACGGAACGCCGGATCGTCGGGACGTCCAAACACGAATCCGCCGATGTCGGTGGTCCAGTAAGGAATGCCCGAGAGCGAGAAGTTCAGGCCGGCAGGAATCTGGCGGCGGAAGCTGAACCAGTCGGAGTTGATGTCGCCCGACCATGCGGTTACCCCGTTGCGTTGCGAGCCCGCGAATGCCGATCGCGACAGGATGAACACGCGCTTCTTGTCGGAAACGCTGCGTTGTCCCTGATAAATCCCCTCGGTGTCGAGCAGGGGATAGACGTTGAGGTAGCGATTGCCGCTACCCGCCGCGAGCTTGTGATTGAGCAGAATATTTTCTTCCTGACCTTCGGTTTCCGGTTCGGTGGTATCCATCCACCAGGCATCGAGGCCGATGGCGAACAGTCCCTTGTTGACCAGATCCCAGTAATACTTGCGGGCTTCGGGGCTGGTGGCATCGTAAACCGCCATCCCGTTCGCGTGAAACGGAGGCTTGGCGAACTTGAACTTGTCGACGAACCAGCCCTTGCTCTCCATGTAGTCGTAGTTGGGAGAGCCTGGTTCGAAGAAGGGCCAGATCGAAATCATCAAATGGAAGTGCTCGTCATGGAGTTGGTCGACCATGGCCTTCGGGTCCGGGTAATTGTGGTTGAAAACGAACTCTCCCTTGCGATTCCACCAGAACCAGTCCTGCACGATGTTGTCGACGGGGATATGCAGGTCGCGATACTTCTTCGCCACGCCCAGAATCTCGTCTTGCGACCGGTAGCGGTTCTTGCACTGCCAGAAGCCGTACGCCCACTTACCGAACATCGGCACCTGGCCGGTGAGCTCGCGATAGCTGGCGATGACCTTATCCAGTTCGGGGCCATAAAGAAAGTAGTAGTCAACCACGTCAGCCACTTCGGAGCTGACGTAGAGATAGTTGGCAAACCGGTTGTTGAACCGGCTGCGCGCCATGCTGTTCCAGAAAACGCCGTATCCCTTGCTTGACAGCATCAGCGGAACCGAGATGTTGCTATTGTCCTGGACAATGTCGACGGACTCGCCGCGGTAGTTCCATACCCCTGCCTGATGCTGGCCCAGGCCGTAGAGTCCTTCGTGCGAGCCGTAAATGCTGAAGAACGACTCGGCGCGGTAAGTGTCTTCGCCGTTCACTTTCTCGGCCCGCAGGCTGCGCGCGGCTTCGGCAAGCAGTCCCTCGCCGTTCAGCTCGGCGTAATTGATGGCCCCGTCTTTGCGCGTGACCGTGATTTTCAGCAGGGAAGTGCTCAGGGTGACCGCGTCGTCGCTCGATGCGAGCGTGAACTTCGCGCCTGGCCAACTTTGCTTGAGGACGACGAAGTCAGTCCGCTTGGGAAACGTCGCCGTGGGCGAATAAAGAACGTGGATCACCGAGTCCGAGCAAAC
>Ga0123355_10016478_pt1 | contig 11647 bp, 9 predicted proteins | sample TergutEmb28metaG_3_FD_89872 | JGI IMG/M metagenome (GOLD analysis project Ga0123355, IMG submission 89872) | Embiratermes neotenicus P1 segment gut microbial communities from Petit-Saut dam, French Guiana - Emb289 P1 | ecosystem: Host-associated > Arthropoda: Insects > Digestive system > Gut ...
AATTTTACTGCCTTTTTTCCGAACATCTTGGGGTGTTGGCGTCCTAAATTCAGCAATTTTTAACAGTTTTCACAATCGGGTTGAGTTTGGCACGATTTTGGAGGGCCTTCGGAATTTCGGGGGTGGGGGGTTGAACACCCCAAACCCCCCCTGGTACGCCACTGAGCAACAGGATGCACTGTTTACTTTGTTTATTTAAATAATCAACCTCTGCATGATACATGATACGTCACATCCAATACTCCCAACACCAACACAAAAACCAGTTCCATTCCGATCCTGCCAATAGCCAGTCAACATAAACGGTATGTTCAACTAATTTACTTTACATAAGAACTTACTGCATTTTCTGAAATACTTTTATTAATCAGTACCTTTTAACATAATCTGAAATTTTACTGCCAGCAAAACGTTTTATGCTTTTTAACGACTATGTATATATAATTAAGTAATTTTAAACAATTCCATTATTTTCAGCATGACAAACACCAACTGCTGTATATACAGAGTAGTACTTCCTGATGATTAGCGGTATTGAAATAAATTGAAAATAAATAGTGCATCCTGATGGCTCATATTGGACGGATATATCATGATGCACGGTCCACAAAACTTTAAACTATAGTCGTTATAAGGTCACATGTCGCTTATATATTCCACTTAAATATTGTTATTTTGCAGCCGTATCCCCGAGCACATTGATTAATTTTTCCCATCTTGACACGAGTCTAAAAAAAATCCGTCGTAGTAATCGGGCTCGTGCAATCGCAACCATTCACGAACAGCCGATTCCAGTTCCTCATTACTACGGAATGCAACGGTTTAAGTCTCGAAATGTGGCACTGGATGCATCACATCTGTCCTCTATGAGAAGGGCTGACCGATACGTTCATCATAGATATCTGTTCGACCATTTCCCAACTCACTGCACAGCTTTACATGTTTCACTCTAATTGCGTCATCACAAAATGCTTTTTTTGTCAGTTGCCGGCGGACTTCTGTGGGCGTGGGCATTTAGCGTCTCACTCCCTCGTGTGCGGCTACGTGAAATGCGAAACTTATTGCCAGTGCTTCAGGCTACCATATACTGCTTGTAAAGTACGGAATCTCACCGAATATAATGTTAACCCGGAGCAAGCGGTGGCACAGTTGGTTGAGGCACTGCGCTACTAGCCGGAAGACCGCGGGTTCGATTTGCGATGGTGTAATTGGAATTGTTTATTGACATAACCCTTCCGGCCGCACTGTGGCCCTGGGGTAGACTCAGCCTCTACCAGAAGTGAGTAAGGTAAAGTGATCCCGTTACAGGCTCGGTGTGGCCCAGAGGGTGGGCAGAGGTATAGCTCTACTCTTCCATGACCGCGGCACTAGAAGAGGGTGAGTGGTCAGCAGCACGCCCAGGCCGCACTTTACGCAGGGAAAGACTCGGTACCCATTTTATAGGAGGCTGGGTGGGCCTCAGGGCTGGTCTGGACGGGCGGAAAATCTCGTCCCCACCGGGATTCGATCCCGGACCGTCCAGCCTGTAGTCAGTCGCTATACCGACTGAGCTGCCCGGCTAACAGAAGTGAGTACCAGGGATATTTCCTGGGGGGGGGTTAAAGGCCGACGGTACGTAGGGCTTTCCACTTTAGCCCTTTGACGCCTAACGACCCCTATAGTGGTCATACCGCATCGCTAACCTCTAAACGTTGCATTTTATATATTTATTGAACAAATATAGGTACTGAATATTTTAAACATGGTATATACTCTCCGTTTTTTTCTCTTCAAAATGCAATTTTGTTTCATAATTTTAACGTATTTGGGTCCTGTATTATTCACATTTTATATACAGTGTGTGCTAAAATTTAAAAAAATAATTCCGGCGCGAAAATGTTAATATGTTGGTTGTTTTGAAATCTGGGAACCTAAACTCGCTGGAACCCTTAGGGCCTCTTCAGACTTGTACAGGGATTACTTTACCTTTTATGTGGTTAATCTTTCAGTGGGCTTTTTCGATCCAGCCATTTTGTTAAATTTGAGTGTTCCAATTTTGCTCATTACAGTAATTTGGCAAAAGATGCTGTTCTCATATAAAGAAGAATGGAAAATTGTTACTGGCAACGGTGTTCTGTGAGAGATTGATGCTTCTGAGTCACGCTCATTTCGCATGGCCAAACATTTTTCCTGTTTATTTAAAGTCTTGAGTTTTGGAAACACATGGATTAGCTATAAAAGCACACAGAAAGGTTAGTCTTTTCATCTCTGTTTATTGCTTGTCAGATATGCAGCGAACCGCAGCGCGTTTTTAACAGCTCTGCCGCAACACTTCAAGAGAGGCACGCCCTTCTGTCAGTTCAAGCTGGAAGGATTATACTGTCTTTGACTGTGTGGGATTTCTGGCGGGCATTTCTGTAACAAACATGACATGGTACAAGGTGCGATTTCGAAAGGCTGCTTAGTTTCACTTAGGGCCCCTTCACACTATGCGTCACGTTTCCGTTCCGTCACCGTTCCTCATTCTTTCCGTCAGATTGGTCTGTGCTCACACTGTCCGTAGTGTTCCGTCACCTTCCAGAACAGCACATCATAGGAGGCCAGCGATTATTTCCATCAAATATGCAGCCCACTGCCACGGAATGCATTTTCCGTTATTTGTTAATTATTAGAACTTCGGTGATAATAGAATGATGGTAACTTTAAAACGAGCAATAAAAAAAAACATTGAAACTTACCTGACTTTTTCAACTCTTCACCTGTTTGTCCCCACAATTTTTCTTTCCAGACGCTGTCACGGTACTTCTTATTTGACAGGTCATGTAATTCCTCACATTTACGCACCAGATCTATTAATTTTTCATCCATTTCTGAAGACAAAAAGAGGCAGCACTCGTTGCAAGGAAACGCTCGAAGTGTGGTGGAGGAGACGTAAGACTGTTCACATTATCGGAATCAAGCAGGTACAGACAGGTTCGGACCCGTTTCGTCACGTCAAACACTCTCGCTCAGCAACGGCGACGGAACGGAACTGAGACGTGACGGAGACAGTCGTGTCAGTGTGAACATCTCCATTTAGTTACACATGAGAAAATTTTACTGAACGGTGACTTTCCGCTGCGGAACGGAAACGTGACGTATAGTGTGATTCGGCCGTAATAGGCGTGCTTCTTGCAACTTAATGTAATCGCTTTCAAGAACAAATTACGAATTTCATTTGCTAGGTCCTTTTGATTGATTTCTATGCGTGTTTGTAGTTTTTCTGGGTTTACACTCCCATCATCTGTGACAAATTAACACGCCGAGATCTTTTCTCGCCACCAGTACAGGCACTTATGTACCCAGGAGATACATTTTGGCAGTACCATTTTGAATGTGCGTTATCACGCGTGTACCAAGCCTACTGGTAGGTGTACAGAGCCCTTGTTTTATGTGACCAATATCTTTTGTCACCGCCGTTGGGCAACGCGACTATGGGACGGGCGCTGAGTGGGCTGCGTTTATACGAGCCGATAGGAGGTGACAGGCGATGGGTTTCAGATAAAATAATGTTCCCATGTCATTTTTAGTTATACATATCGTGGATGATATGAAGATGGTCATGTAATAAGAATAGAAAGAGAAAAGATCCAAACACAGGTTCTTAATAGGTAATTCTACAACACACGATCATTTGGAAGACCAAGTCGTCCAGGGGGATTTGTTACAGATAGGAATACGGGTAGAAGACAAGCTAGGGGCAGAGAGAATGGATGTGTTCTTTGAAGGAGGCCAGGGCGCAGAAGGGGCTGTTACGCCGTACGTGGATGGGAGGATGGATGGTCTGTAGGTTTTATGTTGTTAGAAACTTTTCCATATGTGGCGAAAGTTTTGAAAGATGATAGACGAGTGATATTGAATATTGAAAAATAAAGTAGTCGGTAGCGAGCGTAAGGAGGTCAGTGTCGGCCGCACGCGGTAAGACTTGTGTAACGTTGATGCGAGAGGAGTCAAGAAACCTGTACGAGCGATGCGTGATGCGTATAGTCGGCCATTTCGTAGCCGCACCAGTTCAATGTGCATGATACTTACTCTCCCAAGGGCCTCTTTAATATTCTCGCTTGTGAAACATTTCACAGCGCAGTTAAAAACACGGTAAACCCTTCGAATTGCATTAACACCACCAGACTTCTGTCATCTCCATATGTATTGCGACACTTATGATGACTAGATGACAGGCAGGGCCATCCCGAAAGATGTGGGCGCCCAGGAGCGAGTTAATAATTTGGGGCCCCTTAAAACCCATGTTGTTTCAACTTCTTCGGCCCTGTCCTGGGTGAACCTTTTTGAGGGCGCTAGCCCAAACTGCGGTTGAGTTTCGGAAACAGTTCTTTCGTGTGTGTGTGTGTGGAAACCTGAGATTACTGGTACACTATTTCCAGTGACGTCTTAGCGCCCCTTGGGCCCCTTTCACACGGGTGACAGTCGCCGGCGACTGGTCTGCCAGCGGCAGAGAATACGTGGCAAGCAATGAAGACTTTCACACGGTCGACTCTCCGCGTAAATTCTCCCGTCGACAGAATTGTCGCTTGAAGACAGGAGAGAGCACCACTGCGGAGTTGTTAAGTGGGCTTTCAGAGGGTAGTCTCCATGGCATATACACGTGAATTGTCACAAAGAATTCGTCAGTTGGGTTGTGTAGAGTCTAAATTGTAAACTGAATAATTAATAAAAGTGGTTAAGGCCCAGATACCTCCGTCAGCAGCCAATTCTCGAACATACTGCATTATTCGAACAGGCAGCAATAAATACTTAATGCACGCAACATATTTTCCACTTTGTTTTCCGCGATTAACGGTTTCCGTCGTGAAAATGGCAAAGTTGAAGTTATGTAGGGTTAGTATAGGTATTCGTCACCTACAGGGTGTTTGGGAAGTAAGTAGGCATTGAGAAATCGTTATAACTTATATATTTCCAAAGCAAAGATAAAAAAAATAATTTTTACATGTACCTTTTTAAATGGGAATATTGATGTATAACTTAAAATTCAACGTAGGCACCGGCAGCATCCACCAGCTTCCTCAAACGACCGGGAATGGAATCCACAGATCGGGATGTGGATGGACGGCCACTTCTTCGTGCGTCCGTAACTGAACCTGCAGTCAGAAGCTTCGAATGACAATACTTGTTTGTCTCCGGACGGATTGGTATTTCTTCCCTTCACCGTACGCCACCATCTCTGCACAGCAACCACTGAATTCCACACCTTATAGCGTGCAGCAATTTGCGCTCTTTCCTTACCAGTCAAGCGACCAGCCATCTTTGTTGTTATTGCGCGTGCTGCCTCTCTCGGCCACTGCCCACACCATCGACGCACGAATTATAAAATCCCATTTCGTGACGTATATATACACATTATTTTCATTATGATTGCTTTAATATTACAAAATTTATAGCGGTTATTTGATGCGTACTTACTTCCCAACCACCCTGTATATGGTATGTGGAATTAAAGGTCAACATTGCGCCCCAGCCGTTTTACCCCGTCAGGAAACATCGATGCAGTGTAGGCTGTCAGGACGTTTGGTAGAAGAGAAAAATCTCTCGCTTCTGCAGGAATTCGATCCCTGCACCGTCCAGCCCGTCGCCTAGTCGTTATCCCGGTTCCGCAGTAAATGTTATGTTAGTGCTAGATAAGACTTGCAAAGTGGGCGCCAGAAGTGTTCTGTTCCTCGTAGAGGATTAGGAACAAGTCGTTTGTTCTTTCACACTCGATGATGATTGTGATATCGTGATGTTCATATATTGGTTTGCCGTCTGTATTGACGGGGCCCGAGATGTATTCGTGTTAGGCACGTTTGCTTCTCATGTAGCCCTCTCGACAGCTTCTCATGTAGCCCTCCCGACAGCTTCTCATGTAGCCCTCCCAACAGCTTCTCATGTAGCCCTCCCGACAGCTTCTCATGTAGCCCTCTCGACAGCTTCTCATGTAGCCCTCCCGACAGCTTCTCATGTAGCCCTCCCGACTTAAATTTATTAGTAACCAGCTTCATATTTTGTATACATGTAAAATAACCACTGTCACCCGGTGACAACCCATTTGAAGTTAATAATAATAATAATAATTATTATTATTATTATTTTGTGTTCCACGAGTGTTCTGTTCTAGACAAATATTGCTGTGCGTTGAATACTTGATGCGAGGAAGTGCAGTTCGTATCCTATTTTGCTTTGCATAGATGGAAGTTAAACTCTTTCCTAGACGACTGTTAACAATGGGTGTCGGCCACTGCGAACAGCAGTGGGCACGGCATGTCCGTAATATTACGGGGAATCAGCAAACAGCATTAGGATTTGTAGCGTTTATAGCTGGAGTAATTCCACAAAGTCTCCAGCTTCAAGTAACGTTAGCGAGCCTAGGCTGACGTCAAATATCGAGAGAGTGCACCCCTATCGTGTGCGCGTAGGTCACTGTGTTTCTACTATCAGAGCGGTGCAGGTGCCAGTATTCGTTTGCTTACGCAGCAGCTCCATTCATGTGACGGAGGTAAGACAAAGGTAAGGTTTGTGATATTCACGTTGAAGGCTGTCACACGTCATGATTGGGACTTCGTCGATGCTTCCCTGTTTTAACAGCAGGTGGCTAGTAATTTGAGGAAGGATGCACAGTTTGGTAATTACTACTTTCTGATGGGTAAGAAAATCTGCCGTGGTTGACCTTTCCGTTTTATTACGAAACGCGTCTTATGTGAAACTACCTCATGTAACACTTGGCTGTACACTTGAAGGGAAAGTTGCAGTGCGTGGTCATTATTAAAATGTTGGTACACTGACAGTTGTAATAAAAGTAATTCCAGGTTGTGGTAGCCTGGCCTGAAGACAGTTTCGCAACCTGACCGTGGCACAGATAGATTTTAAGAAAGGCATATTTCACCACTTGTGTGTGTATGTTCAAACTTCGAAATAAGTTGGACGTAGGAGGAAACTTATGTTGAGGACAATTTAGTTTGTGTTTCATGAACAGTTGCCCCCATAGATGATATGTCACTGTTTATATCGATACATCTGTAATGAGAAATTGAGGATAATAATTAAAAAGATAACATTTCTATAGTGGACTTAAATTTTAGGAAGAAACTAGCAAAGTGGTGCATTTGGAACACAGCTTTGGGTGGTGCTGAAACTTGGGGCACTTCGGAAATTAGATCAGAAATACGTGGAAAGTTTTGAAATTTGCTTGAGAAGTATTGGAAAATCAGTTGGACCGATCGTGTGCAAAATTAAGTATTACGTAGGGTCACAGAGGAGAGGAATATCATAATACAATAAAAAATAGGAGGCTAACTAGATTGTTCACATCTTGCGTCGGAACTGCCCTTTAAAACACTTTATTGAAGGAAGGCTAGAGGGAAGGACAGAAGTGACAGGAAGACGAGGAAGAAGACGTAAGCATCTGTTGGGTGACCTTAAGGAAGGCTAGGGGGGAGGATATAAGTGACAGGAAGACGAGGAAGAAGACGTAAGAAGCTGTTGGGTGACCTTAAGGAAGGATAGAAGTGACAGGAAGACGAGGAAGAAGACATAAGCAGCTGTTGGGTGACCTTAAGGAAGGCTAATAGGGAAGGATAGAAGTGACAGGAAGACGAGGAAGACGACATAAGCAGCTGTTGGGTGACCTTAAGGAAACAAGAGGGAAGGATGGAAGTGACGGGAAGACGAGGAAGAAGACGTAAGCAACTGTTGGGTGACCGTAAGGAAAAGAGAGGATACTGGAAACTGAAGGAGGAAGCACTAGATCGCACTCTGTGGAGAACTGGCTTTGGAAGAGGCTGTGGATCTATCGTAGATCGGGACTACAGTATGAAAGCTTCGTGATTCAGTACGAAGAAGCAATTTTAAGGAAGGTTACTGGATCGAAACGTGAGTCCGGCAGTCCTGCGATATCGGTTTAAAGATTTTTGTGATCGATACACGCGAAATGCCATTAATAGGAAATGACCTGCCAGTCCGTGATTTTTATATGCTGAATTTATTGCAGGTAGTTCAGGGTATGCTTATGTCCTGGCGAGGCGGAGGGAAATGAAAGTAAAGGAAACTCATTTATTTTTATTCAGTGAATCACGGGAATGCAGGGTACGGCAGGGCAACGGGGAAAATAAAGTGGCCGCACGAATCCGATGTAGACATTCTGGATCACGAAGGGATTATTTTCAACTTACGCAGTAAACTTGTACGTTACTGAGTGGTTATGAGCTATTCCTAGAGTTATTCGCCGGATTTAAAGTATTTCAGAGCTACTAGCCCCGGATTCTGCGTGAAAGTGGCAGATTTTATGTCGTGTGGACCGTATCTTCATGTTTGTGTTCAAGCACTGTTCATCTTCGAAAAGGTTATTTCGTGTTTTATGTTGCGCAAGTTCCATATTGAGCGATCCGTTTCGTGCCGCCATTTACTGATCAGGTCAGCGCAGGTCGTCAGAATTACGTCCTGGTCACCGGATATCGTGATGTCCCCCACCCCCATCAAGTCACTGGATATAAAGCGTCCTTCCTGTCCCCCTCTAATACAGTCTTGCTGCTACCTTGAAGTTTATCATCACGAAATGACCTCCAGGAGTCTTTACAATAAACGGAAGAGAGTGTTTACTATTAAAAACAGTCAAGTCAAAGCGAATAGATTTGAGTGTCAGATTCCTCTGGCTGTGACTGCTGACACCGGGGTTTTACCAGTACACACCCATACGTCTGCGTACTGACGTCTGGTTATCTTACACTGTTTGGTTTGCATATTCGTTTCCAATTGCCAGCGTTCCTTTGTTCTGCAGTATTACGTCTACTGCACTTGTGCAAGATTTTCTTACTATTTTATATCTGGCAAGCCTGGTGTCAGCGCTCAATTAGACCAGGTCAGCTCGATTTTGCAGCCGTGTTCGAAGCGCCGTATTCTGAAAACCTAGCATTTTAATTTTTTTTTTGTCCTGACAGAGTTTGTCTGCATTGCTGCCTTACAGAGTAGGGTTGACTGCCTGGCCACCAGCGTCTTCTGTTGTTTTGAATTTACGGCAGCTAAGGTTGAGGTTGTAAAACAAACAGTTTTTATGTCTCATATTGCGAGTAAATGTCTAATGGATCCGCCTTCGTTTCTCGGATCCTTAGCGGACCAGCGTCAAACAAACAAAATAACTATCAGATTGGTGTAGCCTAACGCTTTACGTTTATTTGAGCGAGGTGCTGGGTTCAGATCTCGACACTGACCCGGAGTGTTCTGACTGAGGGCTCTCGTACGTTAGTTCCTCGATTAGGCAACATAAGGTTCCTTTCAGTTTCTTTCCAGATCATTATTAATTCTTCAGTTTTCCTCTATATACGTAGCCAGAGATTGGGACAGCATCTTAAAGTGACCCACAAGCCACACGGGCCAAAAGACGCGTGTCGACCGTGTCTCATCAGGTAAATCAATTCGCCGTTGCTGAATAATTTACGTGACACGTCAAAAAGTCCACTCACATCACAAATAATTGTTGTTTACAGCCCAATTACAACACCACCCCGTTAAATAAATTGCACAAGCGTGGGGTGCGCGCGCTTACACAATTAATGCTGTAAACCGCTGTAAGTTTGACATTCATACACGAAACTAAAGGACTGGAAACATTTGAGCCATTCCGCCATGTTTATAAATGAGAAACAAAGAAGCTTTTGTGCAGGCGCGGTACGTCTGTAGATAATATGTTGCTGTGTTGTTCGCGTGAGCAAGACTAATAAATTGTGGATGCTCCCAGGACTTGTCATTCGAGTGTACTCGGGAATACGCGTGCTTTAACTGTATTTAATTTCGGAAAGTGTAGGTAGAGAGCGTTATCGTAATGTTTGAAGGGCGGTGACTTAGCTGGAGCGCCATGCAGATCGTTCTTCCCGACAGTAGAACAGAGACTAAAATTGAAGATCCCAATAACATCGGAGTTCACAGCTATTGTCTCTGGCCATGGGAAAACAAAATCTTATCTGCACAGGTTCAAATTAATAGATAATCCGATGTGCCCCTGCGATGAGGGGGCTGAGACATCAGAACACTTAATGTTCGACTGCAAAATACTAGAATTTCAAAGGAAAACCTTGAAGCATCAAATAAAGACCAGCGGAGGTACCGGGCCCACCACCAGCAGCGACTTGGTAACAAAATATTCACACGCATTTTCAAGAATTATCAAATCGGTAGATTTCTGTAAACTGCAGTAGAATATACAGGGTTATTCATAAGTCCCTCCGGGATTTTCGAACTCGACTGCGCAACAACGAAGACAGGCACGGCAGAAAGGAGCATATCAATGGATAGAGAATCTCTCCAAGTTTTTTTTTTGTGCGTGCCTCTTATGCCACGTGATTTACCACAGCTGCGACAAAGGATCGTGGAGGCAGTCGCTGCTATAGACCGCCAAATGTTGCAACGCGTGTCGCAGGAACTTGATTACAGGATTGACATCTGCCGCGTCACCAAGGGTGCACATATCGAGCAACTGTAAGTTTGGACAAAAATTTGGAGAGATTCTCTATCCATTGATATGCTTCTTCCTGCCGTGTCTGTCTTGGTTGTTGCGCAGTCAATTTTCGAAATCCCGGAGGAACTTATGAATAACCCTGTATAATGGCTCTTATTCGTAAATACCGGGTATGTACAACACACAGTACTTAATATTGGGAAGTTCATATAGACATCTATTAATGACATATTGCTAGAACTAAAGACACCAACCTAAGCAAACTAGGAGGATAAACTAGTTTCGACCACAAGCATTGTAATTACGTTATTTCGTAAGTAGTATATCTATAAACATCAGCCAGTTGTTAGATAAATCAATTATTAAGATTTAAATTGTTCTTCTTTAAACATTAATGTACTTTAATATATGAAAACCAAAACGTGCTCCATTACTCTGTAATGGAGCATGTTGCCAATACAAAAAGAGATCGAAGTGCTAGTGGACTCGCCGTGGAGTGCTCAAAGCGCGTAGTCGAAATTTAACCATTTAAGGACGATATCTAATCCATTTTTTAAAAATTCCCAGTTCGTACCGCGCAGTAAACACTTGTCTCCTCATCTAATCAATTTTTGTTAAATTCCCAGTTCGTACCGCGCAGCAAACACTTGTTTCCTCATCTAATCAATTTTTGTTAAATTCCCAGTTCGTACCGCGCAGTAAACACTTGTCTCCTCATTTAATCAATTTTTGTTAAATTCCCAGTTCATACCGCGCAGCAAACACTTGTCTCCTCATCTAATCAAGTTTTTAAATTCCCAGTTCGTACCGCGCAGTGAACACTTGTCTCCTCATTTATAAAAAACAATCAATGCCGTTTAGAGTAAACTTCATTTTTTTCTGATATACGTAGAAATATAAATACTCTGTGGGCAGAATGTAGGATTTTTTAACGTTAATACTAATGGTAGATAATACACTAACCGCTAGGCTTTGAAAGGCTAGGGAGCCACGAGGAGAGTAACCGGATATAGCACAGATGTAAAAGAAGCATCTTCCAACGCTACCAGTGATCAAAACGTGAGTCGGGGAGTGGGGGGGGGGGGGGGGGGAAAAAAAAGTAATGTGGTAAATGGTTTTTTTAGGGGTGGGGGGAAAGGGTGGGGGTTTTTTCACCCCAACAACCTTCACCCACAGACAACGGCGTAAGTA
>Ga0123355_10016479_pt1 | contig 11647 bp, 6 predicted proteins | sample TergutEmb28metaG_3_FD_89872 | JGI IMG/M metagenome (GOLD analysis project Ga0123355, IMG submission 89872) | Embiratermes neotenicus P1 segment gut microbial communities from Petit-Saut dam, French Guiana - Emb289 P1 | ecosystem: Host-associated > Arthropoda: Insects > Digestive system > Gut ...
ATCCGCTCCATCTCGATTGGCATTTGGATGAAGACCGGATCCCGGGACGAGGATTTGGCCTGGAACGGCATCTCCCATTTCATTGAGCACATGGTGTTCAAAGGAACCAAGCACCGTTCGGCCGAGCAGATTGCCCGCCAAGTGGATTCGATCGGCGGAAACATGGACGCATTCACTGCCAAGGAATGCATCAGCTTCAGCATCAAGGTTCTGGACGAGCATCTTCCGATAGCCCTCGACGTGCTCAGCGATCTGGTCTTAAACCCGGTCTTCGACACCCAGGACATCAGCCGCGAACGCTCGGTGATCCTCGAAGAGATCAAGATGGACGAGGATAACCCCGATTATCTAGTCCATGAGATCTTCACCCAGAACTTCTGGAAGGATCATCCGCTCGGCCGGCCGATTCTGGGAACCCGCGACACGGTAAAGAGATTCGACCGCGCTCCGGTGCTCGACTTCTACGGCGAGCGGTTCTCCCCCGGCAACATGATCATCACCGCGGCCGGATATCTCAACCATGAACGCTTCGTGGAGCTCGTGGCCGAGCGCTTCCAGGACATGAAGGCAAAGAGCAACGGGCTTCACAGCTCGCCGCCGAAAATCGTTCCCAAGATCATTCTCCGGAACAAGAAGTCGCTCGAACAGGTGCAGATCTGTGTTGGCGTGCCCTCGTATCCGATCACCCACGAAAAGCGCCATTCCTCCTACATTCTGAATACCCTGCTCGGCGGCGGGATGAGCTCGCGGCTGTTTCAGAACATCCGGGAACGGCAGGGACTCGCCTACGCGATCTACAGCGATTTGAACCCCTATCGCGATACCGGCTGCCTCTCCGTCTATGCAGGGACTTCGCGCCAGTCGGCCAGCAAGGTGGTGGAATCGATTGTCTCGGAGTTCCGCAAACTCAAGACCGACGCGGTTCCCGTAGACGAACTCCGCCGCGCCAAAGACCAGCTTAAAGGCAGTCTCATGTTGTCGCTCGAATCCTCGAATGCCCGCATGTCGAATCTGGCGCGCCAGGAGATGTACTTCGATCACTTCTACGGCCTGGACGAGCTGATTCGGAAGATCGAGGCCGTGGGCGCCCCGGAGATCGAGGAACTGGCGAACCAGTTTTTCCAAACCGACTCGATTGCGGTCACGGTGCTTGGAAACCTCAATGGGCTGAAGTTGACGCGCGATCAGCTGGTTTGCTAGCGGGCGGGCCCGGCCGAGAGCTGAGAGACAAAAAAACCCAGGTTCTCAACTTCCATTCGAGAACCCGGGCTGCTTCCCTTCAGTGCTGACCCTACTGCTGACCCTGACCCGGAGTGGGTGCAAAATTAATCACTCCAAATGTTCCCGCCAGGTTGTTGTGCGGTCCGGCGGTAAAGTAGAGAGCGTTGGTAGCGCCGTTAGCGGCCACGCCTCCTCCGAAACCGATTGCCCAGAGTTGATCGATGACGATAGGCCTGCCGGGCGTCGTTTTGAGTGTGTTCACGAATTGTCCCTTGGCATTAAAGCCATTGATCGTCCCGGAATTGTTGTTGTTGGAGACCAGAAGCGTGTTGCTCAGGGGACCGAAATTCGCGGGCGCCAGGGCAAAGCCCCAGGGTTGGTTGAGCGGAGCCCCTTTGGCAAAGGTGCCGATGAGGGTTCCGTCTTCCTTGTAGGTATCGATAAAACCTCCCGGCCCGCCGTCGTTCGCGGCAAACGCCACGAAGACCGTGCCGTTGATGTCGCTGATGCCGAACACGGAAAACCCGGCGGGGATGGAGGGATCGGGGGCAAACGTGCCCTTCAAGGTGAAAGTTCCGTCATAGATATCGACGACATTATTGGCTTGGTCTACCGCAAACAAGGAGTTTCCCGAAGGAAGATTGGTGACGGCGAGCGCCGTGTAGGAGGCTTTGCTCGCCGAATTGTCGATCACAAGCTGTGCGCTAAAAAGACTCACGCCGGGCGCCCACGCGCTGATGGTTCCATCGAGCGAATCGAAGATGAATACCCCGGACTGGCCTTGAACTGCAAACTCGCCACTGGTTGAAGGGTTCACCACCATCCCGGTCGGCTGTCCGACAGGCTGGCCGGCCGCGGCTGGAATCGCAACCACCAGGCTTTGTTTGTTTCCAGCGCCGTCATAAAGCGTCGACCAGCCCGATCCCTGGTCACTGACCCACCATGCGCCGGTCGCGCCGCGGGCCAGGCCCCAGCCATTCACTTGCAGTGGATCGTCCTGCGCAGCCTGACCGAACTGATTGGAGACGAGGTTCGTGAGTTTATATTGAGCCAAAGCGGTACCCGAGAAAAGCGCCAGCACCAAGCCGAGGCTGAAGATGAGAGCGAATACGCGACGCTGCATCAGATCCTCCGTGGGAAGTAGTGAAGGCAGTAGCCCCAATGCCTGACTTGGCTTTGGGTCTACGGCTTCGAATGGTTCGCGGAGAATCGTAAGTGTCTGCCTTGGCGGTGATTGTCAAAGCGGAGTAAAGCGTTTGTCTCTGTTTGTCACTTTTGTTAGCAGATTTTACTTTTTGTGACTAAGTGTGTGGAGAAGTATGAAAGCCGGGTGAAAAATTAAACAGGCGCCTCGAGAGTTCAAGTCTCGAGACGCCCGGGCAGCCCTCCCCCAAGAACTGCTCACTCGTGAAGTTAATCGTGAGCGTGATAATTGAAAATGGCACGAACGTGCCAAACCCTTCCACATACGTGCCGTTTCGCAGGATTCGGTTCGGTTTGGGATTTTCTGCGGGGGAAGCGGAGGCCGCGCGAGAAACCAAGCTATTCGATCTTGAATGTCCCCTGAATGCCGCTCGCGGAATCTGGCGCAACCCAAACATCGTAAGTCCCGGAAGGAACGATCCAGTGCATCTCGGGATCATAGGAGCCGAGGTCGTTCGCCTTGACTTCAAAGCTCACGGTCTTACTCTCCCCGGGGCGAAGCGTGACCCGCTCGAACCCTTTCAACTCGCGCACCGGGCGCGAGGTGGGGGCAACCAGATCGCGCACGTAAAGCTGGACGACTTCTGTCCCCTCGCGTTTCCCGGTATTGTCAATCTCGGCGCTTACATGCAGGGTCCCGTCTTTTTGAATCACGGAGTCCGCCTTCAGCTTTCCGTAGGCGAACTGCGTGTAAGTCAGCCCGTAGCCGAACGGGTAGAGCGGCCCCTTGTCCAGATCCAAATAGCCCGTGTGCCAGCGGTCGGGCGAGGAAGGCCGTCCCGTATTCTTGTGGTCGTAGTAAACCGGAATCTGCCCCAGAGCGCGGGGCCAGCTCAACGGCAGACGTCCGCTCGGGGAAGCATCACCGAAGAGGACATCGGAAATTGCGTTGCCCGCTTCGACTCCCGGGTACCAGGCCTGAAGGATCGCGGGGATGCGCCCCGGCGCCCAGCTTAGATTCAACGGGCGCCCGCTTTCGACAACCAGCACAACCGGCTTCTTCGCCCCGAGCACCGCGTCGATCAGCTTCATCTGGTCGCCTGGCAAATCGAGCGACGCGCGCGAGCTGGCCTCGCCGGTCATTCCCGCCAGCTCGCCGACAACGAGAATCACCGTATCGGCCTTATTCGCGGCAGCTACCGCCTCATCGATGCTCGGGGGCTTCGCCGCAGCCTCCGCGCCGGCCACTCCCGTTGCCGAGGGCGGCGCAGGAGCCGCGACCCCGGCGGCCAGCCCGCGTTCGAACGGGGGGATGTCGACACCCCGGGCATAAAGCACATGGTCTTTGCCCAGCTTGGCGGCGATTCCTTCAAGCGGAGTTACCGCATCCTTTGCCTGTCCGGCTCCCGCCCAGGAACCAAGCTGCGAAGCCTTATCGTTCGCCAGGGGGCCGATGACGGCGACCGTCTGGTTCTTGCTCAAAGGAAGCAGCTGGCCCGTGTTCTCGAGGAGCACCATCGATTCCTGCGCCAGCTTGCGCGCGGCCTGCCGGCTGTCGGGCGTCAGAATGTCGGTTTTTTCGCGGTTCCGATCGGCATAGGGATGCTCGAATAATCCTGCCTTGATTTTCACGCGCAGCACGCGGCGCACGGCTTCATCGACGACGCTCTCGGGAAGCCTGCCCGATCGGACCAGGTCGGGAATGAACCTGGCGTAATCGCTGTCCGCCATATCCATGTCCACCCCGGCGGTCAACGCCTTGAGCGCCGCCTGTGCGTCGTCCCCGGCAACGCCGTGCGGAATCAACTCGTGAACCGCGTCGTAATCACTGACGACGAGCCCATCGAACTTCCATTCGCCCCGCAGAATGTCCGTGAGCGTGTGATGGTTGGCGCTCGCGGGAATGCCATCCAGGTCATTGAACGCCGACATCACGGTCGCCGCCCCAGCATCCACTGCGGCGCGAAATGGAGGCAGATACACCTCGCGCAGCAACTGCTCCGACATCTCCGCCGTGTTGTAGTCGCGCCCTCCCTCGACCGCCCCATAGCCGACGAAGTGCTTGGCGCAGGCCACCACCCGATGGGGATCTGCCAGGTCGTTGCCTTGAAACCCCCGCACCCGCGCCGCCGCAATCACGGAGCCGAGATAGGGGTCTTCTCCTGCCCCTTCGACGATCCGTCCCCAGCGCGGATCGCGGGCGATGTCCACCATGGGCGCAAACACCCATTTGACGCCCGCCGCCGTCGCTTCCTTGGCCGCGATTCGTTCCGCCTGCTCGACCAGCTCGGGATCAAAACTTCCCGCGCTGGCAAGCGGAACGGGAAAAATCGTGCGCAAGCCATGAATCACGTCAAAGCCCAGGATCAGGGGAATCTTCAGGCGCGAGTTCTCGACCGCCGCGCGCTGGGCTTCGTTGGCCTCTTCCGCTCCTACCACGCCCAGCAGGGAGCCGACCCGGCCCTGCCGGATCGCCTCGATGATCTCGGGATTTTTCCCCGCCAGCTGATTGAGCTGCCCGGCTTTTTCTTCGAGCGTCATCTGTCCCAGAAGCGCATTCACGCGTCCGTCGATTTCGGAGCCGGAAGGTTGTTGTGCCAGAGAAAGCAGGGGACAAAAGAACGACGCAACCAGGCAGAAAGTCAGCAGGCGATCTCTCAAGGACTGATCCTCCAGGGGCTTAACCTTAACCAATGCGGCTGAAAGTATAGCAGTTTTGCTCAGAAAAACGTTTTTGTAACGCCTGCCCGATCCGCTGAAGCCGAGCAGCGCGGCAATTTCAATCCACGTGCTCGCCTTCCTCAAATCTTCCGCCTCTTGCGGGAAGTACATCGTGGTCGCCGGCAAACCAGACGTAGAGTGTCGGCAAGAGGAAGATACTCAGGATGAGCGCAGCCACCAGCCCGCCCACAATCACGATAGCGAACGGACGCTGAGAATCCGATCCGATGGCATGCGACGTGGCCGCCGGAAGTAATCCCAGGGTCGCGACCAGCATGGTCATCAGGATCGGACGCAGCCGGAGCACCGCCCCTTCGACCGCCGCGTCTTCGATGGAATAGTGCCGGGCGCGAAGCTGGTTGATGTACTCGAGCATGATGACTCCAGTCTGCACACACACGCCAAACAGTGCGAGAAAGCCTACGCCCGAGGAAACGCTGAAGTTCGTGCCGGTGGCGACCAGAGCCAGCAGGCCGCCGATGGGGGCAACGGCAATGGTCACCATGATCAGCAGCGCCCATTTGAAAGACTTAAACATGGTGTAAAGAATGATGAAGATGATCAGGATGGTAATTGGCAGCACCACCATCAATCGCGCATTGGCTCGCTTCTGGCTCGCGTACTCCCCTTCCCAGTTGATGATGTAGCCTTGCGGCAACTTCACCTGTGAGTTCACCTTCGTCATCGCCTCTTCGACGGCGCTCCCCAGATCGCGCCCGCGAACGCTGTATTTGACCGCGATGTAACGCCGATTCCCTTCCCGGTAGATTTCCGAACCGCCGTCCTGGACTCGAATCGTCGAAAGCTGCGCCAGCGACACCCGTTCGCCGGTGGGCGCAAGCAGGCGAATGTTCGCGATCGCATCCCGGGTGTCGCGGTACTCGGGAAGATAACGCAGCGTAAGGTCGTATCGCGCTTCTCCCTGAAGCACTTGGGTGAGCGCATTGCCGCCCACCGCGGTCTGTATGGCGTCCTGGACGTCCGTGACATTGAGCTCGTACCGCGCGGCGGCCTCGCGATCGACGGTGACGTTCAAGTTAGGCTGGCCGAGTACACGAAACACCCCCAGGTCCTCGATGCCCTGAACCGTGCGCATGATCTTCACAATTTCGTCGGCTTTGTCTTCGAGCAAACGCAGGTCGTCCCCGTAGATCTTGGTCGCCAACTCGCCTTTTACACCGCTGACCGCTTCTTCCATGTTGTCTTCAATGGGCTGCGAGAAGCCCCAGTCGGCGCCTGGAATTTTGCCGAGCTCGCGGCTCATTGCCGCAATCAGCTCGTCTTTGTCGCCACGAAACAGGGGGCGCCATTGTTCTCTCGGCTTCAGATCGACAAAGAATTCGGTATTGAAAAATCCCGTCGTATCCGTGCCATCGTCCGGCCGCCCGGTCTGACTTGTGCATTGCGGGACTTCGGGAAACGAGCACAGGATGATGCGCGCCTTATTCGCCACCCGCATTCCCTCGTCCGGCCCCGAACTGGGGGCCAGCGTGCCTCGCACCCAGAGCGCGCCTTCATCGAGGTGAGGAAGGAATTCCGAACCAATCGCTCCGCTAAAAACCAGGAAAGCGGCGAGTAGCACCACGAACACGCCGACGCCCACGGTAACCATGCGGTGACGAATTGCCCAGCGCACGCCCACGCGGTAGCGCTCCATGGTCCACTCCATCAGCGGATTCCGCCACTCCCTGGCCCCTTTGCGGAAGGCCAGGCTGGCGAGCACCGGCGACACCACAATCGAGAACAGAAGTGCGCCAACCAGCGCGAACACGACCGTCCACGCCATCGGATGAAAGAGCCGGCCTTCGACGCGTTGCAGTGTGAAGATCGGCAGGAAGGCGGTAATGGTGATCAGGATGGCATAAAAAACCGGGCGTTGAACTTCGTGGGCGGCGTCGCTGATTTTTTCCGCCGGCGATCGGCCGTTTCCGCGGTTTTGACTTAGCTGGCGCACGATGTTCTCGATCAGAACAATCGCCCCTTCCACTAAGACACCGAAATCCAGAGCTCCGATCGACAGCAGATTCGCCGGAATTTTGGCGAGGTTGAGACAAATCGCGGCAAACAGCAAGGCGAAAGGAATCGTGGCCGCGACAATCAGCGCGCCGCGAATGTTTCCCAGAAACAGGAAGAGAATGATCGAGACCAGGATCATGCCTTCCGTCAAGTTGTGCAAGACCGTGTGGGTGGTGAAACGAACCAGGTCGCTGCGGTCGATAAAGGGAACGATCTTCACGCCCCGGGGAAGAATGTGCTCGTTGAGCTCCACGACCTTCTTGTGGACACCGTCAAGGGCGCTGTCGGCGTTGGCCCCCTTCCGCAGCAGCACGATTCCCGAGACCACGTCGTCGTTGTCGATGATTCTGCCGTCGCCGCGGTGCTCGGCTTTCGCGAACTGGCCGAGCCGGATCTTCGGCCCCTGGCTCACCACGGCGATATCCTTCACGTGGATGGGGGTGCCGTTTTTGGCCAGAATCACGGTGTTTTCGATATCGCGCACCCGATCGACAAGGCCGACCGCGCGCACGTTGATCTGTTGCAGCCCGGCCTGAATAAAGCTTCCGCCCGCATTGGCGTTGTTGTTGGTGAGCTGCTGCTCGACTTGGGCAAGGCTCAAGCCATAGGCGACCAGCAGGTTGGGGTCGAGCCGCACCTGATATTCGCGCGTCGGCCCGCCGAAGCTCGAGACGTCGACCACGTCCGGCACCGCCTTCAGGCTCTTTTCGACCACCCAGTCCTCGAGGGATTTCAGTTCCATCGGGTCATAAGCGGGATTGGTGCTGTGAAGAGTGAAGAAGTAGATCTGTCCCACCGGGCTCCAGTCGCTGCCCATCTGGGGCGTCACTCCCGCCGGCAGCGTGACCTGGCTCAGCCGTTCGAGCACCCGTTCGCGGTTCCAGGCGTCCTCGGACCGGTCGTCGAAAATCAGTTTCACGTCCGAAAGCCCGAACAAGGAAAACGACCGCAGGTGCACCACCTGCGGGATTCCGTTCATGGCAATCTCGATCGGGATCGTGACCTGCTGTTCGATCTGCTCCGCGGAAATTCCCGGCCACTGGGTGATGATGTCCACGTAATTGTCGGCCACGTCCGGATAGGCTTCGATGGGCAGATCGTGAAAGGCGACGATGCCCGCGCCGAAGAGTATGACCGCCAGCGCCAACACCATCAGGCGATTGTTCAGCGCGAAATCGACAAGCCGCCGGATCATTTATTGCTCCACCGTGTTTTCGAGCTCGAGCGCGTTGGAAACCACCTGCTCACCCGGCTTCAGCCCGGAAACCACCTCCTGCATGTTTCCGGGAAGCGCGGCGCCGCTCGTGATTTCCTGCCGCTTGAAACGCCCATTCCCCAGGGAGGCATACACCCAGTCCCGGTCATGCAGGTGAAGGACTGCGGTTGCGGGCACAACCGCGCGGAGCACGGGCTGTTTGCCGTAGAAGGTTGCGGTCACAAACATGCCCACCCGCATCATCCCGGAGTTAGGCACCTCGATCCGCACCTTTGCGGTGCGCAGGCTCGGATCAAGCACCGGCAGAATGTTGTCGATTCTGCCTTTCACCATGCGGTTGGGATAGGCGTTCAGTCGAATGTCCGCATACTGGCCCACGCGCACGGCATCGAGGTCGTTCTCATACACATCGCAGACGATCCAGACGTAGGACAGATCGGAGATGGTAAACGGGTTGGGCCCGGAGAGGCCCTGAACTCCGGAAGAATTGGTGACTTGCTGATCGGTGATTACGCCCGAAATCGGGGCGACGACATCGACGATTCCCGAAGGATGCCGCTTATCGATGCCGAGCAGGCGCAGTTGCTCGCTGGCGGCATTCAAGTCGGCTTCGGCGTCCCCTTCGGCGTCCTGCGCCTGTTCGAGAGCGCCTTTGGAAATCGCGCCGTGATCGTATAGCGTTTGCGCCCGCTCAAGCTGGCGGCGCGCCAGGCGCTCGTCGTTTTCGGCTTTTATGTAGGTATCAAAGGTGCCGGAGACGTCGTTGCTCTGGACCCGCAGCAGCACCTGCCCCTTCTTCACCACGTCTCCCAGGCGGGCCTTAATCTCGACCACCCGACCGGCGGCCAGCGAAATGACCGGAACCGCACGCGCAATGTCGAGCTGGACGACGCCGGTGGCGTTCATCGCCGGGGCCACTTTTCTGCCGGCAACCCTCGCCAGGGGGAAGAGGTCGGCGTGATCCACGGTGAAGTTGTTGGGGTCGAAATCCGCTTGGACACTGGCCGGGGGCGGGGCTCCCTGGGCGGCGTCGGTCTTCGCCCCGCCGCAACCAGAAAACAGGAGAGCGGAGGCCGAGAGAAGGGCGGCCAGGAAGCCAAGGGAACGCGCGCGACCCCGAGCGGCGAAGGGCGCGGGCAGGGCAGGAACGCGGGAGTCGAGTCCTAAGAGCCCGCCCTTCCACGCCCAGCGGAGGGACGCGCACGCGTGAGCGGCGAAGCGAACAGAATGCTGGTTCATGGCACCACCTCGCGGCCGACCGCCATATTGAGCTGCGCGGCCGCGGTCAGATACGAACCGATCAGGTTCAGGTAATTGAGCTCGACCGTTCGGTAGTCGCTTTGTGCGCTCAGAAAATCCAGCAAGGACGCGCCGCCCTGCTGGTAGGAGAAAAACACGGTGTCACGCACGCGCGTTGCCTGCGCCAGGTATTTCTGCCGGTAGGGGCGAAGCAGAGTGAGGTTGCTGGCCATCACCGCGTAGCCGGAATCCACATCGCTCAAGACCCCCGCCTCGGCGGCGTCCCGCAATCTCTGGTTGCGCTTGATATCGAGTTCGGTGCGGAGCTTCTCTCCCTGGTTGCGGTCAAAAATACGCAGCGGAATGGAGACGCTCACGCCCAGTGTCTCGCTGGCAAAGGGATTGTTGGTAGAAGCGTTGTGCGTCCACCACGCCCCGAGCGTCGGATCCGTCGAGCCGTTCGAAACCGCCAGCTGGTGGTCGGTCCGGGCCTTGTCGACGGCCGCGATTGCCGCCTTGAGGTCGGGCCGCGCGTCCACCGCGATTTTGCGGAAGTCGTCGCGACTCGCGAGCTGGTCATTGAAGTCGTAAGGCCCGGTGACGTCAAACTGCTCGATGGGTGTGCGATCGTTGAGGAGAGTGAGGAGTTGAATCTTCGCGGTTCGCAAGTTGACGTCCGCCGTCTGCACCTCGGACTCGTACTCGACCCGCTGGAGCTCCAGCCGGTCCATATCGACCTGGGCAATATCGCCGGCGCTCAACCGGGTGCGGCTGATCGCCAGCACGTGGTCCCAATATGCCAAGTCTCGATTCGCCAGTTGGAGCACGGCTTTGGATTCGAGCGTGGAGACGAATGCACTCCGCAAGTTGAAGAGCAGCGTCCGCTCGAGATCGGCATGGCCGAATTCGGTGATCCTGGTTCCCTGCTTCGCACTGTCAAGGCGTAGTTGCCGCTTGTGACCCCGCTCGATGAGGTAACTGACGCCCGGTGATTCAAAGGTGCCCGAAAACGGCCTCCACACGCCATGATTGGGAGCAATCTGGGTCCCGTCGGCGGTCAAGTTGAAAGTCGGATTGGGGCGCAGATAGGCGGTAATTTCCTCCGCCCTCGATTCATCGACGTTCAGCGCGTCTGCCAAGAGGGTTGGATTGCCGGCTCGAAAACGGTCGCGCAGGTCTTGCCAGGTCAATGGCTGTGGTTGAGGCGGGCCGGCAGGAGCTTGCGCAACTCCCGCGCCCGTCAAAAACCACAGCACCGATACATACAATGCTGCTGGTTTCATGACGTTCGTGATCAGAAATGATGGTTAAGCCGTCGGACTTTGCACTGCACTTATGCGGGGACGTTCCCGGGAGGGGCCCGTACGGAAGGAGGGGGAATCAAGAAAGGATTTTTATAGGCGAAGAAAAGAAACTCGACTGCCCGCCAGCTGCGCTGGCGGAAAAACGGCAGAAATGACAGCGCCAGTAAGCCAAACCAGGCAAGATTGACGAGCGGCGGGGCATGGGTAATGGCGTTCACCAGCCGCTTGGTCGAACTCGCGTCCTCGACCACGAAGGCGTCGCAGTGAAGATCGTCGGTTATGGAAATTGCGGGGAACAGCATGGCAGCGGCGCACAATAAGGCGCCGAGACCCAGAAGCAAAGCTCTTGGGTCGGCGCCGGCACGGTGCTTTCGGAGCAACCCGAAGATGGCGCCCGCCGCCAGCGCCAGCCATAAAATGTTAAAAAGAAGCTCCACCCGTCACTAGATTACCACCACGCAAGCGAGAACCGAGCGTCCGGCCCGCATCGCGTCAGGCTCGAGGGAGGGGCGACCCGCCGATTGGGCACACGGCGCTTCAACCGTCTCTGGCACGTGCGCAAGCTTATTTGTCTTTACTTAATTCCTATTTCTCTTTTCTCTCTGGAGCTGTGCCGTTCTGCCGCCCGAAGATCCGGGCGGGCGTCCTTGTCCTCGAGTAGGAAGTCGAGTACATCTTGCGCCACCGGGGCATTCCACACCGGGGCAAACGACTGCCGGTGGAGCGGCGAGGGGCCGTGCTCGCGCAAGGCGGCAAGGTGTTTGGGTGTGCTGTATCCCTTGTTGGA
>Ga0123355_10016481_pt1 | contig 11646 bp, 5 predicted proteins | sample TergutEmb28metaG_3_FD_89872 | JGI IMG/M metagenome (GOLD analysis project Ga0123355, IMG submission 89872) | Embiratermes neotenicus P1 segment gut microbial communities from Petit-Saut dam, French Guiana - Emb289 P1 | ecosystem: Host-associated > Arthropoda: Insects > Digestive system > Gut ...
AATCGTCATAAGGCATCAACGTTTCCACAAAGCCGGGCACGCTACCGCCAAAGGCCAGCATTATCGGCAGCAATGCTGTGCGGTATCCGTCATAGCCGAAAATGCGCCATACTGCACCATCCGAATCAAGGTCCGAGTTGGTTGCGTTGATCATTAGGCCTGTGCAATCACAAACATCATCACATTCGTCATCGCAATCAGCACAATCACATACATGGTTGCCCATATATAGTATCAGGGCATTGTGTTCAGCCAAGAAGACGTTTAACAGTGGCATGAACCCACCGAACAAACCACCAATGACGCGAATCGCACTGGCTTCATCGTACACTTCAAACACTTCAAAGTCGGTGTCGCTGGGGTCAAGCGCGAGCGCCTCTGCAGCAGCCTCGTATGCCAGGAACGGAGCAAACAGCAGCGTATCCAAGCAAAGCGGCACAATCATATCGTTATAGGTGTTGTGCACAAACAGCAATTGCGCAAGCAGTTGCAGCGCATTTGAGCCCATGGGCGGCGCAGTGTCATCACCCAGCAGATTTTCCAAGCTGGGAACATCGAAGTTCAACAGAATATCGCGCAGTATCAGCACGCCATCCACCAGCAGGTCAAACACGGATTGCGCATGTTCAAATTCTCTATGCACAGTCGCGTGCAGCGTTTCCTCAACCGACAAACCAGAAATGTTGATATTAACATTAACAAGCAACAGGTCAAACAGGTCGTTTATTGTGTCCTCTAGGAACTGCACTACACCGGGTTGTTCGTACAGAGCCACACGCCACAACCAGTTCAGCACTGCATCCACGTTGTCTGCCAGGAATTGAACGTGGTCGGTTGTCAGCCAGCTCGGCGGCGTGGCCGCAGCAGCTGTGCCTGGTGCAGCGGTGTAATCAATCAGGCCAAGGTCTTCAAAACGCTCATTTTGAATCAGCGCAGTGAGACCTGCAAAGCCGCTCTCTTCCACAATCGCCAATGCGCCGGCTTGGTCAAGCAGCGCGAACAACACGGCAGGTAGGTCTGCCACAAAGTATTGTCCACAGTCCGACAGTTCGCCTTGCATGAGATGGATTAGCGACACGCTCAGCGGTTCATCCAGTTCCAGCAAGTCTTCCAACAAGTCTTCCAGCAACGTGTTTGCAAAAGCGATGGGGTCAACCATCAAGCGGCCTGCATTGGTGAAGTACACGCCTTCCACAATATCAAGCGTCTCTAGGCCGGCCAAACCAGCAACATTCGCAATCGGGCGCACGGTGTCCAGCAGGACATACAGCGGGTGCAGCAGTGCATCAAGCACTTGTTGCAGCGGGCTATAGATGATGCATTCGCAGCAGAGACAGAAATAGTCTATATATTCGCAATCATCTAAAGCGCAATCACATGCTTTACAATCGTCAAAATCGCATTCACAGTCAACATACGGTGCAGCCATGAAGAAAATGATATTCGGCAGCAGCGTAAGCAGCGATCTCACCGGAGCATCCAGCACAGCGTCCACGATGTCTACGATAGGCATCAGAATTGCATTCATTTTTTCTTCGTTGGTGGCTGAGGATGCAGGAGCCGTGAAAGCGGGAATGCCCAGCGGCAGCGCAATCGCGTTGTAGATATACAGCAGCGCATTGGCAAAGCCGTCATAGCCATATGCCGCAACCAAACCACGCGGCGTCGCCAGCGGAGCACTGGCATCAATTAAACCAATGTTCGTGCCAAACAACAGAATATCCAACACAGGCATCAGCGGAGCCATAAACTCGGCCATTGCTTGCACGAAATCATCCATGTCGTCAATGTCATCAGCCGCATCTTCCACGTCGAAGGCAACCACTGCGTTGATGATATTCACTGCATTGAAGGGAACATTATTATTCGTCAGCACCAGCAAGGGTACCAATGCCAGCAAAACTTCCATTTCTTCAAGCAATTGCTCAAATCTGTCAAACTCGCCACCTAGGCCATTGTCTTCGCCTTCTGGAATAAACAGGAAACCATCCAGCAGGTCAAGCACGGTGTCGGCCAGCGTGGTGAACAAAGTCGCAGGCTCAAGCATATTCACCAGCAGTTCGTTAATGCCTGCAGACAGCGAGGGCTGGCCGGTCAGAATCGTCCACACGCGGCCCAGCACGATGTCGGCGTGTTCCACCAAGAAGCGTGCATCTTGCTCGGCGCCTGCGGCACCGTCACGCGCCCACCAAGTGGGGAAGGGATTGTAGGCAACATCCACGGCTGGCCCAAACTCAACCACAGGAGCAGCATAGGAAACCGGCGCAGCAAGCTGTGCAGCAGCGGCTACCATTTCTTCGGCCGTGCCCTGCAAAATGTGCACAAGCAACGGGCTATTCTCTGGCAAAAACTCAGCAATCAATCCGCTGCCAAGCACCCACTGCAGCAACACGTTGAGCACGTCAGCACGGTTGGGACGGATATACACACGTTGGCTGCCAGGCGCACGCGCTGTTCCCACTTGCAAAGCAGAATCGGCATGGTTGCTGGTGAGCATCGTGCCCATGCTGGCAAACTGTGCCAGTTGCGGCATGGCAAAGCCTTCTAGGCCAAAAGCACCGAGCAGGCCGTCTACGCTGCGCAGCATAGCCATGTCAAGCTCGCCCAGCAACATGTCGGTCAGGCTCAATTCTTCGCGGGGCAGCATGTCGCCAAGCTCGTTAGCAACAACTTGCGTCAAACTGCCCATCGCAAGGTTAATGGCTGTGTTTAGAACACCATTATCTGTTGTCATGTTACTGCGCACTACGTTAAATTGCGCATCAATGACCAAATCAAGGCCTTGCAGCAACGGTTCAATGCGTTGTGCGCTAAACGCAAACGCCAAGTTGGGCAGCAGCTCAATCAAGGTTGCAATGGGCGCTGTGCCAATGCGGTCAAGCAACACATTCACCGGGTCAAGAATACCATCAAGAATCTCGCGGGTTGCCAACGTAAGCTCCGGCAAACCGAGTCCGGTCCACTCGGCAGGCATGCCCACGGTGTCCCAAAATCCGCTGCCTTCATCCGTGTTCATAATCAAGCCAGAGCTCGTCAGGTCTTCACCCAACAGCAGCTCAAGCGCTGGCACAACTAGGTTGCGATAACCATCAAAGCCTTCAAACACCAGCGTCAGCGTGCCGTAGCCCGAAAGATTGCCGCCTATCGACATAATATTTGTTTGTGCACGACCACCGCGCACACGAATCGCAGGACCATTATGGTGCAGGTTGGCATCACGGTCAAGCAGCAGCGCTTGCAGCAATGGCAATAAGCCGCTGAGCGATTGGCTGAGTGCCATGCGGAAACGCTCTTCACGATCCCCTAGATCGTCGATAGTATCAATGCCCCAATCCAGCAACATGTTGCCATCAGCATCAAACATGTGCGGCGAACCAATGGCATTCCATGCGTTGGTTGGATAAATATTGCGGTGGTCCATGTTTACACGGAAGCGCGAGGTTGCACCACCAGCGGGACCCAAGCCAGTGCCCAAATTGCTGGGGATTGACGCGACATTCAAATCGGTCACAGGGTCACGGCCCATCAGCATACGATACGCGGGTTGGAACATCACTGGGTCAATGGCTCGTGCAAGCAGGTCAGGATAAAGGCGCAGCGAAGCCAAGCTATTCATGCGCAACGAGCCAGTCACAAATACTTCCCAGTTGAGGATTTCCCACAGCGAATACATTTGAAGGTCAAGGCCGATAACATTGGCCAGTGCGCTGGCAATACCAAGATCAACGGGAATCGGGTCAAGAATAATGCGCCCGCGGCCGGCCAAGGTTTGCACTTCTGTGCGCCAAATATACTCAAACTCGTTCAGCAACAAATCGTAAAGCATTTGAACAATCATGTTTACGGTTGCATTGCTAAACAAAAATTCGCTAACAACAGTTTGCAGAATACTGCCCACATTCAGTGGATCTGCGCCCAAAAGATCCTCAAGCTCTAAGCCCATCAGTTCAATTGGATTATCATCTTCATCAGTAAAATCCAACAAGCCAAGGGCAACAGCCGCTTGCATGAACGGTGCCAGATTGCCCGTCAGCAGCGCATCCAGCCCATTGATAAGGTGCTCAAGGCCATCTTTGCCAGGGTCAGTGGCACTGAAGTTGTAGTTGTGGTCGTTACGGATATCTCTGGGTGGGTTAGCCGCCCGCTGTGGCGCGTCCAAAACAGCCGTGCGGTGGAAACCAACCGGGTCATTCATGAAATTTTGGTGCAATTGCCAAACCACCTCCCGCAGGAACCGGTAGTCTGGAATCGCGACTGAACTGGGATAACCGGGAAGTGAAATCTGCGAAGTATCGCCAATCACCTCTTGCAAAAAGTAGAATGGGTCAAGATATTGGATAACGTTCACAGGACCATTGACAATGCCCAGACCATTCACCAGTCTCATCAATTCGTCCATCGTTGCCCAGCTGAACAGATACAACGGCCCAAGCCTTGGGTGCGTTGCCTGCAGGCTTGAATGTTCAATTATCGTGGTGTCTTCCTCTAGCAGAAGCTCCTCCAAGATGTCCGTTGCCGCGCGGGTATACAGCGCAATGTTGACGGCAAGCGCATGCTCCATTTGAGCTTCCAACTCGTGAATCAGCTCTTCAAAGCCACCAAAAATCGAATACCACGCACCACCGGGTCCGTAATAACCGCCAAAGTGTGCCGAAGCAGCAGCCGACATTGCTTGGTAGGCTGCAAGGTTTTGTCTCACGCCTTGGAATGACGGCCGTGGCGCATTGTTATGCGACGCAGGGTTATGCAAACGGCTCATAATCCACTGTGGTGAACGATGCGTAAAGGGTGATTCAGCCATCAGCGGCAGGAAGAAGTCGCGGAAAGAATACCAGCGTGCTTCGCTGAAATAGTGTGTTTCGCGATAACCAATTTCTTCCCAAAGCGCAAGCAAGCGATTTTGGTGATAATACGCAACCGTGCCGGAGTTCATAGCATTAAATCCAGTGATCGCTTCAACATAGTCTTCAAAGCCCAGCACATTCTTAACGCTGAGGAAGCCTTGTTGACCGACGAATGTGTCACGCCAAGCCAAAATCACATCAAAGCAATAGGTGTAATTGCTATCGCCGAAAATACCACCGGGGTCATTCGGATTATCGGGGTCGGCCGTCCAGCCTGGGTCTGTGTTGGGGTTACGCCCTTCGCTATAGTTGGCACTTTGTTCAATCAAAAGCACCATAGCATCGCGCATGTTCCAGATTTCCCAGCGTTGAATAATGCTATTCAGCCGGTTCATCCATGCTTGCGCACGGGGTATATCTATAGTAAAGGGATGTTCAATCAGAAAACTGGTTGCAAACACCAGATTGTTGAAGTCTGATGGGTTGGTGTCGTTCGCCACCGCAAGCAGGCGATCACGGCGGAAAGCTGCTTCGCGATACAAGTTTTGCAGGTCGGTCAGGGTAAAGCCCATGTCCGTAAAGTCTTCGCGCGGGTCATAGCCCGGGTTGCTCATTTGTGTAACCACATCGTTGTCGAACACATTGGGAGCAGCAGGGGTGTTGCTATTGAAAATCACGCCGGGCGTGGGAGATGTCATCAAGCTGAAGAACCACGAGGCATAGTCAATTGTGGCGACCAAATATACCGAAAGCAGTTGGTTAATCAGGTCAAGCATTTCTTGCCCAAACGCAAGAATAGGCAGGTCAAAGTGCTCCATCACAGGCGCAACAATGCCGCCTTCCATGGCAAATTGAATGGGCAATTGGTTCAGCGCGTTGGTCAGCCATGCTTGCCTTTGCAGCAGCTGTGAACGACTCAGCACACGCAGATAGTCTTCATCAATCCATGGCTCGCCTGTCAAACCATCGCGGCTAATGCCTGCGCGATAGTCAAGCAATGCCTCACGCGCGGCAGCTGTTGCCACAGGAATGCTATCATAAACCATGAAGGCATGGTCTTGGCCATGGTTAAAAATCGTGGCATGCGTGGCAGCATTCGTCCAGTTAAGCTGCGTCGGCGTCGTATTCCATGCCGGACCATGCAAACCATGATAGAAGTGCCCATTGGGCAGCCAAATTTGTTGACTATATACTGCACCTAAAGCGAAGGGACGGTGAAAACGAGTCATCAAATTAATCATGTGCGTGGTCATCTCACGCACGAGGAAGGAAGTATCTTGTATCGACTCAATCGTCGGGTAGGAGCGGAACATCTCCAAGTTTGTGCGTGTCACGCGGCCAGTCAGCCTTGCACGCCCTTGAATGGCGTGACGATGGGCAGCGCTAGGGTCCGTTAGGCCTTGGCTATGCGCAGTGTTACGCATGTTGCTCACGGCCGTGCCACCAATCAGCGCACCGCCAGCCGCATTGTTTGTTTGGTCAATAACCGGCGTGTTATTTCGTCCCAAAAAACGAACCGCGTTATGAACCAAGGTGCCGCCGCCGGCAAAGCCGCCAGTATATGTGTTGGCGTTACCTTCACCGACACCAGACATGCCCAGCAAATCCCAAACTACACTACTTCCTTCAAGTTCCGGGTAAAAATGGAAGATTCTTTCACGAATGCTTGCATTCAAGCTCGGCGGCATGATAAATGCACCGATGTTCGCAATCGCAATGTCATCCACTACTGGAATGGTGCGGTCAAAGCTGTGGTGCATGATGTCACGATAAATCGCAATCACATCCCACATCGCGTTTGGCGCATTGTTGGCAAACATGGTGGTGTCATTAACCGGCACGTTACCAGCTCCCCACCCGCCAAAGGTGTTCCCTCCAGCATGGTTCCATTCTATTTCCTCAAGCTCGGGCAAAATGCGCCGATAACCCGGCCGGTCAGGGTCGGGCTCACTCATTGCATGTGCCAGCTGAATAATCATAGCGTCGCTCAGCGGTTGATTCACCGCCCCAGCTGTCAGCTGCCTGCCAATCAACGGCAGTGAGACCACCACCAGCACGATGCTCAACACAACGGCCAGGGTGCGTTTCGGTAGTTTTCGTAACAGTTTCATACTTTCTCCTCCAAGTATAATGTAAGCGCGCTTCCAAAAAGTTACATGTAGCCTTCTCCATTTTACACTATGTTCATAGAAAAGTCAAGAGCATTTTATGGCAGCATATTCATTTTGTGCAAATTAACTAATAGACTGGGCATTTCTTTGGGCAAGGTCACCCAAAATTTGCTCATATCTCTCCTCTGTGAGCGTGAATTTGCGCTTAAACAGCCAATATGACGCAATCGCCAGCACACTGGGGATAATCGTCATGGCCGCAAGCAGTGCAAGCATACGTCCGGTGGGCACCTGATGGATAACCTGCGTGATGTTTTCCATGCGCACCTCAGAGCTGATGAGCTGCATCGAAGTCTGTTGTTCATAGCCGGCAATGGCGTTGGTGTGTTGCAGCACACCGCTGGCCGCAAACACCAGCCACACAATCAGCTGCACAAACCCGTGACCCAATTTAATAATGAAAGGCCGAATGCTAAAAATAATGCCTTCCGCGCGCGCGCCTGTCATCCATTCATTATATTCAACTGTGTTGGCGATGCACACCATCACCACTAGGGCGTACACGCTAAACGCACCAAACGAGAACAGGTTGCCCAGTGTTAGCAAGCTAAATTGCAACCACCAAACGTTAATGGGCAGCAAGCCCGTGAGCAACATGAATGCATTGCCACCCAGAATGCACAGTGTGGCGATTTTCAGCAGCTGTGCACGCGTGAACCGTGCTGACACACGATCATAGAATAGCATGACCACACCCGCCCCCACGGCACCCAGCGTCATAAAAATCGTGGTGAGCATGCCATCGTAGCCAAAGCGGAAAAAAATGAAGTTTGTGCCCAGCATGCTCGGTGCGATGTTATTGCCCGTTGTGGCCAGCAAAAAAAGAATCATCAGCCAACAAAGTTGGTCGTTGTTGCGAATGGTGCGAAAAATGGTTCGCAGTGCCACGCGATTAACCGTGGCCTCACCTTTGGGCGGCAGTGGCTTTTCCTTCACCCCAATGAGCGTGAACAGTTGAAACGCCATTGCCACCGCGCTAAACACAATGGCCAGCCGAGCATAGGCCTGCAAGGCATTGCCGCCCAGCGCAAGGTCACCTGCCGTCAGCGGCCCAATGAGAATGGTTGCAATGCCGCCGCCGATACCCGCAAACAGCATCGCACGTGCGCTGAGTTTGTCGCGGTCTGCCTTTTGGCTGGCCAGCGAAGGCAGCATGCCCCAGTAGCCCACATCGTTGAAGGTGAAAACCTTGCTGTAAACAAACAACATGATGCCAATGAACGTGACGAACTGCCAATCTTGCAGCGTGCTATGGAAGGTTACAATCATCACCGCGGCGGTCAGCACCATGCCGATGGCAATCCAGGGCTTAAACTTGCCCCAGCGCGTGCGAGTGATTTCGATGATGTTGCCCATGATGGGGTCGGTGAAGCCATCGAACACCCGTGCCACCACCATCAGCGCATTGATTGTGCCAAACTGCTGCGCCGTCAGGCTGCGGGTGAACATGATGAAGTTCAGCAGGTTGCCCGACCACAGCTGTGCAGCCGTGTCGCGCCCGATTCCGGTGAGGGTGTAGCTATGCAAGTTGCGCTTGGTTAGACGTTCGTGTTCCATGGTGACCTCCTTTTTTCTTGTTCTTTTTTTGCAAAAAAAGAACCAAAAAAACCTAGCCGCTTCGCGGGGTGTTTTTGTGCGCTTTTAGACAATTGTATTGATAGTTTTTCACGAAACCCCTCTGTCGCTGCGCGACATCTCCCCTAAGCCCACCCCACAAATGCAAGCATTTGCGGGGACCCCGGAGGGAAGCTGGCACGCCGCAGGGCGTGACTGAGGGGTTGGTATGTCAATTAACAGCCTATTTTTTATAAACATTAATCGGCCTTTGGCGCGCCGTAGGCTTTCTCTTGCACTATTGCGCGCGCCGAGAATTCTCCCAATCCTCTCTCACCATCGCATACATCAGCTCATCAACGTATTCGCCATTCTTCAAAAACGCTTGGCGATGTGTGCCCTCATAACGCAACCCGCATTTTTGCTGCACACGGCCACTGGCTTCGTTGCCTGCATAGTGCCCGGCCGCCACGCGGTTGAGGTTGAGTACATCAAAGGCGTAATCCAGCACAGCAACAAACGCTTCCGTCATGTAGCCCTTGCCCCAGTGCGCAAGGCCTAGGAAAAATCCTGCGTTGGCGCAGTTATGTATGCGGTTAATGGGCTGCAAACCAATCGCCCCCATCACCGCACCGGTGGCTTTGTCGCAAATGAGCCAGTTAATCAATCCGCCCTGCAAAAACTGTTTGCGCATGCTGCGGATATACCCACGCTCTTGCTTTAATGTTAGCGCAGAAAGATTGCCATGCAGATAGCGCGTCACTTCATGGTCACGCAATATCGCAACCAAAGCTTCTGCGTCGCTCTTTTGCATTTCGCGCAGCGTCAATCGCTCAGTGTGCAACATCGGAAATTTCAGCTTTGGCATGGTTACTCTCCTTTTCCTGTTCTTTTTTGAAAAACCACCTGCGGTGGGGCTCGGTCGCTTCGCTGTGTCCTATTACAGGCTGTGCGTTTGAACTGCCGCTTCGCGGTGGATTGTTTATGCAGGCCGTAAAAACAAGCCTTGGCTCCTTCCCCCTGGAAGGAGCTCCCCGAGTCGCGAGGGGTGAGGAAGGCTCGCGGAGCGACAATTGCGCATTGCGCATTATGCATTACGCATTAAATTCCAACTCCAACAATGCCCGCTTCACCTCAAGGCCACCGCCATAACCCACCAACGAGCCGCCATGCCCCACCACACGGTGGCACGGCACGATGATACTCACGGGGTTGCGGTTGTTCGCCAACCCCACCGCACGGCAAGCCTTGGGGTTGCCGATGAGCTCGGCCTGTTGTTTATAGCTGCGTGTTTCGCCATAGGGTATGGCCAACAGTGCCTGCCAGCACGCCTGCTGAAAGGCTGTGCCCTGCAAACTCAGCGGCAAGTCGAACTCGCGCCGCTGCCCTGCGAAGTATTCCCGCAATTGCTCGGCCGCACGCGCAATCAGCGGGGTTTCACACTCCACTGCATCAAACTTTCTGCCCTCGGCCTCCAAGCGGCTGACAAAATGCAAGCCGCAAATCGCATTGTCCTGCTCGATAATCAACGTCTTCCCCACCGGAAAATCATATGTCCAGCTGTTCACCACCTGCGGTGGAGCTCCGTCGCTTCGCTGTGCTTTATCATAACTTGCTGATAGCATATTCTTATTCACGTACACTCCCCAATTCTTTCACCATAATATAATCCTCATGTCCGGCATGGTCGAGTTTTTCATCCGTCACCACATATCCCAACCGCTGATAAAACCGCACCGCGGGGTTGTTTTGCTGCACCGAAAGCGATGTTCTTGCATAGCCGCGTTCACACAGCTGATCAAACAATTTCTCCATCATCGCTGCGCCAAGGCCTTGCCCGCGATGCTGCGGCAACACGGATATCGCAAGCTCCGGTGTGTGCTCATCAATGTTGCCATAGGCCGGAATAATCCGCGCCCAAGCCATGCCCACGATATTGCCGTCAAGCTCGGCTGCCACACCGCAGTCCGCAGGCAGGCTGCCAAAGTCTTTGATATACACATAAATCTCAGGCTCAAAAATCACCTCACGCGCCGGCCATTCTTCACCGGGCGGAATGTAAATCGCCTGATAAAGAAACTCTTCCAGCGCAGGATAATCCGCTTGTGTTAAACAGCGAATCTCACCTGTCCAATTTTGCATACACATTCTCCCATCGTTGTTGCGCGTCGTCGCTCCACAGCACGGGCTGCCAACCAAATTGCAGATAGCTATTAATCGCCGGCAACCGAAAATCATCCGTGGTCAAGTAGCAGCCCGCACGCCCATGCTCAGCGTGCCGTGCCAGCACATGGCTCATCAGCGGCTTAGCAAGCCCCCTGCCCCGCCAATCTTTGTGCACCGCAATGTAGTGCAAAAACGGCTCACCTGCAAGCAGCTGCGCGGTGGCGGTGCCCACGGGCTCATCGTCGCCGTTGCAGACGAAAAAGATTTCGCTCATGGGCTGATCGTGCATCTTTTTCATGAACCATTCCAGCGATGGCTCGGTGATGTCAAACTCACCCAGGCAAATCTGACTCCATGCAGTTTGCTCGCCTTCACGCATGCCGCGAATATGAAAGCCCGCAGGCGGCACGATATTAGGCAGTGGCAAACTTGCCGGGCGGTGCATCTTCAGTTGCTTGTCATATTTCTTGATCATGAGCACTCCTTTGCCCTCATTTTTATCGCTCAAATTTTCGCACTATTTTTTTCGGTCAAAGTGCCTTTTCACCGAATTTTCCACGGACTTTTCGTGAAAACGCCATTTTCGCGCAAAAAAGTGCGCAGAAACGGGTGTTTTGTTGGATTATATGGAGGGGTAAATTGCAAGCAGGCCACTTTGCGCGCCGCGTATACACCCATCGGGAACGTTTCGCGGCACCATACGCTACACTGCACGCAACCACGGTTAGAGCTCAACCGAACCCCAATCACGCACCTTGACAATAGAATAATTTGCGCGTTCGGGTGGCGTAATCGCCACCCCTACAGCCCGATATTCTCTATAGGTTGCTGCACACCGCAACCTGTAGGGGCGGCGATTACGCCGCCCGGGCTATAACCAATCTACAACCCCACATGTAGGGGCGGCAACC
>Ga0123355_10016482_pt1 | contig 11646 bp, 12 predicted proteins | sample TergutEmb28metaG_3_FD_89872 | JGI IMG/M metagenome (GOLD analysis project Ga0123355, IMG submission 89872) | Embiratermes neotenicus P1 segment gut microbial communities from Petit-Saut dam, French Guiana - Emb289 P1 | ecosystem: Host-associated > Arthropoda: Insects > Digestive system > Gut ...
CAGTTTCCCGGTATACTTCTATTACACCGACACGGGGAAATATTTAAAAACTCCGCATAGTCACTGGATCAGCCCCAACGAAGTGCTTACCCGGGAGCTTAATCGGCTGTTGGGAGATCAAAACGTAGCGCTGCTATCATAAAGTGCAAAAGTTTCTTTAGTGAGGTTTGGGGCGAATCCCCAACAACTTGCGCCCGGGCAGGATTTTATGTATAATACTTTTTGAACTAATGAGGGAGGAGCCGCTGATGAGCGAGATTAAAACCATAGGCGTTCTGACCAGCGGCGGCGACGCGCCCGGAATGAACGCGGTGATACGGGCAATTGTGCGAACCGCCCATTTTAACGGCATGAAAGTAAAAGGCGTCCAAAAAGGATTTGCCGGGCTGCTTGAAAAAAATGTTGTCGATATGGATTTGCGCAGCGTCAGCGGCACCCTGCAGCGCGGAGGAACCATTTTAGGTTCAGCCAGAAGCAATGAGTTCAGGACAGACGCCGGAGTGGAAAAAGGCAGGCAAAACTGCATTGATCTGGGAATCGACGGCATTATTATCGCCGGGGGGGACGGCTCGTTTAAAGGGGCCCGCGAGCTTTCCATGAAAGGGATACCATGCGTCGGCGTCCCGTGTACTATCGACAACGACATAGGCTGCACCGACTACTCTATCGGGTTCGACACTGCGGTAAACACTGTTGTAGAACTTGTGGACAAGCTGCGGGATACCTCACAGTCCCACAGCCGCTGTTCTATTGTGGAGGTTATGGGAAACAGTTGCGGGGCTATTGCGCTTCACGCCGGGATCTGCACCGGCGCCGAGGCGGTGATCATTCCTGAAGTACACAACGATCTGGAGCGGGACGTGCTGAACAATATGCGCGACGCGCTTAATAAGGGCAAGACGCATTTTATCATAATTGTATCGGAAGGAGTGACCGGGGAGCGCGCCAAGCATCGCAGCATGGATACCCATCAACTGGCCGAATTTATTCAGGCAAGTACCGGCGTCGAAACCAGAGCCACCATAATCGGGCATATTCAGCGCGGGGGAACACCCTCTGCCAGAGACAGGCGGATTGGCTCCATGATGGGAAACTATGCGGTCAGGCTGCTTAAAAACGGCGTAGACAACCGTGTTGTGGCGATGCAAAAGAACGTACTGGTGGACTACGATATCAAAGAGGCGCTGGAAATCAGTAAAACCATCAATTTCGAAGAACTGCGAACTTTCAACGAAATTTGTTAAAACAATTGACAGTAAAGGAGTCCGTTTCGCGGATATTGTCATTCTGGAGGAGCTAATGTTATGCCAAAGAAAAAAAGCAATACAGGTCTGCTCGGACTATTCTTTTCTCTTAAATCGCGCCTTGGGCATCACAGAAGCGAAAAAGAGCGTTGCACGGGCCACGGGAGTGTGCCAACTACAAAGTCAGGTATTCAACGCAAAGTAGGTAAAAGCATTTCAGAATATAGTCAAGGGGAAATAGTGTGTATATTTTTGCACTTATATGCTTGGCAATAGCCGCCTTTTGCTTTTTTGCCATTGCCGCCAATATTAAAAAACATGGGAGTTTTGCAAGTTGGTGTAAGGAGGCTTATGAAAATCAGGGCAAGCAAGCAACTGCGTATCCAGACAATCCCCGACTGAAAGAAAAGGCAAGGCAGGTTCTTTGGGAATTTGATAGCTTGATAAACAAGGTATCTACAACAAAGGTACCCATTGATTTTTTTGACGGGTACGATGAAGCTATAGAGAAGTTGCATCTGCTTATATCAATTGAGCACCAAGTTAACTTTACTGGTGAAAAGCCAAGTAAGGTGTTAGAAATGGTTAAAGGCTTTAGGGAGAAAGACACTAGGGAATTCATTGAAAAATGGCATCGTGATGCGCAAAAAGAAATCTATCGCGCGGACGATGAACGGGGGAAGGTAAAGGCTTTCCATCGCAATTTTGATGCAATCGCGATGCATTATCCGCAAATGTCACAGGCAAACGTAGAACTGGTGGAAAGCCTAAAGGCTGAATGCCAAGAGGGCATAGGTATTCACGATACAAAAGATAGCCCACCCCTCTCTGTGCCCGGTTTAGACGGCGTAGAGGACGGCTTTCAATTTGAACGATACATTGCTCAGATTCTTGCCAAAAACGGCTACACGGCGCAAGCAACACAGAAATCCGGCGACTACGGCACGGATGTTCTGGCAGAAAAAGATGGTATAAAGTATGCGGTTCAATGTAAACTGTACAGCCAGCCGGTGGGCGTGAAATCAGTGCAGGAAGCCTTATCCGGGAAGCAATACTATAATTGCCACATAGCTGTTGTAGTCACGAATAACAGCTTTACGCGGGCGGCGATTGAGCTTGCAGAAAAAACAGGTGTGTTGCTTTGGAACGGCACAAAAATCGCGGGAATGTCCGGTAAATAAAAAAACGTAGGCGAAGAATCTTTTAAAAGACCCTTCGCTGCGCTCAGGGTGACGCTAAAAATTTAAATCCATCGCGCGCATCGCGATCTCATAACTGTCAACTGTTAATTAAAAACTCGGAGGATCTTATGTCTATGAATTGGAACCGCAACCTGACCATGCTGTTGGATTTTTATGAGCTTACAATGTCCAACGGGTATTTGGCAAACGGCATGGGAGATAAAGTTGTGGTGTTCGATATGTTTTTCCGCAGCATACCGGATTCCGGAGGCTTTGCCATATTCGCCGGCCTTGAGCAGCTTATCGATTATATTAAAAATATGGAATTTACCGAAGGGGATATAGAGTATCTGCGCGAAAAGAAGATCTTCAGCGAAGATTTTCTCCGGTATCTCCGCGATTTTAAGTTTGCCTGCGATGTTTGGGCTTTCGCCGAGGGAACCCCGGTTTTCCCCGGCGAACCAATGGTTGTGGTCAGGGGGCCGATTATACAAGCGCAGCTGATAGAAACCATGTTGCTGCTGTCCATCAATCATCAGAGCCTTATAGCCACCAAAGCAAACCGTATTCACCGCGCGGCTGCCGGGCGGCCGGTCATGGAATTTGGTTCCCGCCGGGCGCAAGGGTACGATGCGGCTATTTATGGGGCCCGGGCGGCTTATATAGGCGGTTGCGTGTCAACTTCCTGTACTCTTTCCGGCCGGAAGTTCGGCATTCCCGCGGTGGGAACCATGGCCCACAGCTGGGTGCAACTTTTCGACAGCGAGTATCAGGCGTTTGAAAGCTATGCCCGCCTTTATCCCGACAACTGCATACTGCTTGTGGATACTTACAATGTTATAACTTCCGGCATCCCAAATGCCATCAAAATTTTTAACGAAGTGCTGACGCCAATGGGGCACCGGCCAAAAGCGGTTCGCATTGACTCAGGTGATATCGCCTATCTTTCCAAGCGGTCAAGAGCCATGCTGGATGCGGCGGGCTACACGGACGTTCAAATTGTCGCCACCAGCTCCCTGGATGAGTATATAATCCGGGATCTGCTTTTGCAGGGGGCAAGGGTGGATGCTTTCGGCGTCGGTGAGAAGCTTATAACCAGCAAGAGCGAGCCTGTGTTTGGCGGAGTATACAAGCTTGTAGCCGTCGAGGACGAAAACGGCGGGTATATTCCCAAAATCAAACTCAGCGAATCGGTTGAAAATATTACAACTCCGGGATTTAAGAAAGCATACCGATTTTTCAGCCGGGAAACCGGAAAGGCCATTGCCGACTACATTACCCATCACGACGAAGCGATAGACCTAAACAGCCCCTTAACCGTTTTCGACCCTAACGCCACCTGGAAACGTAAAGAAATTTCCAACTTTGAGGCGATCAACTTGCTGCATCCTGTTTTTGAGGGTGGGCGCTGTGTTTATACGCCTCCGCCCTTGAGTAACGTAAGGAACTACTGCCTTTACGAAATTGAGCGCCTGTGGGAAGAAGTCAAGCGTTTCGAGCGGCCGCACCGCTATTATGTTGACCTTTCCATGGCGCTTTGGCAAACAAAGCAGAAGATGCTACTTGACAATGGACAAGCAATGGATAAATAAGAACCTGTCTTCATAAGCGAAAAATGCCGACACGGCGTGGGATTTTTTTGCCGGGCAAGGAAATTTTTCGCAGGAATACTTTGTGTATTACAAGGAAAATTGACACAGGCCGGTGGAAAAATCATCGCCGTGGTGGCGTTTTGAGTTATGAAGACAGGTTCTTAAAGTCAACGGTAACGAAATGGAGAATCCGCATGTCTATGGAATCGGCCCGCGCTCATCTTGCTAAATGGGGCAGAGATAAAGATATTATGGTATCACAGGCCTCCACCGCCACAGTAGCGCTGGCAGCTCAGGCTTTCGGCGTGAAACCCGAACGAATAGCGAAAACTCTGGCGCTCTACCGCGGGGATGGAGCCATTTTGGTGGTTGCGGCCGGGGACGCCAAACTGGATAACAAAAAATTCAAACTTTGCTTTGAATGCAAACCAAAAATGCTGAGCCCGGAAGATACACTTATCATGACTACGCATGAGCCGGGCGGGGTTTGTCCCTTTGGCGTGCCGGAGCAGGTGGATGTGTTTTTGGATAACTCCCTCAAGCGGTTTGAGAGCGTTTTTCCCGCGTGCGGGACGGCAAGTTCCGCTATTGAGCTTGCGCCGGTCGAACTGGAACTGTATTCCCAAAGCAAGGGATGGATTGACGTCTGCAAAACAGGCGACGAGTGACAACGGCGCGCAGCTCTATACTTGTTCCACTTCAAAAAGCGGACGGAAGCCGGAACAACACAAAAGAGGTATGGGAGCAAAGCTCCCATACCTCTTAAATTCTGTCCGGTTATTCTTCGCTTAGTTTTTCGTTGAGATGAAAGCTTAAATTCATTAAGCTGTCGCTGAGCTGCACATCTTCCACCACAATATTGTCGGGATAAAAAGTTGAAACATCAGACTGGGAAAAGTTCCAAAAACTTTTTACATCCAAGCTTACCAGCTTTTTGACCAGTTCGGGAACAGCCGAGGGTGGAGTGCAAAGCACGGCAACCATAGGCTTATATTCTGCGCAAAAACTTTCCAGCTCCGAAACATTGCGCACAAGGCAGCCATTGATTGTTTGCCCCAACACCGATGGGTCGATATCAAATATTCCAGTTAAAAGAAAGCCGCAGTGATCAAATTTTATATGGTTGGCAAGCGCCACGCCCAAATGTCCGGCCCCGACAATAATCGCGCGGTGCCCTTTGTCCACCGAAAGAATACGTCCAATTTCGGCCCGCAAGGTGGCTACGTTATAACCATATCCCTGCTGCCCGAACCCGCCGAAGCAATTCAGGTCTTGGCGTATTTGAGAGGCGGTAAAGCCTATCATATCGGCAAATTCCCGCGAGGAAATGCGCTCTACCCCGCTTCTCATAAGCTCGGTAAGCTGACGGTAATAGCGCGGAAGACGGCGCGTAACCAGGGGAGATACGTCGGGATAATTCGGCATGTTACGTCTCCTAATCAAACAAAACTCTTGCGGCGGGATCCTTTGTAGGCGCTGTCCGGGGCGAAAGCCGCATTAAATCAGCTGCAAAAGTATTAACCACATTCTACAGCAAAAAATTTTGCTTGTCAAAGGATTTTGCGAATTTGTTGTTTTGATGTGGCCTCAGAAAGAGGATACGCAAAAAAACGAAAGAAAATTCAAGATATCTGCCGTGTAAATTGAAATAATCCTTGACAACTCCGATTTTGGCGGTTATACTGTCTCTTGTTGAATTGTTAAGGAGGTTAAACAATGTCCACCTATATGGAAAAGTCGGGAAATATTGCCCGCAAGTGGTATCTGCTGGACGCCGCCGATAAACCCCTTGGGCACACTGCGGTTATCGCGGCCACCATACTGCGGGGTAAACATAAGCCCAGCTTTACGCCCCATGCGGATTGCGGCGATCATGTGATTATCTTAAACGCAGAAAAAGCGGTTCTCACCGGCCGCAAGCTCCAGCAAAAGTACTATCGTCGCCACAGCGGATGGATAAGCGGCCTTAAAGAGATCCGCTATGATGAACTTATGAAAAAGAGGCCGGAACAAGCTATGATGATCGCCGTAAAGGGTATGCTGCCCGACACTGTGGTAGGGCGCAAATCGCTGACGCGCTGCCGCATTTACCGCGGCACAGAGCATGAAAATCAAGCCCAAAAACCCGAAGCTTGGACGCTGTAGGAAAGGGGGATAATTAAATGGGAATTTATGATACAAAAACCTACTTTTACGGCACCGGCCGCAGAAAGCATTCCGTTGCAAGAGTGCGGCTTTATCCCGGTTCCGGAAAAATCACCATTAACGAACGCGATATCGACGATTATTTCGGGCTTGAAACCCTCAAGCTTATTGTCCGCCAGCCTTTGGAGCTGACCGGAACAACGGCAAAGTTTGACGCTGTTGTGCGCGTTGCCGGCGGCGGCGTTACCGGCCAAGCCGGCGCGCTTCGTCATGGAATATCGCGCGCGCTACTGGTTTTCGACGATCAGCTGCGCCCGGCCCTCAAGAAAGCCGGGTTCCTCACCCGCGATCCCCGCATGAAGGAACGCAAAAAATACGGCCTCAAAGCGGCCAGACGCGCGCCTCAGTTCTCCAAGCGTTAATTTGGGCTCAAGAAAAAAGAATGCGGCAAGCTTGTTCTTCAAGCTTGCCGTTTTTGCCGTTTGTATGAAAGTACTTGCAATCTTTGCAATAAGTGGATATAATATTATCAACAAACAAAGAAGCAAGGCAGGAACAAGGTGTTACAGCACCTTGCCCCCTGACAGGGAAGAATCGACCTTCCATGCCAACGGCTTTACAGCCGCGCACTTGCAACCTACATTATAACCCACAGCTTGCAGGTTTGCAAGCTGCCTCGGGGAGTTTCTGTGTTGCGATCGGCGCAAGGTATGGGTTTTATCCATATCCTTGCGCCGTATTTGTTTGTTTAAAACGCGATTGCGCGGAGGAATTATTTATGGATGAAGTTAAAACCTGCAAAGACTGCAAGCATTTCAGGCAGCATTACATCAAATTTGGCCGCAGCTATAGAGAAATATTATATGGTCATTGCGTGTATCCAAGATTGAAGAAAAGGGAATCCGTTACTCCGGCATGTGAATATTTTAATCAACGCAAACAAATCGCGCTCCCAGAAAGCTGAGAGCGCGACTTTTGGCTGCGGCGGCTCGCCGCTGGAGGCACCACCCGGATTTGAACCGGGGAATAAAGGTTTTGCAGACCTCTGCCTTACCCCTTGGCTATGGTGCCGGATTTTTGTGAGGTATGGGTCAGGAACTCTTTCAAAATTCCTGACTCATACCCCCAAGATATTATATGCGAACAAAAAACATTTGTCAATCCCTATGCCATTTTACGCCCTGCGGGGTATCCTCCAGCCGGATCCCGCGCCCGGCAAGATCGTCCCGGATTTTGTCGGCCAGTGCAAAGTTTTTATCCTTGCGGGCTTGCTGGCGTTGGTCGATAAGGTTTTGGATTTCGTCGTCCAGATTTTGCGGAACCTTGCGGTTGTAAAGGATCCCCAAAACGCCGCACAGCTCGTCGAACAGGGCGGCCGCAGCCTGCGCCGCTCCCGGAGCCCTTGGCGCGCTGAAGTAAGTGTTGCAGTCCCGGACAAGCTCAAAAAGCGCGGCAAGCCCGTCGGCCGTGTTGAGGTCGTCGTCCATGGCCTTTATAAATTGACTGCGGCGCTCCTCAAGCAGATTAATGAAGTCCGCATCCCCGCTGTTTTCTTCGCCCGGATGTTTAATCGCGAAATCCAGATTATCCCGGCAATTGTAAAGGCGCTCCAGCGCGGCCTTGCTCTGCTCAAGATTTTCGTAGCTGTAATTGATCGGGCTGCGGTAATGGGCCTGAAGCATCATCAGCTTTATCGGCTCATATCCGAATTTTTCGGCCACATCCCGTATGGTGAAGAAGTTGCCCTCAGATTTTGACATCTTCCTGTTATCCACATTGATATAACCGTTGTGCAGCCAATATTTTACATAGGGCCGCTTGCCGGTGTAGCACTCGCTTTGTGCGATTTCGTTTTCGTGGTGCGGGAAAGTGAGATCCTGCCCGCCGCAGTGAATGTCGATTTGATCCCCCAAGTATTTTTTGACCATGGCGGAACACTCGATATGCCATCCGGGTCTGCCTTCTCCCCAAGGGGAAGGCCAAGAAGGCTCTCCGGGTTTGGCGGCTTTCCACAATACGAAGTCAAGGGGATCTTCTTTCTCCTCGTTGACTTCTATCCTTGCGCCCGCTTCAAGCTCATCAAGAGGCTGACCGGAAAGCTTGGCGTATCCGTCAAAGCTTTTCGTGCGGAAGTATACCGTCCCCCCTGCTTCATAGGCGTAGCCCTTGCGGATGAGCGTTTCGGCGATTTCAATGATTTCGGGGATAACCTCGGTTGCCGTGGGATGATAGGTAGCTTCGCGCACGCCCAGCCCCTTTGCGTCGGTTTCGTATTCCGCGGTGTACCGCCGTGCGATCTCCTCGGAAGAAACCCCTTCCTCATTAGCCTTGTTTATGATCTTATCGTCGATATCGGTGTAGTTTTGAACATAGGTCACAAGGTAGCCCCTGTATTCCAGATAGCGGCGCAAAACGTCAAACACGCAGATCGGCCGCCCGTTCCCGATATGGATAAAGTTGTAAACCGTAGGGCCGCAGGCGTAAATTTTTACCAGCCCTTCTTCCAGCGGCACAAGTTCTTCTTTTTGTCTGGTCAGCGTGTTATAAAGTTTCATTTTGATTTTGATCTCCTCTTGGTTTTAACGTCGCCGCTCAGTTCTTCCAACCGTCCGGCAAGATCAGCGATTTTCACTTCCAGCCTTTCAATTTCCAGAGCCAGCGGGTCGGGTATATTTACATGGTTTAGCTCGTCGCCGATGGGTATTCCGTTTATACGCACCACCCGGGCGGGCGCTCCCGCCGCCGTGCTTCCTGGGGGCAATTGGCGCAGCACCACCGCGTTGGACGCGATCTTTGATCCGTCCCCGATTTTGAACGGGCCCAAGATTTTAGCCCCGCTGCCCACCGTGACGTTTTTGCCCAAAGTGGGATGCCGCTTGCCTTTATACGTTCCCGTGCCGCCAAGGGTAACGCCCTGATATATGGTGCAGTTGTCCCCGATCTGGGAGGTTTCGCCGATAACTACTCCCATGCCGTGGTCGATAAATACGCCTTTTCCGATTTTTGCGCCCGGATGAATTTCGATCCCCGTTACAAGCCGTGAAAGGTGAGAAATGGCCCGGGCCGAGAATTTAAGCCCGCGCCTGAACAGCCAGTGCGCAGGCCTGTGCATAATAATGGCGTGCAGCCCCGGATAAAGCAGCAGCACTTCCAAAGAGCTGCGCGCGGCCGGATCCCGCTCCCTTATGGCTTTGATATCATACGTCACTCCCAAGAGCAGGTCTTGCGGTTGTCGCTTTAGCTTGTGTTTCATTCCTGTACCCCCGGCGGAAAAAAATATCGCTTTGCTCATTATATTCAGTTGACAGCAAAGAAGTCCACTAAGCCCGTTCCGGGCTGCCGTTGGCTCTGCGGATATTGTCATTCTGAGCGCAGCGAAGAATCTTTATTGCTCAAGGAAAACTCCGTGAAGTGTCTTAAGATTCTTCGCTGCGCTCAGAATGACAACAACTGTCAGCTGCCTAGCTATCGGCAAATAACTCCCGGTTCTTCAGTAGGTAATTAAGACCTGAGATCGTTGTAAGCAGCAGCACCAGCCATGTCAGGCCGTGAAATAAAATCCAATATGGAACTTCGCGCCATCCGATCCAAACATCCAGCCACAAAAAGAAAAGCCCCACGTTAATCCAGATCATTTGGAACACGGTTTTTAATTTTCCCCATTTATCGGCGGCGATGACCTTTCCTTTGCCCGCAGCGACCAGCCTGATAGACGTAACCAGAAATTCCCGGGCAAGCAGTATTATACCTATTGCGGTATGCACCAGCCCGCTATGCAAAAAGCAGAGCAGCGCGGCCATTACCAGCAGTTTGTCCGCCAGCGGATCCATCAGCACTCCGAAGTCGGTGACAATCCCATATTTGCGCGCGAGCTGGCCATCCAGCAAGTCGGTAACAGACGCCGCGCCAAACACAGCAAGCGCCCAAAAATAATTGTGCGCAAGGCCCGGCGCAAGGTAAACTGCTACGAACACCGGAATCAATATTACCCGCAGCAGGGTGAGTTTGTTTGGTGTGTTCATATAGGTCTTCTCCGACGGATTTTATGAGTAGCATAGCATCCGATATTGCGGCAAAGATTTTTGAAGATTCTCAAGAAATTTTTTTCAAAAAGTTTATTGAGCGGGATTTGGAGGCAGCGCCCCCAAAAGATCATACCCGTCGGCGCCGGTTATTTTGACTTTCAAAAATGTTCCGGCCTCCGGCGTCCGATCCGCGGAAAAGTATACTTTTGTGTCTATATCCGGCGCGTCGGCCTGGCTTCGGCTAACGCACATTCTTCTCTCACTATCATATCCCTCGCAGATCACTTCTATTTCCCGCCCAATCATTTCGAGAGCTTTTCGGGCAGCGATGAGGGCCTGCGTTTCCATAATTATTTCGGCTCTCCTGCGTTTGAGGTCTTCGTCCAGTTGATCCACCCTCTCCCCTGCGGGTGTGTTTTCCTCCTGCGAGTACGCAAAGCAGCCCAACCGGTCAAAGGCCATCTCTTGGACAAAGCGGCAAAGTATTTCAAAGTCTTCTTCGCTTTCCCCGGGGAAGCCTGTGATAAGCGTCGTGCGCAGGGTGATTCCCGGCACCTTTTGCCGGATTTTTCCGATAAGCGCCCGCAACGAAGCCTCGTCGCCGCTGCGGTTCATCTGCTTTAAGATTTTTCCCGACGCGTGCTGTATGGGCAAATCCATATACTTTACGATTTTGGGCTGCTCCCGGATAGCATCCAGCAGTTCATCCGTCACCCGGTCGGGATAACAGTAAAGCAGCCTTAACCAACGCAGCCCGGGAATCTCACAAAGTCGGGTCAACAAATCCGGAAGCATCAGCTTGCCGTAAATATCTTCGCCATAGCGGGTGGTATCCTGCGCCACCAGATTGATCTCAACTACTCCGTTGCGGATAAGAGTACGCGCTTCTTCGATGATGTTTTCCATCGGTCGGCTGCGAAACCTGCCCCGGATATCAGGGATGGCGCAGTAACTACACCGGTTGTCGCATCCTTCTGCAATCTTTAAATAAGCACTGTAAGAAGCTCCGGCAAGCAGCCGGTCTCCCTCCAGAGAAAGAGCCTCCTTTTCCCCGAAGGATATATACTTCTCTCCGCGCAGCACGCTGTCTACAGCGTTTACAATCTCCGCGTTTTTGCCGATACCTAATGCCCCATCCACTTCGGGAAGCTCTTTTGCAAACTCCTCCCGATAGCGTTCAGGCAAACACCCGGTTACAATCAAGCCGCCAACCATGCCTTCTTGTTTCATCGCGGCAAATTCAAGGATAACATCGATTGCCTCCTGCTTCGCGCTGTCGATAAACCCGCAGGTGTTGATTATAACCGCGCCGCATTGCCGCGGATCGGAACTTATCCGGTACCCCGCGCTCTGCAACATCGCCAGCAACCGCTCGGCGTCTATCTGGTTTTTGCTGCAACCTAGGGAGATCATGCCTATTGTTTTGTTGTTCTGATCGGTCATTTTTTTCCTCATGACA
>Ga0123355_10016483_pt1 | contig 11646 bp, 14 predicted proteins | sample TergutEmb28metaG_3_FD_89872 | JGI IMG/M metagenome (GOLD analysis project Ga0123355, IMG submission 89872) | Embiratermes neotenicus P1 segment gut microbial communities from Petit-Saut dam, French Guiana - Emb289 P1 | ecosystem: Host-associated > Arthropoda: Insects > Digestive system > Gut ...
ACGCTTACATTTCCTCGTTGGGTTGGTAGCATATGCTTCATCCTGTTGTATTGCTCTACTGTTATCTTCATTGCCAAATTTTATCACATCTTGTTAGTTTTTTATAGTGGCAACACTCCCTATCTTTTAAAAAGGAGGCCGCGTATGGGGATTTTTCAGATTGTTGTTATTGGGGTGCTTGGGGCTGTGCTGGCTATTTTGATTAAGGGGTATAATTCTGCGCTGGCCGTTGTTGTTTCGTTGGTTACTGGTGTATTGCTGTTTATGATGATTTTGCCTATGCTTGGTAGTACGCTTGGGTTTGTTCGGTATCTTGGGGATATGGCTGGTGGTATGGGGGCCTATGTTACGCTGGCTATTCGGGTTATTGGGGTTGCCTATATTGCGGAACTTGGGGCTAGTGTCTGTAATGACGCTAACGAAAGTGCTATTGCCGCTAAGATTGATTTGGCTGGTCGGGTTATTATTTTGGTGCTGGCTATGCCTGTTATTCTTGATATTGTTCGGATTGTTACGGGGTTGTTGCCATGAATGGCGTGCAGGTTCAGCCTGCTTTGCTGGAAACGCCCGAAAATTTTGCTGGTGAAATAATGGACATGCTTCGGCTGGATAGTTACGATATTGGGATTTTAGATAGACCTGGAATGCCTAGTTTTGCTGACCTTGTGCGTGATGCAATTACTGGGCAGTTGGATTTGTCGTTGCATGGGTTGATTTCGGCGTTTGGTGAGGCTATTTTTTCGGAGTTTATCGCTAATGGGGCTTTGATACGTCAGTTGATAATTATTGCGATTTTGGGCGCGCTTATGAGTTGCTTAACGGAAGCGTTTAAGCATAAATCGGCGGGGGAAACGGGGTTTTATGTAACTTACTTGATGGCGGTGTTGCTTGCGATTTCGTCGTTTGTGTTAAGCGTGGAGATTCTTACTAGCCTTGTCGCGCTTGTGGATGCGATTATGTACGCGTCAATCCCACTTATGATTGGGCTTATGGCAATGAGTGGGAATGTTGTAGGGGCGGCGGGATTTCACCCGATTATGTTTTTTGCGTTGCAGTTGGTGTCGTGGTTTATTTCGGGAATTTTCATTCCGCTGGTGCTTGCTTCTGCCGCGTTGGATATTGCGGGGCAAATTGCCCCCGATGGACACAAGCTGGAAAACCTAGCGGAACTTTTGCGCAAAATAGCAAGCTGGTCGCTAAAGGGGATTCTTGCGGCGTTTGCGTTCATACTTACTTTGCAACGAATTTCCGCACCAATTATAAATAACGCCGCGCTTCGCACTTCCCGAAATGTTGTAGGGGCTGTACCCGTGGTAGGTAATGCATTCACCGCCGCCGTTGATACAGTTGTTATTTTCAGTCAAGCCGCCAGAAGTGGGGTTTTGGTTGCGTTGGTTTTGGTGTTGTGCTTTGTGTTAGCGTCGCCGCTTTTGCAAATGCTAACCATGTCGCTAATCTATCGCGGAACATCTGCCTTCCTGCAACCCGTAGCCGATAAACGCATAGTCTCCCTAATGAACGGCATTGGAAAACACATGGCAATGCTATTCAACGCCGCCGCACTAATCGGCGTAATGTGCATCTACGCCGTGGTGATATTACTATCATTCTGATAGATAGCTAGGGAGTATTTCCACTCAATAAAAAAACAAAAAAACGGGGTCAAGGGGACTGTGTCCCCTTGCAGGGTTTTGCGCGGGAAACGCTCGCTTACGCTCACTGCGCAATGTGGAACAGCGTCCCAAGGTTTTAATCTTTTAATCTTTTAATCTTTAATCACTTATAAAACCGAAAATTTCGTCGCAAAAAATGTCCATTAGTTCGGGGGCTACTACGAAAATCTGATGTCGCCCGCCTTCGTAATATCGTAGGATTGCTTTTTCGCCAAGTTTATTTTTTAGATATTGCGCGCTTTTGTAGTGAACAAGTTCGTCGTCCATGCATTGCAGAATTATTGTGTCGGCTTGTCCAGTTTCAAGCGTTTTGTTAGATTTCCTAAGAAGACGCAGAAAACTAACGCAGGATTTTAGACTAACCCGAAAAATGTTATACCAATAATACGAAATATTTTCCATTCCGCCGCCAAATAAATCTCCAAACACGCGCCGTGCAATTATCTTGAAATTCCAGATATAAACAGGCGCGTTGATTAAAACCAGCTTGTTCACTTTGAAAATTCTGCTAAGTCCAATGCAAATTAAACCACCCATAGAAAAACCAATGAGATTGACTTTTTCGTAGCTTTCGCATAGTTTTGCGACCTCTTCTTCTGCGGATTTAACCCAGTCTTTGTGCGACGATTTGTGCAATCCTTTTTTAGTGCCGTCATGCCCCGATAATTTTAATGCATATGTATTAATCCCCTTCTTGTCTAAAAAATCTTTCAAGTAGAGGATTTCGTCAACCGTGCCTGCAAACCCGTGGATTAGTACGTTTATTTCGTTTTCCATAATATTTATATTATACGATAATTCAACAAAAATCAATTGGGGGAGCAAGTCAAGCTAAAGCTTTTTTCGAGACAAAGTAACTTCCATTGGAATTGACGACTGCTAATTTCTTCCTGAAATTAAAATGCCGTGCCAAACATATGAATCCGTTTGCAAAAGTCGGCGTTATATGGTAGATTTCTAAGAGCATTTTTAGGAAAGCGTATCTGGCTTCGGGACGTATACTTGGCTACCAACGCATGTAATCATCGAAACGCGGCTGTGTCGCTTGAAGGGAAATTTTGCATGAGTAATTTGATTGTACAAAAATATGGTGGAACATCGGTGGCTAATGGCGAGCGTATAATGCATGTTGCCAAAACCATTGCGAAAACGCACGCTGAAGGAAATCGCGTGGTGGTGGTAGTTTCTGCGCAGGGGCATACTACCGACAGGCTGATTGAGAAAGCGCGTGGCATAAGTTCGGACGCAAACCGTCGCGAGCTTGATATGTTGTTGGTGACAGGCGAACAGCAATCGGCCGCGCTGATGGCAATTGCATTGCAGACATTGGGGCTTTCGGCAGTGTCGCTTAATGCGGCGCAGGCTGGAATTGAGGCTACCAGTGTGCATGGGAATGCGCAAATCAAAAAAATTCAAACAAAGCGATTGCAGGCGGAACTTGACAATGGCAATATCGTGATTGTCGCGGGGTTTCAAGGGATTAATCGTTATGGCGATATGACTACGCTTGGGCGTGGTGCGTCTGATACTACCGCAGTTGCATTGGCGGCCGTTCTTGGCGCAAGCCTTTGCGAAATATATACAGACGTTGATGGCATTTACACCGCAGACCCTCGTATTGTTCCCAACGCGAAAAAGCTGGACGCGATTACCTACGACGATATGCTGGAACTTGCATCGTCTGGCGCGGGGGTTTTGCACAATCGTGCGGTGGAAATGGCAAAGCGTTACAGTGTAAATTTAGTGCTTCGTTCCAGCATGAGTGGAACTCCAGGCACCCTAATCAAGGAGGACATTGGTGTGGAACGACTATCCGTAAGCGGTTTGGCAATAGACAGAAACGTAGCAAGAGTATCAGTAACGGGGCTTCCAGACAAACCAGGGGTGGCATACAGCATTTTCAACCCACTGGCGAAGGAAAAACTAATTGTGGACGTAATTCTGTTATCCGTGGGCAAAAACGAAACTCGCGACTATTGCTTCACCGTTCACAAGCAAGACCTAAAGACCGCCTGTGATGTGCTAATGAAGCATCAAGAAAGAATAGGCTTCGAGTCCCTATCCACCGACGAAAATCTAGCAAAACTAACTATAGTAGGCGCGGGAATGGCAAACAACGCGGGGGTAGCAGCATCAATGTTCGAGGCGTTGTTTGAAAGCGGCGTAAATATAGAAACAATTTCCACGTCTGAAATAAAAATCACCGTTCTCATAGATGAACGCCACATTGCCAAGGCAGCCAAGGCCGTGCACGATAAATTCGAGGATATGTTATCCGAGGACTACACCGAAACAGAGGAATCATAATGGAACTATGGCTTTTGTTCGCTATAGGTTCTGCTACGTTTGCAGGGTTGACCACCGTTTTGACCAAAATCGGCTTAAAAGATGTTGATTCTCATTTGGCTACAGCCATTCGTACTATGGTGGTTGTGGTCTTTTCTTGGATTATTGTTTTTTTGGCGGGTTCGCAATATGGCATTGGGTATATGGACGGCGTTACTTGGGTTGTTCTTGTGTTGTCGGGGCTTGCCACGGGCGGGGCTTGGTTATGTCGTTATCGCGCACTTAAACTCGGAAATGTCAACAAGGTTACGCCCATCACCAAAACAAGCACAATCCTTACAATGATATTAGCGTTTACTTTTTTGCGCGAGCCTTTGACTTTGATTACCATAATCGGAATGATTTTAATGGGCGTTGGCACATGGCTGATGCTAGAACTAAAAAAGCCCAAAGATACCACTGAAAAATCAAAGATGGGCTGGGCTTTTTTTGCCGCATTAGCCGCAATATTTGCCAGCCTAGTAGCAATTTTCGGCAGTGTAGGCGTTGCCGAAATGGACGCAAATTTATGGACTGCACTACGAACCGTAATAGTGGCACTTCTAAGCTGGTTGATGGTTTTTTCCACAGGTGGGCAAAAAGAAATCAAAAAGGTAAACATAAAAAGCTGGGTATTCCTAGTGCTATCGGGGCTGGCAACAGGTGCAAGCTGGCTTTTCTTCTATCACGCCCTACAGCGCGGAAACGCCAGCCTAGTAGTACCCATAGACCAATTAAGCATTCTAATAACTATGGGTTTTGCACGCTTATTCCTAGGCGAGAGATTCTCCAAGCAGAGCCTAATAGGTTTAGCCCTTCTAACGATAGGAATTTTATTGCCTATTGTTGGGAATTAAGGTCAATACAGCTTCGTTAGATTTCCACTCAAGTACAGGCGCAAATAAAAAAGTTTTTTGGAAAGGGGGCTTGGGGGAAAACCTTTTCTTCTCACATTTCTTTCGCTTCGCATTAGGAAATATGATTAGAAAAGATTTTCCCCCAGAGGTCTTAATCTTTAAAACAAAAGGGTGGGACAAATGAAAAGAGAGTTCGTATACCTGCAAAATTTTGATAGAGCTTGGAAATCGTTAGGCTTGACGGATAATGAATTGTTTAAGTTAGAGAATATGATTTTAATGCAACCTAATAAAGGTGAACTTATACAAGGCACAGGCGGATTGAGAAAAATTCGGGTTGGGATAGATGGACGGGGTAAAAGTAGTGGTATTCGAGTTCTGTATGTAGATTTTGAACATTATGGGCGAATATATGGTTTGTTTGCATATCGTAAAAATGAATCTGAAAATATAACAGATGTGCAAAAGCAAATGTTTCGGCAATTGATTAATGAATTACTTGAAGAATTAAAGCGAAAGAAGGTGAAGTAATGAATATCTTTGACGAAGCCCTAAAATCACTACAAGAAGCTATAGATTACGAAAAAGGTGACGCAAGCAAAGGACGTATAATACTCAAAGAAATAAAGGTTGCTGACTCATTTGAATATGTAAGTGAGGATACTAAAATAGCACAATGATAAAGGCGATTTACATGCATAGAGCTAATTAAAAAAGAGGTGCATATGCGAATCTACGGCGAGCCTGTGTCAAGGCTGATTGAGGAGTTATCGCGCTTACCTGGAATTGGGGGTAAATCTGCGCAACGGCTGGCGTTTTATATTATCCATTTGCCAGAAGAGCGGGCGGAATCTTTGGCTGGGGCGATATTATCTGCGAAGCGGAATGTAAAGTATTGTTCGGTGTGTTGCAGTTTGACGGATTCTGACCCGTGTCATATTTGTGCTAGTGGGAAGCGTGACGGAAAAGTAATTATGGTGGTGGAAGACCCGCGAGATATGGCAGCGTATGAACGCACTGGGGAATTTCATGGGTTGTACCACGTCTTGCACGGGGCTGTTTCGCCAATGCATGGGGTTGGGCCAAACGACCTCACGATTGCCGCGTTGTTAAAACGTCTGCAAGACACGCCCGTGGAGGAAGTAATAATCGCAACCAATCCCAACGTAGAGGGCGAAGCTACGGCATTATATATTGCAAAAATCCTAAAGCCAACTGGAATAAAGGTGACACGAATAGCACATGGCGTACCTGTTGGTGGCGATTTAGAGTTCGTAGACGAAGTAACTTTATCCCGCGCACTAGAAGGACGGCGCGAAATATAGACTTAGGGCGTGTTGCCAACTGCAAAGGCAGTTAGCAACACCCTTTTTTTTAGGCTAGGAAATTGTTTATGACTTCGAGACGTATGCGTTAGCTTGCCAATGCATGTCAACGGCGAAATGCGGCTTTGTCGCTTTTTGTGCCGCAGAATAAAATTTCAATATAAATGAAATTTACCATTGATGTTAATTTTTATTGTCATATAATAAAGGGGTTATTCTGTAGCAGAAGGGATTTACGAAATCATGAAAGAAGAAAGATACGTTCCCGAATATATGCATCTGGCGTTTGCGGCAAACGGCGTGCCTGTGAAAGATTTGCATTTTGCAATTCACACAGACATGACACTTGACGGAGATTTTTCCGATGCGTATGTAGCGGTTGATTCTGAGAATTTGTATATTTTGTACGGGGTGGAGCGGGTTGTAAAGGTAGAAGATGCGCGGCGACTTGTGGCGCAATACGACACCCACGAAGTAGTAACGCACCGCCTTGAAGATTTAGGCGAGTTAAAAACGGAAACGCTATTATCCACATGCCGCTTGGTAGCCAACAATAATGGCGAAGAGCGACTTGTTTTGCTGTTCACATTGGGGCATCAAAGCTTTGTAGATAGGCTTGTGAAAGTTGTGAAAAACATTCGCAAAGACGAGCCGCCACTACACGAAATCCGCCTAGAAGACGCGCTTTTCTGCCCAGACTGCGGCACGCGTTATCCCGAAGCAGACCGCGCCTTATGCCCAAAATGCTCCGATAAAATGAGCATCTTCTTTAGGTTGCTGGGCTTTTTCAAGTATTACAAAGGCAAGGTTGCGGCGTGTACCTTTGTTATGTTTTTAATTACGGGAATGCAAATTCTCGCGCCGTATGTTGGCACGCGGCTGTTTATTGATGATGTTCTGCAATATGATGGGCGATTTTATCGCATGGTTGGTTTGATTGTTTTGGTAATCATTCTTGTGCGTGTGATGGCTACGGCCTTTCAAATGCTGTATCAAGTCGTGCTTGCCAAAACCATGCCGTGGATTATTTATGACCTGCAATTGCGGATTTTTGAAGCTATGCAACGGCTATCTGTGTCGTTTTATACGTCTAAACGCACTGGGTCGCTTATGAACCGAATTGGACGCGATTCGCGAAATATTTACTGGTTTTTCGTGGACGGTCTGCCGTTTATTATTTTGAACTTGATTCTGTTTGTTGGGATTTTCGCCGTAATGTTTATGTTGGAATGGCGGCTCGCGCTTATTTGTCTTGCTATTATTCCATTTGCTGGCGTGATGTTTTACATTCTTATGAAATTTTTTCAGCGTTTTCACCATAAGTTTTGGGTTATTAACTCGCAACTTAACAATATGGTTAGCGACTCCGTAAACGGACAGCGCGTTATAAAAGCCTTCGCACGGGAAGGCGAGGAATCTGGACGTTTCGCCACCGCAAGCCATAAGCAGGCAGGAATACAAATTGGTATGGCTAATCTTGGTTGGACGGCGTTTCCGCTGATTTATCTGTTCCTGTTCTTCGGACAAGTAGCCGTAACCACCATTGGCGCGATGATGGTTATTGATGGACATATTACGTTGGGCGTGTTTCTGACATTTCTGGCGTATTTGGGAATGCTTTACGGGCCATTGCAATTCATGTCAACGGTTAGCAACTGGTGGGCGCGTTGCGTAGACGCGGCGCAACGCGTTTTTGAAGTAATAGACGCAAAAGCCGAAGTAGCAGAACCAAAAAATCCCGTACAGCTAGAAACAATTAAGGGCGACATAAAAGTCAAAGATGTCTGGTTTCAATACGAACCAGCAATCCCAATTTTGAAGGGCTTAAACCTTGAAATATCCGCAGGCAAAAGCCTTGGTATTGTAGGAAAAACAGGCTCTGGGAAATCCACGCTTGCGAATCTAATTGCCCGTTTGTACGACCCAAACGAGGGCAAAATTTATGTAGATGGCGTAGACGTAAAAAATCTTCCGCTTCAGCAATTACGCGCAAATATTGGAATCGTTTCGCAGGATATTTACCTGTTTATTGGAAGCATTGCCGATAATATCCGCTACGCTCGCCCCGATGCCACAATAGAAGAAGTAATTTGGGCGGCGAAAATGGCATCTGCACATGAGTTCATTGTAAACCTGCCCGATGCATACGAAACTCGCGTTGGCGCAGGTGGTCAAGACCTTTCTGGCGGCGAAAAACAACGGCTTTCCATAGCCCGCACAATTATCCAAAACCCAAAAATTCTAATCCTAGACGAAGCCACCGCCGCAATGGACACCGAAACAGAAGGCAAAATCCAAACCGCCCTAAACAAACTACAAGCCGACCGCACAACAATTGCAATAGCCCACAGAATGTCCACACTAAAAGACGTAGACAGCCTAGCAGTAATCCGCAAAGGCAGAGTAGTAGAAACAGGCACCCACCTAGAACTAATGAAGAAAAAGGGCGAATACCACAAACTTTACACAATCCAACTAGAAGGATTGAAAGTAATCAGCATGGATTAAATTGGAGGAAATAATATGTCAAATATGCAAGTTGTGGCAGTTCGCTACATTCAACAACTTCCTGAAAGCAAATTAAGCAGTGCAGTGGATTATCTTCGCTACCTGTGTGAACAGGAGTTCCCATTAGACGATTTTGACTATCTATTGGCTCGAAATGCAGACAACGACAAAAGCACAGAAACGATAACGCTTGATGCACTTTTGCATGATATGGGGATAAGTCATGACGAATTGCAAGCGAATTGAATTTAAAAAACCTGCTGAAAAATTTAGGGGAAACGTGTATAAATGATTTCAAGGGCGCACGCATGTACTAGCTCGAAGATGATACATGCAAAATTTATATAGGTGGTGCTTGCATTGAACTGTGAATATAAGTATCAAAAAGCTACTTTGACTGAATTGGATTTAAGATGGAATAAAAATATCGAAAACAATATAGGTGATGAGCGTTGGGTTACATGGAAAGCAACCTCCATAGAAAACCATAAGGCAAATAAAGCTATTACGTTCGTTGTGCTACTCGGTGAAGAACCTGTTGGAGAAGGAACACTCATTTTTTCATTGCAAAGTGTTGAAATTAACGGTTTGCGGATTGATGCACCGCATGAAGGCAAAGGACATATATCAAAGCTCGTAAGGTTAATGGAGCAATATGCAAAGGACAACGGTTATACAACTTCAATCATTGGTGTAGAGCCTAAAGAAACACGCAATCTTGCAATTTACTTGCATTGGGGATATAACACCTTTGACAAACTGGTAATAACCGACCCAAAAAAAGATGAGGGTTTGATACTGTATTATTCAAAAAAATTATAACAACAGGACAGCGTTATTTACGCCCTTCACAGATTCCTATTATTAGATAGTGGGTGAGATGATGCAATCGTTAGGACGCATGGAAATTCATGTGCGCGACATGGAGTTTGAAGATATACCAGTTCTTGCAGAGGCGTTTGGCATAAACCAAGGCTGGGCAGATAAAACGCCAGAACTGTTCACGCGATACTTTAACGAGCAATCCGAAGGAAAACGACAGGTACTGGTAGCCTTATATGATAATCACATTGCGGGTTATCTCACGCTTTTGCCAAACGATACGCAAGGCGCATTTGCTAACAAAAACATACCCACTATCTGCGATTTTAATGTTCTTGCAAAATTTCAGCGGCGCGGCATAGGCACTGCTTTGATGGACGAAATCGAAGCAGTCGCAAAACAGACATCAGACGAAATTTGTTTAGGCGTGGGGTTATACACAAGTTACGGCACAGCCCAGCGAATATACGTAAAACGCGGATATATCCCAGACGGTAGCGGCTGTTGGTACAAAAACAAAAACTTACCCCCCTACCAACCATGCCTAAACGATGACGATTTAATTCTATACATGAGCAAGAAACTTTTGGAGGTTTGAAATGGACACAATGGATTTAGGAATTTTGGACATAGGCGAAGCAGAATTTTACAGCGGGTCTGGCGGGTTTGCTGGCTTGCGGTACAAGGGTGAAGATTATTCGCACATAATTTTGCGGCGAATAATGCCCATGCAAGAGCCATTTAGCTACATTTCCGTAGCCGACCACGACAACAAGGAAATAGGCATTCTAAAAGCCGTAGATGATTTACCAGACAACCAACGCAACATTGTACTAACAGAACTAGACAACCGCTACTACTCCCCTGAAGTACTTGAAGTAGTATCCGTACAAGATAAACTAGGCTACGTATACATGGAGCTACGCCTAAAAAACAAACGCGACATAGAATACCGCAAAAGCTGCGCAATAAAAGACGTAAGCCGCAACATAAGAATGCTATCAGACACAAGCGTAATAATCTTCGACGTAGACGGCAACCGCTACATCGTATCAGACCTAAAGCGACTAAGCCGCCAAAGTATGCGCAAGCTGGACGCGTATTTGTTTTAGAGATTTAAGGTCAAAAGATTTAAGACCTTGGGACGCTGTCCCAAACCCTGCAAGGGACGCGTCCCTTGACCCGCTTTTTTGAGATTTTGCATTGAGTGGAATCGCTGTAGTGCATGGGGGATTGTTGATGTTTGAAATTCGCAAAGCGAACCAATATGATGTCGAGGCGTTAATGGATTTGTATTTGGGGCATTTGACCGTAATCCCGCCAAAAGAACCGCAAGTTGTGGGAATGTGGGTGGATAAAATAATCTGCTTTGAAACCAATCCGTTGTATCATTTGTTGGTTGGCGAAGTTGATGGGCGGGTTGTATCGTCGGTCACTGTGGTGGTAATTGAGAATTTGACGAACAACCTGCGTCCCTATGCCATAATTGAAAATGTTGTGACTCATGCCGATTTTCGCTGTAATGGTTACGCCGCGTTGCTTATGGAAAAAGCAAGTGAAATCGCAGCGGAATTAAACTGCTACAAAATAATGCTTCTGACAGGCTCGAAAAAGGATAGCACTTTGCGCTTTTACGAGAACTGCGGGTTTAACAAGGACGAGAAAACAGGATTCATAAAGCGGCTATAGTCGTTTCGGTTGAAACGGGATTGGAGCGAAGGCAAAATGCAAAAGTATGAATGCATTGAATACAACGGGGAGAAATACGAGTATTTAGGAAATGGGCCAACAGCAACAGGCGCGCACAATGGTTGGGCTATGTGCGATACCATATACTTTAAATGCATAAGTTGCGGCTATTTAATGTCTGGTGGTTCGTCGGAGTATGACACATGCTCGTGTGGAAAAATGCACAAAGACGTAGATGCTGGCAGGTTTGGCAGAAGTGATGGCGGAGATATGTCTGTAGAGGTCTTCCAAAAGGCGGTTGAAATCAACGAGATTACGCCTGCTGATACTTTTTCCTATAAAACAGTGACATATCAGCCCCGCAACAATCCTGCAAATTTGCACTATTTTCGTGAGGCTGATATGTCACTGTTTAAGCGGAAAAAGTATGAATATCCACTGCTGGAG
>Ga0123355_10016484_pt1 | contig 11646 bp, 6 predicted proteins | sample TergutEmb28metaG_3_FD_89872 | JGI IMG/M metagenome (GOLD analysis project Ga0123355, IMG submission 89872) | Embiratermes neotenicus P1 segment gut microbial communities from Petit-Saut dam, French Guiana - Emb289 P1 | ecosystem: Host-associated > Arthropoda: Insects > Digestive system > Gut ...
TCGTTCACCAACCTCCCTACTCTCCAGACATGGCTCCTTGCGACTTCTGGTTGTTTCCGAAATTGAAGACGACATTGAAAGGATCCCGTTTTGAGAGTAGAGAAGAGATAATGCAGAATGCGACGGCGGAGATGAACACCATTCCAAAGGAAGCCTTCCAGAAGTGTTTTTGGCAGTGGAAGCATCGGTGGGCTAAGTGTGAAATTGTCTCCATTTCAACTATCTCATACATAGATTCAATTGAATTGTTTAGCATTCACCAACACGATACAGGGCACTTGCATAGATGATAGATACTAATAAATTCCTAATGATCTTTATGTGTATGCATCTTAACGACACTTTTAATTATTACTTTCCTGAATGATTTTGGAATTACACTCACAGGGGAAATTCCACACAGACGGACCTGGTTAAGAACTCGGATCTCCAAGGTAAAAGGCCTGTGAATAACTGCCTCAGTCATGATATGGCAAAATATTCACTATGTAGAGGCTTATTCCAGTGCCCATATTCACCATCTGTTTCTTTAAGATCTCTTTGTACCCTGGGAAAACGCTATAGAACATTTATAACAAACAGGACGACGTGGGGTCGGGGCAACCACATTTATAATTAAAGTTTGTTGTAACAACAATGTGAATTTTTGTTCATAACGCCCTTTTTCAAAATCAGTGCTAATATTTTAATGTAAATAAGTTAATATAATTGTTACATTAAACTTTAGTGTAACTGGTTTCGCCCTCTGATAACATCATTGAATTTGGAGCCAAGATTTTCAAACCCAGTAGTACGTTTATTATCAATAAAATCCAACTAGATACAACAGTACGCAGATATTTATTTACTGCAAAGTCATTCTACACGTTTCGGGTGTCACCGCAACCAACAACATCAGGAGTAATAAAAACTGTAACTGCAGCCTCCGGTACAGGTCATAATATCGGTACAGCTACCTCCCTCCAACGTGGCCAGATCGGGACTTAGTCCCGATCTGGCCACGTTGGAGGGAAGTACCTGTACCGTAGGCTGCGGTTACAGTTTTTAGTACTCCTGATGATGGGTGTGGTGACACCCGAAACACGTAGAGTGACTTTGTAGTAAATAAATATCTGCGTATTGTTTTATCTAGTTGGATTTCATTAATATTGAATTACGATGCACGGAATCATGAGATTAAAACCCAGTAGTGCGTACTCTAACTAAATAAAACTAGATAACAGAAACTATTGTTTTTAATGAGAAAAAAGTACCTGAAACAAAATATGTTCCCTGAATACATATTTTTGTATTATTCACAATGATTTCCCTTTCTTTTATTCCTAGAATGTTTATTGTTACATTCGAGACAGTTGAATAGAATTTGAAATGGTTTTTTACTCGATGACGCTGTGGAGTGTTTAGGACCAAAAGCCTCGCACAGAATGTCTACAGCAGAGAGACGGGTTTTAACACTCCACTGGAGGAAAGTATGGCAAAAGAGCAGTTTTCTTCACTATTGTCACTGTCATCTTCTAAGTTTTCCAATATTCGACTATCTTTCATCATGCATTCATTAGCGCCCAGATGTCTTAGAGCGTCTCTTTACGAGTTTCAAAGATAATGTTTACAGTAAAAACACGGGACACCGCGAAGATATAGGTAAGTACCTTCGGAAAAGAAGGAACAGAAAAGAACCTGTGACGTCATATAAGGAAAGAAAGATAAATATATGAGCACAATGGTCAGAGTCCTTCGATTTTTGTCTCTTGAAGTGGTATCAATATGTTGTTCCGAAACAACAGTTAGGAATTTTCACTATACGCTGCGTAATATCTAGAAGCCCTCAGATCTAATCTATTTCGTGGTGGAAGCCTGAAATCGGCCAAAATTCGCTTGTTTCTTTTCCACTAAGTAATTAAAGTTCTACGAGACGATACTGTACCAAAGAGGTAACACCAATTATGAATTCACTGAATGTCAGTTCTTACTTACCCTTGATCCAAATATTTAACGCAACCATTCGATCTCAGACACCCTCAAATAATATTTGCAAATTCACAGTACTTTGCACTGTGGACTTTTGATGTGTGAAAACGTGTAGGGCGCTCGACACCAATTTTGGGGCGCAACATGCTGTCCTCATTGTCAGGGTTGATGCTAAGAATGGGGGTAACATTTTCTTCCGAAATGTTGGTGTCTATCTAAAAGACAACACGGTATCACACCTGTATGCTAGAATGTGTATCCTGAACAATTTATTTCTTTAGGGCGTCAGACAAGCACATTTGTTATAAAAACAAAGCGAACATAAATACTTCATGCGATTTGTTGTTAAGATTTTTACGTTTAGAAAATATGCGTGAAAGATTACTTAATACTGAGTGCTGATGGATGTTTAGGGTTCCCAGAGCTGTGACATTGAGGATTGAAGGGAATGGCGCCATGCAGTCTGGTAAAACTTTTTCCAACTTTTAGAACTTTATGATTACCTATAGAAGACACAAGCAAAGACAGTAACTTCAATGTTATTTTTTGTACAGAAAAATTTAATATACTTCGTATAAATTTTTAAGCATCAACAGCAATCGCGTTTTGCGAATTTTGCATACAAAGTTTCATATTCTGTCCTCAGAAGCCTTGAGTAATAAAAACCTTACTTCTTTCATTTCTTACATTACACTGTGCTACTTATTAAATCACAACACAATTGGCCTAATATTTATTCAGATTAGAATTCAAGCCATGATTATTTCAGCGTTCAAAGAAGGAATATTCTTCAGTGAAGGAGATATATAACTCAGCACACAGAATGCTTTATGTACCCGTCCTCTGCTATGCTTATATTTGGAGACGAGCCTCATACGTTGTTGGAGATAAGATTTACACAACGCATCGCCTTTTGTATATAATCTTACCATATGTCGCCGTGCACACCATACATATGAATGACGAAGTGAGCGTCAGAAGCTGCAGGAAATAAATTCTTCTTGTTACTTGAGTTTCTCTAGCAACACGGAACAGCCTAAGCCGAATGTATAATGCCATATCCTAACACCTCACACCCCACCTTCTATGAATATAAAATCTTCCTTTGAAAGAATGACTAACATCTTTCTATCTAATCGAATATTATAGCTTAGTAAAATAACACGCTGCAGTTAACCTAAGCTTTCATAAAAATCAATCGCAAAGGGGAGGCTGTAAATTGTCTGCGATAGTGACAAGATTTACAAGTTAAAGTTCGTATCTTGAACACAAGATATCAAGGACTTCACTTATCTGGTAGACGTACATGACACGTTTGCCCGAATTACTACTCAATAACAAAACAGACTGGAAATAACTTTAAGGAAATTTCTTTATTTCTTGGAATTGAAATACATTCTTCATATCTCTGTACTCTATCATTAAGTAATGTACATCAAGAAGATATTTTGTAAGAATGGCTACCTTTCATTTATTTACCTTTCGAAGGTGGAGTTTTCGATTACTCAAAACCTTTGGAAGAGCGCCTTTGTCACCCCATAGAAGAGGCTAAAAAATTTCGTTATCTCTATGCACTCCAGAACACTTTAAAAAATAATTGCCTTAGGTTTGGATGTAAAAATGATCATAAAGATGATGTTTATGTAATTTTAAACTGCTGATCTGTGTCCTGAAAAATGGACATGGCAGGTTCGAAATTCAGCATACAGTACAAATATTTCAACAGAACCCGCTAACGTTTAAATTCCACCGTTCCTTCTCGATTTAGTTCCCAATGTCGCCTCTCCCGCCACCCCGTCATCAGCTACTGACTGTTGCTGTATTTTAACAGCAGCCCGGCTAGACATCATTTAAGATTGACCGCAATATCCGAAGAAGTAGGGCCTGAATCGAAAACTCGGATTTCTTTCTCGGAAGAATGACTGAGATGCACCCGGGCAAGCAAGACAGACAGTTTGTCCAGTAATAGAATACACGTGCACAAATGCAAAAAAATACGTACCAATTTCAGTCATAGATATAGCAGTAGAAGGACATGAAAAGCTACATGTATATGCTTACTAATAAACGCGCATGCAAACTACTACAAATATCTGGTATTTTTTGGGGGGTTATTCCCCGGCGCCTGAGTTTTATGTGCAGACATTTCGCAACACTCTGCCTGTTCCATCTTCATAGTTTGTGTAAACAAGAAGAATGACTGGGACGAGATTGCTAAGGTATTTGCCTGTATAAATATCCTGACAATCGCGTCCAATTTATTCTTTTTGCTCACACTAACTATGAATTTGGAACAGAAAGAGTATTCCAAAACGTCGGCACATAAAATCCAGGCGCCGGGTTATCACCCAAAATAAAGAATACAACATACACAATAAGGCGAAATTTTGAAATAAAAAAATACTACAAGTATGTTTATTTGAATTCAGGTATTTTTGTTTTGTACGCCGGGTAACAGTATTAATATCCGACGTTTTAAAAAACGTGCCACTGTCTTCTTCAAGGGTCACAGAGTTCTAGAAGACTCTATGAAAGCGGCACGTTTCTTCGACACATCGGCATTCAAACAGCTCTATACCTAATGTTACAACGCGACAGACCTGAATCCTGAAAGGAAAACTGTGGGAAACTCGAATCTCTCATGTACCAAAGTTCATTACCATTTTCTGGCAATTTCGCAAAATTGCGAAAAACGGCTATTAGCTTCATAATTTCTGTCTGTCTGTCTGTCCCCTCTGTCCATCCGTCCGCATCGAACAACTCGGCTTCCACTGGACAGATTTTCATGGATTTTGATATTTGATAATTTTTAGAAGATCTGTTGAGAAAATTCTAGTTTTATTAAAATCTGACAAGCGTAATGGTTAATTTACATGAAGATGTGGTCACATCTCGCCGAATGACTGAAAGTTACGCTAACGGGGTCTTTGTTGCACAACATTCCTAGATTACGAATTTCCAGGCTGAAGACATTTCTCAATACATATATCTATATTCTATACTGTGTACAATCCTGCAGAAACCAACCTCATCAACTGCTTCATCAATTATTAAATCTAAGTACTATTTACTAATCTTCGTGTGTTGCTGTAGCCACGAATTTTAATTCCTAAGAGTTCCAACATGCTAAAAACTTTTCCTTCTTGCAACGCTTTCGTAAGTGCGTCCTATTTTCCAAACTTACTATCCAAACTGGAAAAAGAACAGCTTTACAAATGCACTCTACCTTCCCAACACACACCCTTTATCGGGGTTACACATTAAAACCCGATGGAGACAGGATTCAAAAATAAGCTGTTGCAAAGAAGAATAAAACTAATGCTGCATAGAAAAAAATGCTTTTTTTGACCATCTCTCAATGAAAAGTCTCATGCAAGGGATCAGTTATTCTCTGATCTAAGGGGAATGTAAACGTTTACATGGTGCCTTGATATATGAATATGGACACAATATTTCAGACTCCTGTATGCTCTGCAGCGATGAACATAAAGTCAACTTTTGTGTATTTTTAGCTTGGCATTCAATATTCATATATCAAGCATACACTTACGTGGGACCATCTCTCCTAGGAATATACATCCATTAACATTGAGCGTCACTACTCCATCTGCAAAGTGCACTGTGCTGTAAAAGGAAAATCGAATAAGTATATCTACCAGAAATTTCGGATAGGCAACGATGTTGACAGGCACGTCATATGGAAATAGCGCGAAATCTTGTAACAAAGGAACGGATGTTACATGCTGCGCAAGGATGTCAACTAAATTTAACATAACAGTCAACTGAATTTTCACCCATAAAACACTCGCGTGGACAGAGAAATGCCTACATTTTTTACAGGAAAATCAGAGTTTGGAAGAACTCTATTCCTTTATCAACTTTGTTGATCTCATTAATAAATCAATGAATTCGATATAGTATGATACTTCATAGGCAAATTTTATGTCAAGGGCTTATAACAAGTGTGCAATAGGATTAGAAATTAACTAAAAATTTTAGCCAAAAGTCTGTATAATGAACCAACAAATGCACATCTTTATTGTTGCACCGTGCATTTGTTGAATCACTTTATCACAACGACTAATGAGCTTACATAAAATTTCACATTAAAACATTTAAAATCTCTCCAACATGTTTCGATCCTAAGATCATCCTCAGGGAGCTACGTTGTTTCTAGCTAAAGTCACATTTTAAAAACACTCATTTATTAATTCCCTTATATTAACAGGGTGTTGTGGCAGCATGCTGAGTGTTTTTAAAATGTGACTTTAGCGAGAAACAACGTAGCTCCCTGAGGATGATCTTAGGATCGAAACATGTTGGAGAGATTTTAAATGTTTTAATGTGAAATTTTATGTAAGTTTATTAGTCGTTGTGATAAAGTGATTCAACAAATGCACAATTGATGAAAAATTTATTAAACTTCTCTTTATTATATTGCCTCTTCATGTTTGGACGCTACTGCGTCATCTTCAGGGAGATCGTTTTCAGTACCTGTTACGTTATATCAACATGTGAATGCAGTGTTGGTGATACAATTAAACTTTACAAATGTATCACCAATACTGCATTTGCATACTTATATAACTTAACAGGTACTGACTGCAAGCTCCCTGAAAATGACGCAATAGCGTCGAAACATCTAGGGGCAGTGCAATAAAGAACAGTTTAATAAACTCTTGATCAATTGTCCAATTGTTGGTTCATTATAGAAAGAATAAAAATATAGAGTGTAAATGTTAAAATTAGAAAAAAAAACTCTATTAAAGGGAATATTGAAAGAAACAGACATTGTGTAAAGGGTGGTATTACGATACATATTAGAGAAACAAGATACCTCTATGTGGATTGAAAAAAATTTCCTTGGATAGCACAAATTAAAGGGATTTTGTAAATACGGTTATGAACCTCGAGGATTCTATGAAAGTAGAACATTTCTTGAACGGGTGAGTGACTACTAACTTTTAACTTCATTCCTGTACGGTCGTGAGAAAATTGAGTTGTTTGTAGCTGTAGTTGATCTGGATTAAGTTTCTGAAATTTTTGTATAAAATATTGCTACCGGCATACCTTGTGTCGGCACCGGCTACGATCAATCCATCTTCGGAGAAACCGATCCATCAGCTACGCTGACGACCACACGAGCTACTGATATCACGTGCGGTGTATCACACCTCACCGCTTTCAAACATGAAGGTTTCGGGACCATACAGCAGCCACCAAAATAAATGTTTTGAACAGCAGGTGAAAAGTAATGAAGGGCTTATTGTGTCCTCTTCTTAAAGGAAGAGTTACGTTCTTTTCCTGGTTTACTGAACATTTTATAGCGCAACTACTGAAGATGTCACTCTTCCACACATACATAATGCAGACTCTACTGACGTCACTAATTGATCCACATTATGATTATTAAATTCTCTGATGTAATCTTGTGTCGTCTGATAGATTGATTAAAAAGGCTTGTCTGTTTCGAGGTTATATAATTCCTTCGTTATCAAAGTAAAGGGAACAAGCAGCTAACGGTATCCTAACACAGATAACTACAGCATAATTCTTGACCTAATTCTTGCATATACTGAGTAACAGAAAAAGACAAGCATAAACTAGTGAAAATTTGCTTTATTCACAAAATAATGGAAAAAATGCACGTAACGGTTATTCCATATTTGTGTTTGCTGCTGTAATTCTGTGAACAAATGATGCGTGAAAATAGTTGGACAGTCGTCGAGTTGCTGGTTGGTCTTACTACATAGCTTGTCACTGAACGAAACAACTCAGTAAACTTATGAAACTTTCTAATTCACGACACTTTGATATAGATCGAATGTACATAGAAAATAAACGGATGATAACGCACTATCTTACGGTACACCCAACTACCGTTCCACGGAAACTACGTGTTCTGAGCTTATGTACTTTCAGCTCTGGACCACTTCTATTTCTGTAGAGACTTGCATGTAAATACGTTTTGCACTAACACAACAATAGTGGTTACACCTATATAAAATATATAACGCTACAGACTGTCCCATGTAGACTTCAGAAACTAATGAGGAAAATCAGGTACTGTTTTTCTGCCACCTACAGAGTGTTGTTTTAGAACTTGCTCCCCTGCCCAACACGCCTTAACTCTCATCAACTACAAAATATTGCAGTTCAACTTACTAGGTCTTCTCCGCAATGCTACTTATTCTACCTTCTCAATATTCGGCCAAACTACAGCGCATATAGTGTGAACTCTTGGACAAATCACAAGCAGTAGCATTGTGGTATTTGTTCCACACTTCATAATAGTCTATCGAGCTACAGGGTATGCACTTTACCACTTCACAGGAGGCAGTAGTATCATTTCCTCCGTTTCACACTTCACAATAATGTACCAAACTGCAGCGTACCTTATACGAACCCAACACTGCTGTTGCATTAGTCCGATGGGGGAAGAAGGTCCCTGCCAGTTCACAAGCACTTTATGGCTCAGACTTCACCAGCGACGACCATTATGTACCTTGCTCTATTGTACTTACACACCCATTCTGACGTCACACACACACACACACACACACACACAAACACATACCACTTGGGTTTTCTTCTGCACTGCTTTACCAAAGTCTTTGTTCACTGCTCACATCAAGCGGTAGGGAAACATTTTCATATCTGGCCGGCACCACACTCCTCTCTGAGGTGAGTGTCGAAGGTATTACCCTTCGCTTCGTATTTCTCTGTCTCAACAACCCCCTCTCTGCCATCTATAAATAAGTGCATTGTCCAGCACGGAATATATATTAGCCGACGTATCGGTCTCTCAAGCAAGCACTGCACGACTTTCCAGTCCGGCACAGACTGTAAGCAGCCACGGGTAATTTTTCATTTCAGCCACTTTACGGGGCTTCAGAACTATCCTCCATAGAAGGAGGCGGAGAGTTTTCGTTGATCTCATTGCTTGAAAATTCCCGTTCGGCCTTATGTAGGAAATGCATTCCGGTATGTCGGATTTTAGGTATCTCAAACCGAAAGCTTGTTTTATAAATATTAACATATGTTTAATAATTTAACAAACACATGCAGAGGGCAAATCGTCAGCGCAGTGGCTCTGTTATTGTCTCTGGGTTTTAAATTCGGATAATATGGAGAAAGACAATGAAAATTCGAGCATTTTAAATGTGCCCCCCCCCCCATGTAGCACACGAATCACGATACAAGATTTCTGCGTACTCTAGAAACAAAACTTAGGGTCAGTCGTAAACGATACACGACACACGTCCGAACAACAGAAATGATGACAGTTACAAATGATCAAGCTAGTTTGTTCCACGCAGATTTTCAAGCGTTTTACGGACTTAGCTCTTATCATAAAGATAAAAGTGTCTCAAATAAAGGAAAAAAGGCGAAGTGTTATAAATGTAAGGAGTTTTCATGACAACGGCCTGTAAAATTTTCCAATTTGAATCAACATCGTCGTGTGTACAACATTTCGTAAAGACCCAAAACATAGAAATCCTTGATAATACCTGTTTCGGGAACGCCACTTTACCATAGGAAATGTCAGCCTGGCGGATGCGAAATAAATAGAACACATCTTCTTGTGTTAAACATCAATAGAGGAAAAAAAGGAAAGTCATCATTCGCAACACAACATAAGCTGTGTTGCTACTGATTACTTAGCCCTTTTCCTGATGGATATAAGTAAGTTTTAATGATATTATAATGACTAAACTTATCAAGATAAATCTTGATTTTTTAACCGAGTTTTTATGACAGGCTTGATAAGAACTTGCAGCCAATTCTTATATCACGTTATGTAAATGCTATCTATATCAACGAAATACATTCTTAATAATAATAATTTCTAGTATTCTGCTCCATATGCACCATTTTCCAAAATCGTATCTTTTCTTCAACTTTCATAAATCAAATTAGGTGTAAATTTGCAATGCCGCATAAAGAATTTCCTTTCAAATAATTTCATGCAGAGGGATTGTTTCTGCGCAGAGTGGTATCCGTGTTGCAGGCTGAAGCTAAGCTTCAGCCTGCAACGCGGATACCACTCCAACCCAACCACACCGAAACTCCAACACACATCGAACCAAGAACAATACGACCAATGTGGTAATTGAACAGAATAGTCTCAAGCTCCTGGTGATGGCTATATTAATTTCCGAAACATGTTGAGCACATATGAAGAGAAATAAAATAACAAGTGACATCAAGTTGGTCTTTTAGTCTTTAACTAGATTCAAAACGTTTTACACAACCGATAACTTCTTCAGCAATACTTGAATTTCTTACATACAGTTTAATATAATTGTATTACACGTTTGCAGGAACAGTTCCGCTTTTAAAGCTATAGTCCAATCCATATTGAGAGTTGCTGTCAGCAACCACAGAACAACGTACACTGAACATTACAGAAGGAAAGATAGAAGAGAAAATTAATGGCTACACAATTGGATCAGAGTATGTGATTGGATAACAATAAATAAATATAGATATAAATAACTACATTGAACCGAGGCCTTTTTGAGAAACCAGCAGGTTCTGAGCTGGTCAAGAAATTCCACCCAATTTATGAAACCGAAATTTCAATACCGAACTTACAAGAGCTCGCCAACTGTTCCTATGCGGAGCCAGATAAATCCAACCCCTAATCTACACGTAACTCTTCCAAGTGTTCTCCTTTCTTTACGTGTCACCGCTAAAATTCTGCATGAACCTCTTCCCTCCTTATCCGTGCTACATTCCCCGCCTATTTCATTTTTTTTACTTTATCACCCGAATAGTATTTCGTGCCGAGTTCCTCCTTATATAGTCTTCTCCTCTCCCCTATTACTTCGTCCCACTTGGGCTCAAATATCCCCCTCAGCACCCTATTTTCAAACACCCTCAGTCTATGTTCTTCAAAGTGAAAGAACAATTTTTACATCTATAAAACAACAGGCAAAATTACAGTTCTGTATATTTTAATATTTATATTATTGGATAGAAAGCTAGAAGTTTAAAGATTTTGCACCGAATGATATCAAACTATACCTGACTCTTAAGTTCTTCTTAAAATTTTGATTTGTTGGGATTGTATACAAATATTTAAACTGTTTCACACTTTCAAAGTGTTTATTACTTATCTTTTGTCCGTCATCCTGTTTACGAGACGTGATTATGTATAGTTTTCTCAGAATTTGCTAGCGAAAAAGAGAGCGTAATTAACATCATCAACGAAAACAATAGCTGACGTGTGACGATTTAATTTAAAATCTTCCTCTTCTGTCCGAACCTTCCTAATGACATAATTCAAAGCAAAGTTTAAAAGCAATAACAATAAAGCATCTTCTAGATTGTAACCATTCTTAATAGAAAATGTCGCAGAAAAATGTTTGCCTACTCGGGCCCCATCATACACTTTATTTATATCCATTTTTATTAGCCTTGCTCTTTTCATAGGCATAGTAAACTCAATAAAATATTATACAAGAGCTTCCTCCTAAATGAATCATACGCTTTCTCGAAGTACGTTAATAGCTGATGCAATGCTCTATTTTATTTCGTAAAGAATTATACAAATTGTTTTTAAGCTTTCGCCGTGTTCTAAATGTAATTTATTCCTTTTTGGGTAATTCCCCGGCGTCTGAGTTCTAATTGCCGACGTTTCGGAACTCACTATCGGTTCCATCTTCATAGGCA
>Ga0123355_10016485_pt1 | contig 11645 bp, 11 predicted proteins | sample TergutEmb28metaG_3_FD_89872 | JGI IMG/M metagenome (GOLD analysis project Ga0123355, IMG submission 89872) | Embiratermes neotenicus P1 segment gut microbial communities from Petit-Saut dam, French Guiana - Emb289 P1 | ecosystem: Host-associated > Arthropoda: Insects > Digestive system > Gut ...
ACTAATAGTGCTCCCAAAGCCAGCCAGAAGACGCCGGCATGTGCAAAATACGTAAAAGTTGCCATGAAGCTGTCCAGCCACGGCGTACGCAAGTTTTCCTGTTTATAATGAATGACATGTATGTCCCATTCATGAATGGCAGTGAACACAGTTACCTCCTGGAATGTGTGTTGTGAAGGGCGGAAATAATGCTACATGCTGAAAAAGTAACAATGTACCGCTGCTATATGGCAAGGGGCGCATTTATGTACCACAACGAGTATGGTACGCGCGTTGGAATTTCATTTCAAAATGAAACATTATGCGTCAATCCACGAAAGTATCATGTTTTGAACATCGTATTCCGTCATATGCGAAATGGTGTAATTTTTTGTGTTCAAAATACTCTTCATCACTTTACCGTCGAATTGAATATGTCCTCGTTGATTTATACCGGACCAATGCTTTTGAATATGTGAGCGTTTCAACATATTGTTTTCAAATATAGGCAACAGCTGTAACTTAAGGGTTTCGTCTTTTTCAATTCCGACCCAATAAAATAGAAACACTGTGTTTGCCTCGCTAAGATAGAGCAATATATCATCAATGCTGAAACCTTTAGGCTGGCTGTTGAGATACATGACTTTAGTTTTTATATCCGTTCCAGTCTTGAAATTCTCAAAGACCCTCTCATAATCGGCCAAGCCGTGAGGGTTTGTAAAGTTTATCATTTCATTATTTTCGATGCAAAGGCGTAATTCCGACAGTTTCGTTTCATCATCGGAAGTTATTAAATGCTCAATTATCTCCCCGCGCAGTTTTGCATTTACGAATGTGCTCGCAATAATAATAGCTTTGGAATTGCGTTCTACGCGCTGTTGTAAATCTGATGATAAGACTTGGAAATAATCACTATTCAAAAACGCATTGCTGCGCTTGTGGCTATCTAGGAGAAGTGCATTTTGGCTATCAGTTGGTTCAAATCGCACTCTCTTGCCTTGTATCTGACTTGTTAGACTATAAATACGCTCATAATTCTCCCAAAAATCGTGTTCTGAGTGCAATTCAAAAAGCACATGAATATTGTGTCGCTCGTTTGTTATTCCTTCAAACTCTTTGATTATATTTGAATAGTTGACGCTTCCTCTCAGTTTGTCTGATTCAGCGTTTTTACTTGAATGTGCTATTTTGTCGATAAACGACGAGTTAATCAAGCGCACAAAGTTCCTACCCGCCGTAACCATAAGGGATAGAATCGGTCGGTCGTCACGAGGGAATATTCTAGCAATCGCAATGACGGTATTAGACGCATTTCCGTTTGTGGTCTTATTGTTTTGCGTAAAACGAACCGAAACACTTTTATCAGGTAAGTCGAATATGCCACGAGAAGATTCACGTACAGCGTTAAATCTTTTAACGAAAAGGGATTGAAGTTCTTCTTTGTTGGAAATGTGCTGTGTTTCATCAATAAAAAGCAACACTTCCTCAAGTCTGTTAATAGATTTCATAATGTCAACCCTTCTTTCGCAGTAAGATTTTCCAACAATGTTAATTGATTCGCATTCTTGTGTTTTTGTTGTAATGCTAATGTGTTTCTTTCCCAAAAAACGCCACCGCAATAACCCTGTATTTCTGTGTCAGTATTAGCTAATTCAATGCGCTTTTTTGCCAAAGCACAATACTCTCGCTCCATTTCAATGCCGATGTAATTCCTGCTAAGCTTTTTAGCAACAACAGCTGTTGTACCCGACCCTAAAAAAGGGTCTAAAATAACATCTCCCGGATTGGAACTTGCTAAAATCAACTTGGCAATGAGCTTTTCGGGTTTTTGCGTTGGGTGGTCTGTGTTTTCAGGCATAGACCAATAAGGAATTGAAATATCATCCCAAAAATTTGAAGGAAAAGTATCTCTAAAATTTCCACATTCTGTTTCCTCCCAATCCTTTGGCTTGCCGTCGATTTTGTACGGAGCAATAACCCTTCTGCGCATTTTTACAGCATCAACATTGAATGTAAAAGTTTTAGGAGATGCTGTAGCAAACCATATATCTTCCATGGAGTTTTTCCAGTTGTGTGTCGCACCTCTCCCTTTTTCACGTTGCCATGTTATGCGGTTTTGTATATGAAAATGCGATTGTAAAACAGGGCCAATAATAAGACTGCTTTTCCAGTCAGAACAAACATAAATAACAGAAGATGGCTTAAGCAATGGCTTTACGGCAGTTATCCATTTTTCGGTAAATACACTGTAATCATTATCACACATATGCTTAAAATCATTTCCACCAAAAGTTTTACTAAGATTATATGGAGGGTCAACAATCAAAAGGTCAACGCTTTGAGTAGGCAAATAGGGCAAAACATTAAATGTATCGCCCATAAACACTTGGTTTATTGCCATGTGAAACGATATCGGCTCAAGAAGTGAGGGGCAATCTTCAGAATAGTGCTTTATCTCTTTGTCGCATAATGAAATCGTTCTATTTCTTGGAGCACGTTCTTTTTGCATTAGATACACCTCATAAACCATTCTATATTATTTTGGCCTGCTTGATTCTGACGACATCGGGCTATCTCTTTCTTTTTGAAACCATCCAGAACTGCACATTTTTTTTCGACCGTTATTTCCACCCTCCACAGCACGCATCCTATGATTACATCGTGTTCATTTGATGTAATTACATTATAAAACCATATCCAATTGTGCAAATACAAATTTGCGGCATATCCGCACACAAATGATTCTAGCATACTTTTCATCGCATGAGAATAAAAAATCTACTTCGCATATGATAATCATCGCCCCCGTGTTGCCATCCTCCTGCAAAGCATGTAAAATGAACAAAAATCAAGGAGGTTTCTTATGGAACAATACATTGATGCAAAAAAATTTGGTGCAAAAGGCGACGGCATAGCCGACGACACCACCGCCATACAAGCAGCCATCGACGAGGCAGCGAAGACAAGCTCCGCTGTTTTCTTGGGCGGCGGCGTATACTTATGCGGCACAATAAAGATGCGCTCGCACACAGCTCTGTGTGCCGAACCCGTTTGGGGCTACAGGCAGGCAAAGGGTGCGGTAATTAAATTAAATGATGCCAATGCCAAATGCCAAATTGACCTCACAGGCGCACTGGGTGCGACTATCAGCGGATTGTGCCTGGAAGGCGGCAGAATGGGCGATAACATCCACGGTATCATGCTAGACAACCCGGATTTCGGCAGCACAGAGCATAATATACGCATTGAAAAATGCCGTATTAACGACTACAGTGGAAACGGCGTACACATGAACCGCATTTGGGTGTTTTCCATGCGCTCTAACATGATTTCGCACCACGGCGGGCACGGCGTATATTGCTATGGCTGGGATGGCTGGATGCTGGACAACTGGCTTTCCGGCAACAGCGGCGCGGGCTTCTTTTCCGAAAGAGATGCCGCGGCCATCACCTTCACCGGCAACCGTGTAGAGTGGAACAGAGAAGGCGGCTTTTCTATGGCGAGCTGCAACACGCTCAATATCACGGGCAACGCTTTCGACCGCAACGGCAAGCCTGCGCTGCTCATCACAGGCGACAGCACCGGCTACAGCAAAACGTACACCATTACCGGCAATATTTTCAACCGCAACGGCGCGAACGAAACACACGATAATCCCCATTACGACGCTCAAGTTTATCTCACCAACATGCGTGGCCTTACCATGACAAACAACGCGGCAAATGCGTCCAGAGGCGATCAGGAAGGCACGAATGTATCGCCCTCATATGGCTATGTATACGGCAATCTGAGCCATGCCATCATCAAAGATAATGTACTGTTCCGGGGTGCGAATAAGGAATTATTTGTAGACTTGGGCGGTAATGAGGAACTTATTTTCAAGGACAATATTGGGAGTTTGTTTGAGTAAATAAGCTTGCGAAAAGGCACTTGCTATCCTATCGGTCTGACAGGGTAGCAAGTGCCTTTGATTTTATATTACAGTGCTTTATGAGAAAAAAGGCATTAGCAGAATTTCGTAAAACCAATCAAAGAACGTTCTTGCTCTCTTCGAATAAATACAAGCACCTATAGTTCCTCCGATGGCCATTATAATTCCCAGAATAATAGCAAACAAGTTATAATCCGTTCCTTCAATTCGCAAAACGGTAAGTCCTAATATAAATACAATTATGCCCAGAATGAAAACAGAAAAAAACATGATAGTCTTTAGCACGATACACCTCCATTGTTTTACTATGTTTCTACAGATAAATAATTCTAACACATTTTTCGCTGCATGAGAATAAAAAAATCCACTTCGAGTATCATAAACAGAGAATTACAAACAGAGGTGGATTATGAAATCAGTTTTATCGGCACTATTGATATGTATTTTGAGCTTCCCGTTTACAACATCTGCCCATGAAATGCCCCTAAGCCGCAAAATAATTGTACTGGATGCAGGGCATGGCGGCTGGGACCCGGGCATGGTAAGCGGAAAAGTGGAAGAAAAGGACATAAACCTGAGTATCGTGCACAAATTGCAAGCATATTTAGAACTGGGCGGCGCAACGGTTATCATCACACGCATAGACGACTCCGATTTGGCCAACAGCAAGCCCGGCGACATGAACGCTCGGCGTCTGATAGCCAACACAAGCCATGCGGATATATTTGTGAGTATTCATCAAAATTCTTATGCGACTTCACACGTAAAAGGCGCGCAGGTGTTTTTTTTCAACGAGTCTGACAATAGCCAAAAGCTTGCGACCCATGTGCAAAACAGGATACGAGAATTTGTTGACCCCGGTAATAAATTCAAACCGCGTGCCAACAGTAATTATTATGTGCTAAAGCAAACCGCAATGCCGGCGGTGCTTGTAGAATGCGGCTTTTTGACCAACTATAACGAGCGGCAAAAGTTAACCAGCGAAGCATATCAGGAAAAAATGGCATGGGGCATTTATTTGGGGATTGTCGATTACTTTAACGAGAATCCTTCTGCGGCAGATCCTTCTCCGCAATAGCTTTTCCAACTTTGCGTCTTATGCGTTGTAGGGCGTTGTCTACGGTTTTTAAGTTTTCCCCCAATGCGTTCGCTATTTCTAGATGCGTTTTGCTATCCATGTACAGCATCAGCACTTCGTATTCCAGCCGGCTTAAGTTTTCATGTATAAAAGCGTCGATATCCCGGTACGCTTCCCGCCCAATAACCAGCGTTTCCGGGTTGTTTAAGTGGCTGTCTGGGATTTTGTCAAAATGGGTTTCGGGTGTATCTTCGCTATGTAGAGAAACAGACGTATTCAGCGGCATGTGCTTTTGACGGCTTGCCGCTTTTATTGCGGTTTGAATTTGGCGGACGACACAAAGCGTTGCAAAGGATGTAAATTTTACACCTTTTTCGGGGTTGAAATCCAACACGGCTTTGTATAGGCCTATCATACCCTCTTGAATGAGGTCTTCCAAGTCTCCGCCTGTTAAAAAGTAGTCTTTTGCCTTGGATTTTACCAATGGCTTAAAGCGGTTCATTAAAAGATCGAGAGAGGACGTGTTTCCGCTGCGGGCTTGGGCGACTAAATTTTCGTCGCTTGTTGTGTTGGCGTTTTTCCTGTGTTTATCATTTGCCATAGCGCATTTCCTCCAATATTCTTGCGGTTTCTTTATCTAAAAGGCTTTCGATGGGGTTCTTTTTGATGGGGCGGTTGCGCACGTAGCGGGCGCGTACTTCTTCTTTTGTGTTTTCTATTTCAGCCCATAAATCTTCGGCAGAAATCCGTGCCGCGCCTTGGCCTAAGATGATGATTTGCTCCAGGACATCGGAAGTGGCAACGGTAATGCGGTCATTCTTTTTGCCCAGTTTATATGCGGCACTTTCGATGTAGTGGTCGGCGGTTTCCGCTTCCTTGGTGAACACAACTTTGATGTTGTGATACGCCTCTATGCTGCCCAGGCCGCCTGCCACAAGGTGGGCGTCGAATACCAAAATAATGCGGTACCGGCTGAGTGCCTTAAATTCGCACAGGGTATCACTTAGCTTTTTTCGCGCTGTTTCCAGGGAATCGGAGGCGAGGGCGGCAAGCTCCTTGTTTGCGTGAATGACGTTGTAGCCGTCTACCAGTAGATAATGCGTTGCCACAATTATTTCGCCTTTGGACAGAGTGCAGGATTCGATGCTTGTATCAGAGCATTTTGCCCTCCGCAGGAGTGTAGTCTGGCGCGTACAACTTCGTAGGCGACAACGCCCGCCGCAACCGATACGTTAAGCGAGCCGATTTTGCCCAGCATAGGAATGCTTACGGTAAAGTCGGAGTTTTCTGCCACAAGACGGCTGACACCTTCGCCTTCCGCGCCAAAAACCAGCGCGATTGGGCCGCTTAAATCTGCTTCGAATATATTTGTTCCGCCCATACTAGCGCAGGCAATCCATACGCCGGCGGCTTTCAGCTCTTCCAGCGTGCGGGTGATATTGCTCACACGCGCCACGGCAATGTGGTTGATTGCCCCGGCAGACGTTTTTGCAACGGTGCCCGTTAGCCCAACTGCGCGGCGTTTGGGGATGATTATGCCGTGTGCGCCGCTGGATTCTGCGGTGCGCATGACTGCGCCTAGGTTGTGCGGGTCTGTTACGCCGTCGAGGATGATGATAAACGGCGGCTGGTTACGGTCTTTGGCAATTTGCAAAATGGCGGATACTTCTACATAGGGTACGGCCGGGCAAAGGGCGATTATCCCTTGGTGGTGTCCGGTTTCGGAAGTTTCGTCCAGCTTTGCGCGCTCTACTTCTTGTACTACAATTTTGAGTTCGCGTGCTTTTGCTACGATTAGGCGTAGAGTGCCTTCTACTTGTTTGCCTTTGTCGCAGCGGACGAGTATGCGGTCGATGGGTTTTTGGTGGTTGAGGGCTTCTAGGACGGATTTGCGGCCTTCTAGGATTAGGTTTTGTGGGTCGGGGGTATCGTTGAAGTCATCGTTAAAGGTGCGATGAGTGGTCTCTTTATGGGGTAGGGGGTTTTTATTTTTGTGGGTGAATTGGTGGGAGTTTTGTGGGGTTGTGTTTTTTCTTGGTGGTTTTTTGTTTTTGTGGTTCATGGTGGATGTCTCCTTAATTTTTTATGTGTGTAGTATACCTGCTAGCAGGTATTGGTTTTATAGAAATCGATTTTTAGAAAAATGGGAATTCTAGGGGACGCTGTCCCCTGCTACCCCTGTGGGGGCTCTGCCCCTCAACCCCGCAAGGGGTTCCCCCTCGACCCCAAAGGTGGGGGGCTAGTGGGTTGCTTGATTTGACGTGACGAGCTGAACGCGAGAATTTGAAGTGTCGAACATCGCGGGACATCTATCCAAGATATATCAAAAGTCGAGACCGGTACCCGAGCCGTTCCGGTATTTACATGCTTAGGATATTTCGATTAAGTTCGCAACAGCACGTATCCAACAGGAACGACCAGTTATACTTGTCCCGTCATAAAATGCCTTCTTACTAGCCCCCCACCTTACGGGGTCTCGGGGCGGAGCCCTGAGTAGGGGGTCAAGGGGTACTCCCCTTGCAGGGGTCGCAGGGGACAGCGTCCCCTTGGTTTTCCACTTTTGTAAAAAAATCACTTGTGTGAAAATGCCACCTGATATCAGGCATTCCCACTAACGCATAATCTAAAAATTTCATTTAACCGCTCAAAATCCTCTCCATAATGCAAATACCCAAAAAGCACCTCAAGCCCCGTAGCATGTCTATACTCCGAAACCCTCGCACTCTTCGCCCGCGACGCGCTATGCAAATTGCGCCCACGCTTCATTATCGCCTGCTCATCTTCTGCAAGCGCATCAAAAATTTTATGATACATAGCGCTCTGCGCCACAGCAGATACATAATCTTTTGCACGGCGGCTCATGTCACGGAACGGCACGCCCTCTTTTAACAACATATCGCGCACCAAAGGTTCAAAAACAGCATCGCCCAAATAGGCGAGTTCCGCCATACCTACGCCCTGTGCCAACGTACGCCCTCCCGTGTGTCTTCCAGCACAACACCAAGGTCTGTGAGTGCGCCGCGAATGCGGTCGGCCTCGGCGAAGTCTTTGTTTTTGCGTGCGGCTTGGCGTGCGGCGATTAGGCTTTCTACTTTTTGGGCGAAGCCGTCGTCTGCATCGTCTGTTAATTGCTCTAGGCTTATGCCTAAAATGTCCATCAATAGGGTTAATTTTTCGCGGGCTTCCAGCAGAAAGCGCTTAGATGGCTTTTCTTCGCCAGAAAGGATTGTGTTTACATACTTGACCATCTCGAAAATGGCGGTGATTGCATCTGCCGTGTTGAAATCATCGTCCATGGCGCGTGTAAAATCGTGCATATAGATACCTAGTCCGCAATGTTCATTTGGCAAGTCTTCTGCTGTTTCCAGCGCAAAAGAAATATTATTATAGCAATTTTTTATCCGCGCAAGCCCCTGCTGTGCCGCATTTAGCACCGTATCTGTAAATTCCATCGGCATACGATAATGCACACTCAAAAAGAAAAACCGTATTACATCATATGGGAATTTTTCTGCAACTTCTTGCAAAGTCGCAAAATTCCCTCGCGACTTGGACATTTTTTTGTGGTCAACGGTTATCATGCCGCAGTGCATCCAGTAGTTTGCAAAATTTTTGCCTGTTACCGCTTCGCTTTGGGCAATTTCGTTTTCGTGATGCGGGAAAATCAAATCCGTCCCGCCGCCGTGGATATCAATTTGGTCGCCAAGGTACTTGCGCACCATGGCAGAGCATTCGATATGCCAGCCTGGGCGGCCGTTGCCCCATGGGCTTTCCCAGCTTGGTTCGCCGGGTTTGGCGGGCTTCCATAGGACAAAATCCATTGGATTTTTCTTGCCGGCTTCCACTTCCACACGTGCGCCGGCTTCCAAGTCGTCTATATTTTTCTTCGAAAGCTTGCCGTATGATGGGAATGATGCCACATCAAAGTAAACCGTGCCGTCGTTTTCGTAGGCGTGACCGCCATCAATTAATTGCGCGACCATTTCTACAATTTCGGGGATTTCCTCCGTGACGCGCGGGTTGAACGTGGCGGGTTTTACGTTAAGTGCGGCCAAATCCGCAAGGGTGCTTGCGATATATTTTTCCGCAATTTTCTGTGTAGAAATGCCTTCTTCGTTGGCGCGCTGGATGGTTTTATCATCAATATCGGTAAAATTTTGGACGTAATCTACTTTGTAGCCGCGGTATTCCAAGTAGCGGCGGATGGCGTCGTACACGACGTAAAACCGCGCGTTACCCATGTGTATGTTGTTGTACACGGTTTGCCCACAGGTATACATTTTTATTTCGCCCGGGGTGATGGGTGTGAAGGCGTCTTTTTGACGGTTTATGGTGTTGTATATTTTCATTCGGCGGTCTCTCCTTTATTGCCCAGCACCAATTTGATAAAATCGTCAGCGTCCACGTGTAACGAAAGCTGTGAGCGCGACGGCAACGAAACAGGCTCCCAAGCGTTGCCGTCTATGCGGCTCATGTCAAGGATTGCCTCCATAGAACGTGCGCCGTGTTCGTATTTCTGCACATGAAGCATTGCGTGGATTATGTTTGGGCTGACAGATGCGATATTGTTGCGTTCGCAAAGGCTGCGCAGCAGCAGCGCACGGCGAAGGATATAGTTTTTATCGTTGTCATCTTTTGGGTTAGGGCTAAGGACATCTATTGTGCCACGCAAGCGGCTGATGAAGTCCGGGCCTTTGATGTTTTTGAAAGCTTGATATCTCAATTCTTTTTCCTTTTTTAGATCTTTGAGATTTTGACGATGCTCTGCCTCTCTTTTTTCTCCAACAATGCCCCTAGCATTTAATTCGACGGATATATCCATTGGTGCCATAAATTCTCTAAAATTCGCCGCCGTACCACCCGCAAAAACAAGTATACACCTACCTAGTGGATGCTCCCCGCTGTCATCTCTAAATTTGCCGTCTTGCATTGGCATGAGGAAGCTTTTTACCCAGCCAAGGGGCAGTCCGTCACGGTCGGAGTCAAATTCGTCAAAAAATACCAGCGGAAGCTTCCCGCCCAAAATGGTGTCGCGCACTTTTTGGAATGCAACGCCAAGGTCGGAAAGGCTGGTGAACTGTGACACATTAAACTCCAGTTTTTCAATTTTACCGGGCAGTATGTTTTTGGCAATTTCCGTCACACCAAAAGATTTCCCGCTGCCTGGCGAGCCAAACACCGCAATGGAAAGTGGCCGTGTGCTTTCGCCATTGGCGTAATCCAATATCAGGTTGCGGATATTTTGGTAGGATTCTATCTCCCAGCGGTCTACAGTGGTGAATTTACCCAGGGATAGCTGCGGCAGTCCTTCAATGGCTGACGCACCATTTTGTACATATTCAAGTGCGACATCAGAAATTTCTCCTACGCTGTTGGTAATTGTCCAGTCTTCGGGCACTTCAAGTGAATCGTCACTTTGTATTAATGGAATAGGAAATGCGGGCCAATCAGTTGACCGTTTACGTAATTCCATAATAATTCCGTGAGGGTCACTATCTTCAACAAACTTAGAAGAGATAATAGCGGCTTTGACATCGTCCAAGATTGCTCTTAAGTACCCTCCCCATTTTACTGCATCATTATCATTACTTATAAGCATTTTATACATATCAATCCCACATGCGGCGTATAAGGAAATATCGCTGTTCCTGATTGCAGTAAAAATATTGACAGATTCTCCTAGCGGACAATAAGCAATACAATCATCACAATCATCGCCACAACGGTCACAATAATCATCATTAGCAGCATTGATATTGGAGACCATATCAAAGTAATTAGCACTTGTAACTATACTTTTGACGAGCGTAGAAACCATAACTAAAAAACCTAAACGGTTCTCGATTTGGGCAGAGCGATTGTTGGCTATAGTTCCCTCAATATCACCATGGGTAAGAATTATAGAAGCTTCAGGCTGTTCATTTTTGCCTTTTGGCAAAATAATTACTGCCCCATCCAAATCGAAAGACACTAGTAGTTGACGAGCTTTCAAAATATAGTTTATCGTCGAATTATTTTTAAGTTGCAACATAAGCTCTGATGCGGTTCTTTCCCAAGAAATTTGACGGCTTATCATCGCCCCAGCTTTGCGTAGCACATTCGCATCTAAAAACAGAAAACAATTATCAGCGATTTTGTCAAATTGTGCCCTATCAGGTAAAACCACATCGGATGCCCACATAACATGGTCACAATCTGGAAGCTCCAATTCGCCATAGCCTCCATCCCAAACAAATAGTAAGTCTATAGGTGCATTCGGGTCATCTGATATAATGCTGAAAATATCACTGGATGTTGTATCTTTTTCATATCCAAGGTACTCGTCAATACCAAGGTATCTTTTTTTATCAACATCTTCATAACCTATTGATCCATAATAGTCCCTACGATATTCGTTTGAATCTGGGTTTGCCCATAACAATTTGCTAAGTATTTGGCCTGAAATACCAACAGGGTCAATTCCAATATCTACATAATGATAGATCAATCTCATCCCACCTAGCATAGCTAGTTTGTTAAATCTATCTTCTACTGTATATGTGAAAATCATTGTATTCGTATGCCCATAAAACCCAAAATTCATATTACCCTCCTAATCAAACAAACCGCATAAGCCGCCATACCTTGCCCTGTACCTGTAAAGCCCAAGCCTTCTTC
>Ga0123355_10016486_pt1 | contig 11645 bp, 10 predicted proteins | sample TergutEmb28metaG_3_FD_89872 | JGI IMG/M metagenome (GOLD analysis project Ga0123355, IMG submission 89872) | Embiratermes neotenicus P1 segment gut microbial communities from Petit-Saut dam, French Guiana - Emb289 P1 | ecosystem: Host-associated > Arthropoda: Insects > Digestive system > Gut ...
ACGCGCCTTTGACGCTTTTGCTACGCAAAAGTGGCACGTAGTGCCAGTTTGCCACAGGCAAACCGTGGAGCCGCGCGTTCGCACAATCGCTTTGCGATTCTGCTCAATATTTTCGGCTCGGCCGGGGACTGTTTCTCATTTGATTCGCTATACATAGACAGTATCCCTGGACGAATACATTTTTCGTCGCTAAAATAATAAAAATATATTTCAATGAGCAAAAGAATGGACCAAAGGAAATGTAGACACCATTAAGAGCTCATACCGAAGTAGGTTTTACCTAGAATAGGTATAACCTTCGCCCTACTACTGTACAGTTGAAAGGAATAAGCCAATGAAAGCCTTAGTAATAGCAGAAAAACCCTCAGTAGGTCGCGACATAGCCCGTGTACTAGGCTGTCGACAATCCAGCGGTTATATGGAAGGCCCGAAGCATATCGTAACCTGGGCACTAGGCCACCTGGTAACCCTAGCCGACCCAGAAGAATACGACAAGGCCTATCAAAAATGGGATATAAACCACCTGCCAATCATGCCCGAAAGCCTGCGTCTTACGGTTATCCCCCAGACATCCAAACAGTATAAAACCGTAAAAGACCTGCTAAACCGCAAAGACGTCACAAGTATAATAATAGCCACCGACGCAGGCCGGGAAGGTGAACTTGTAGCCCGCTGGATAATAGAAAAGGCTAAATGCGCAAAGCCAATAAAGCGGCTATGGATTTCCTCTGTAACGGATAAGGCCATCCGGGACGGTTTTAATAATCTCAAAGACGGAAAGCAATATGTACCCCTAGCCGACAGTGCCAAAGCCCGCGCCGAGGCCGACTGGCTGGTTGGTATAAACGCAACCCGCTGCCTTACCACTAAGTTCAATAGCCCCCTATCATGCGGGCGCGTGCAAACGCCGACCCTGGCAATAATCGCACAAAGAGAAGAGGAAATACGCGCATTTATGCCAAAGCCATTCTACGGAATAACCGCGGATGGTGACGGCTTTAGACTGACATGGATTGAAAAGGAAAGCAACAGCCAGCGCACGTTTAACAAGGCAAAAGCCGATGGGGTATTAGCGCAACTAACAGGGCAAACCACAGCACCGACACAAGGGGCACCACCACAAGCTACAGCACCGACACAGGCACCACCACCACAAGCTACGCCACCGTCGCAAGCCTTGCAAGCACATGCCTCCGTATCGCAAACTAAAGCCAACTCGAGGACATCTCCGTCTCCAATCATTGCCACCGTTTCGGAACTAACCAAAACCATAAAGCGCAAGCACCCACCAAAGCTATACGACCTAACAGAGTTGCAGCGGGACGCAAACAAGCGATACGGCTACTCTCCAAAGGAAACCCTAGCAATAATGCAACGCCTCTACGAAGAGCACAAAGTGCTAACATACCCCCGCACAGACTCCAGATACATTTCCACAGACATTGTGCCAACATTGCACGAGCGCCTCCGCGCCTGCCAAGTGCCGCCCTACAACAAGTTTTGCGCACAAATTCTGCGCGCGCCAATTAAGCCAAATGCCAACTATGTAGACAACGCAAAAGTAAGCGATCACCACGCAATAATCCCCACCGAAACCCCGGCAAACAACCGCGACCTAAACGAGCGCGAGCGCAAAATCTACGACCTGGTAATAACCCGCTTCCTATGCGTGTTCTACCCGCCGATGGAATACGAGCAGTTGGATATTAAGGTAAAAATCGGAGGCGAAACCTTTACAGCCAAAGGCCGTGGGGTAATAAACCAAGGCTATCAAGCTATAAGCCAAGATTCCGAAGATGATGATGAGGCGGACTATCAGCAGTTTGGTAGCCGACAGCCAGGCAGCCACGCCGCGACAAGCCATTCTCTTTCCAGTCAAAGCCCCTCCAGCCAAAGCCCTTCCAGCCAAAGCCCCTCCAGCCAAAGCCCCTCCAGCCAAAGCCCCTCCAGCCAAAGCCCCTCCAACCAAAGCCTCCCAAGCCTAAAGCGTGGCGATAAAATCCCAATAAAAGCCTTGCGCCTAACCGAAGACAAAACTACCCCGCCGCCGCCCTTCAACGAGGCAACACTGCTTTCCGCAATGGAATCACCGGCAAAATACATTGATTTTCAAGACAAGACCCATGGCAACCATGGCAAAACGGGAGGCAAAGTCCAAGGCAAAGCTCAAGACAAAGCCCAGAACAAGGCCATAAAAGAAACCCTAGAAAAAACCGGCGGCCTAGGCACTGTAGCCACTCGCGCCGATATCATAGAAAAACTATACGACAACTTTCTAATAGAAAAAAAGGGAAAAGACCTCTTCACCACATCAAAAGGCCGTCAACTATTGACTTTAGTCCCCGCCGACCTAAAATCCCCGTCCCTAACCGGCAACTGGGAGCAGCAACTACAAGGCATAGCCACCGGCAAGCAAAACAAATCTGCCTTCCTTAAAGATATCCGCAAATACACCCAGCAGCTAATAACCGAGATAAAAACCAGCGAAAAAGTCTTCCGCCATGATAATCTAACCACCACCAAATGCCCCGATTGCGGCATGTTCATGCTGCAGGTAGCCGGTAAAAAAGGCGAAATGCTGGTCTGTCAAGACCGGGAATGCAACGCCCGTATAAACGTATCCCTATCCATCCGCAGCAAATGCCCCCACTGCCACAAATTCCTAAAAATAGTAGGCGAAGGCGAAAAGCGCAAAATTGTCTGCACATGCGGCTACAAAGAAAATTACGCCTCTTTTGAGAAGCGTAAAAAAGAAGAACGCGGGGCAATGTCTAAACGGGAAGTCCAAGCCTACATCGACGGGATGAACAAAAAGCCGGACAAAAGCCCAAAGAGCAACCCCTTTGCGGTGCTTAAAGATATGACGTTTAGTTCGCCGAAGAATTAGGCTCTATACATCCTACTACAGTTAAAGCACTTCAAAATGGCTGTATTCAATGCTTCTGTTTCCCTTCTGTCCAGATAAGATTCCAACAACCTTCACGTATTTGCCCGCACTATGGGCATCCAATGCTGCGTTATAGTCATTTATAGCTAAATTGACCGTCGCAGTGGACGTAGACGACTTGCCTTCATTATTTAGGTATACAAGCCTAATGGTTCCCTGTTTTCGCAATGAGACGTTAGGGTCAGCATCGGAAGCTTTTATTAATCCGATAAAGGCTTTTTCTTGATTCTCATGAGTGTGCTTTATCTTCTGTACCACAGAATCAATAGGTCTATAATAATCATGATTTATAGAGACGGATGTATCTGACAACGTATTAATATTAATAGTAGGAGCATATTTTACTGTTAAGTCAAGGGTGCTATCAGTGCGATATATATTTATTTTACTTAACGCATCTAGGAAGTTTGCGCTTATGCTGTTTTCAGTGATGCTCTCAAGATTGCCTTGATGTACAGCTTTTTTTACTGTGTGTACCGACGAAATTAGCTTATTCATTGTTTTTCTTGTTAATGTATCCGCACATACCTCTGCATCGCTAAAATAAGAAAGCTGTCTAGATGGACTGTTATCAAAATAAGCAAATGGACATACTACAGAAACAATATAGCTGCCAATTTCAGTTTGCCCAAAGCGGCACATCCCAATAAACTCGCTAATGTTGGCATTTGGCCGGCCGGCATGAAATGGCTGCGGCCGCTCAACGTCCATTGCCGCAAACATTAGTAGCTTCTTGGCGTTTTCGTACAAGCGTATTGCATCTTCAACAAAAAGGCTGCCCGTTTCAGCAGATGGCTCTTGGATTCGTATCCGAAGAATGTCAGATAAGGGGTTTAATAGTTCTAAAATAACATGCTCAACGCTTTTATTTGCAGAAAGAGCAATTGTTTCTGCAGTCCTAAACATGGCACTCCCATAATCTCGCAAATCGCGTGATGCGGGCAGGTTAACTTGAAAAGATAAAGCTTGGTTTTCGAGTTGAAAAATATTCACATGATTTGCCTTTGTTGGGACCTCAGCCCACCCTAAATCGCGTAAATACTTAGCTGTTTCTAAATGATTAATTCTGCCTGCAAGTGATTCAAAGTCAACGGAATATATCATTGCTATGTTCCTTCCATTTGGTCATGTTATTTATGCCACTGCGCATTAAAGAGCATCTCAAGTGTATTGGGCGATACAATATTAACTTTTGGGATTTTTACAGTGACGCTTGAGGTGTTTTCACTTGGAGGATAGCCTGTTAGGTCTAGCCAAAACATACATCTTTTGATTGCTAGTTCATCAATGGTATGTTGTACCCATTCATTTTCATCAACAGGTAGGATTAGCAAGAACAAGTAGGATTGGACTGCTGCAAGAGAGCGTAAGTCGTTGTAGTTTTTAATTTTGAGAGGGTATGAGTAATAGTCGTCATACTCCCGATAACCTGTCGACGATGCTTTAAGCTGTACATTTAACTGTGCGTCAAACCAACGCCCATCTGTGGCGGTAAGCCTCTTAGTTAAATGTACGTCAATACCGTCATCATCATGCCCATCACGGGTAGTTGGCGCAACTCCTTGTTTTGCGCAAATTGCCCTTAAATAACTTACGCTGATTGCTTCTTTCCGCTTTTCATTAGTCATGTAGTCCTCCGTAGCTATCTTCGCTATGAAAAAGTGACTCCAATTGATTGTGAAGCTATGATACCAACATGAACATATATTCGTCAACATGTAATTGCAAAGTTTAAAAATACATAGCTGTAACTATATCGAATTAAATGAGAAACAGCCCCGTCCGAGCAAAAAACGCGAGGTGCTGCGGTTTGCCTGCGGCAAACTGGCACTACGTGCCACTTTTGCGAAGCAAAAGCACTAAATCGCGTTCTTTGGCGACAGAAGGGACTGATTTCGAATTAATTAGCTATATAGCTTTACGCCACAATTTCAAATATAAACACAACCGGATTTTTGACATCGTCCATTAGGGGGGATACATCTACTGATTTAATCCGTAGCTTTATCCCAAGTGCCTTTTGAAGTTCGTATAATCTGCCCCCTGCGCATCTTTCGAAGTACCCTTCGACATTTGGCGGTGGGGCAGTATATTTTCCTTCAATTGCACGCTTATAGTACCCATGTGTGCATTTGAAGGTTAGGGTTAGCGTATTGTCATCATTTAACACGGGCTTCCATCTACCAAAGGTTTCTGCAAACAATGCCATTCTTTCGTCAAGAGCTAGATGAGCATACTCTATTGCGAAGGCCTTGCGCTGTTTGTCGGCACCTGCGCCATTGCATCCTCCTTGTGTTTCATATAGGCGGAAGCGTTGCTCTTTTGTTAGGTGCTGGTTCATTGCTTGGCAAAAATCGTCATCCCACTCGGGCTTGAAGCTTGTGTATCCGGTTAAATTGGGGCAGCCTTGCTGGTCTCGATGTTTTTGTAAAATGCCTTCAAAGATGGACTGCACATTTTCCGGAATGCCGCTTTGCTTCTTTTTCATTGCGCTTACCATGCTAATCATAGGGCTTTCCTCCAATTATGGTGTTTTTCCCAATTGTGATACCTTTCTCCAATCATAGGTCTTTCCCTGTCACTGTTGCTGTTTTGTTTGCAAAATCCATATGAATCAGCGTTTCGTGGTGGTTGATGTTGATAATCCCATTTGCGAGACGAATGGCTAAATAGCAACAATTTTGGTCATTCTCGTTATTGGCCATGTCGTACCACTTGGCAAATGCTAGTCTCAATTTTGCCCTTATTTCGGCATTTTTAGGGTCTAGCACCCAGCCTAGGTTTTCGCCTATGCCACTGGCTGTAAACCACTCGAAGTTTACCGCGATTGCGACTTCGTTGTTTTTTTCAATTTGCTGCATTTTTGTAGATTTACCATGTGTGATTACATAAAACGCACCATCTTCATAGTATGCGTCTACGTCGCGCACAACGGGGCGGGGTTTGCCGTCGGCATTGGGGTCAAGGGCAATTGTTGCAAGCCCAAGGACATTGTCCTTATTGTTGCCGAATTTTTCTTCCAGCATTGCCATCCCTTTTTCGTATGCGTTTACTGGAGTTTCTGTACTTTTCTGCATAATTTCCTCCTATGCGTTTCTATTTGAAATGGCTGAGGGTGTCCAACTTCAAATGAAATCGCTGTATATTATTTTTTATGTTCACGTTTGCTGTATATTATTTTAGTGTTCACGTTTTTTGAATGGAAGCCACATTTCCATATATGCATGGTCGATGCCCGGCTTGCTGTAATATATCTCCGGGAAAAACCCGTCAGCCTTTAATCCGTGCTTTTTTAGCCAGAACCGTGTAAATTTCATCATCTTGCCCATTGAGGCTATAAGCTGTTTGAATGTTTCCGCTTCGTATTCGCAAACGATGTACTCCCTTGCGGGCAATTGCCAGCTTGCGAAAGGGGCGTTATCTGAATCAAGTCCAAGTCCCGCATTAAGTGTGCTCACGTTAAATGCCCTCGAGTTAAATGCGCCCGTGTTAATTGCATCCAAATCAACTTCCGCCCCAGCAAAATAGGTAGAATAACCCTCCGGTGCGCCGCCATGAAATGAAACACCAACCCGTCGGCCGCAAGGTATGCAGGGAATATCGTCAAGTATGCTAAAGAACCTGTCCCATATTGCGGCAGGCTCGGAAACACCGGGTCTTTCGCCAAGCATTTTGCCCGGCGTAAAACGCCACAAATCTTGCACGCCAAGAAAGTTAACGGGCTGGGCTAGGGTTTTGCGGTTATATTCAAGCACAATTCCTTCTGTGATAAGGGGTACGCCCTCGTCAATTATTACATAGTTTAATAGCAGATTAGGCTTGTCGAAATAATTAAGGCCAACAGGCGTAGCCCTGTACTCTGAAGGCGAAAGGCCATATACCTCCTTAAACGCCCGCGAGAATGTTTCGCGGCCGCCAAAGCCGTATTCCGCCGCAATGTCAACAATGTGAATACGCCTATTTTCAAGACATTTTGCGGCATAGGCAAGCCGCCGCAACTTAATGTACTCCCGCACAGGTTTTTTGACAAGGCGGGCAAATAATCGTTGAAAATAAAATAGCGATAGGGCGGCCATTTCCGCAAGCTCTTCTATTTTGATTTCGCTTGCAATATTTTCTTCGATATAATCTATGGTTTTTTGTATTGACTCCCATGCGTGCATGGATTGCCACCCCGCTTTCGGATGAAGTATAGCATAGGGGAGGGTGGGGTTGCGTGACGGTGTCTGCTCTTTTGTGTTACTTTTTTGGTTTCGTCAAAATCATCCATACTTTCCGGGTGGTAATGCTTTTATATCAGTAAAGCGGCTGGTACCAAATCATCCACATGAAGGCGGCGACGCCTAAAATATCAGAAATAGCGGCTTTGTCAGAATCATCCACCTAAAGGATTAAGAGGGTGTTCCAAAGTATCTAAACCGGGAAGTTCGCTCATTTGCACTACCTACCTATACCCATTAACAAGCAGCCCCTCATCGGTATCAACAGTAACCGCAAGCCCAGGCGAGACAAAGTCCACGGCACGGACATTTATCTCAAGCAGTGGGATATCCAACGCCTTGGCCACGGTTTTTGCATGGCTTAGGTCTGTGTCCTCCCATGAGCCTATAACTATCGCGCCGGCCTTCTTGATATATTCCATCATTTTGTCGCTGGTTTGGGTGCATATTATAATATCACCATGCTCGAAATATGGGCGTTCCTGCGCCTCTGGGGATTTGAATACCCGGGTTATGCCTTGGACTATCCCTCGCTTATTGCCCTTGCCTTTGGCAAGGACATTGCCAACTGTACGGACTTTCATCGTATTGGTGGTGCCCGCTATGCCAACAGGGACGCCTGCAACGGAGACTATTGTCTCGCCTGGTTTTGCAAGCTTTGTCTTCATCGACATTTCCTCGGCGATATCAAAGACCTCGCTATCGCCGATAAAAGGCTCGCTTAGGACGGGTATGCAGCCCCAGCTTAGGTTTAGCTGGCGGCAAACACGGGCGTCGGCGGTTACGGCAAGAATTGGGCAGGCCGGGCGACAGCGGGAAACCATGCGGCTGGCAAAGCCAGAGTCTGTTATTGGGACGATACATGCTGCGCCTAAATCGGCGGCAGTTGTCACGGCAGCTACGCTTATTGCATTGGTGATATTGTTGCTAAGGTTGCCATAGCTGGTTTTTTTGCGATAATCAAAAGAGAGCTCTACCTGGGTGGCAATACGCGCCATCATAGCAACGCTTTCGCTGGGGTATTGGCCGCTTGCGGTTTCACCGGAGAGCATAATAATATCTGTGCCGTCATAGATTGCGTTGGCAACATCGTTAGCCTCCGCGCGAGTAGGACGGGGGTTTGAAACCATGGACTCAAGCATATGGGTTGCCGTAATTACAGGCTTGCCCACTTGGTTACAAGCCCGGATAAGGCTTTTTTGGACAATGGGCACTTCCTCCGGCGGGATTTCCACCCCAAGGTCACCCCGGGCAACCATAATGCCGTCGGCCACATGAAGGATGCTTTCGATATTGTCAACACCCTCGCGGGACTCTATCTTTGCGATTATATGAATATGCGCGCCGCCGTTATCTTCAAGCACCTTCTTTATATTGGTGATATCTGTCGCGGTACGCACAAAGGACGCCGCGATAAAGTCAAAATCCATTTTTATACCAAACTTGATATCTTCGATATCCTGGTCTGTAAGGGAAGGCAGATTTACATACACATCCGGGATGTTTACACCCTTGCGGGAACTAATAAAGCCGGAGTTAATTAACTGACACTTAACATCGGTTTTAGTAAGGTCGATAACCTTAAGCTCAAGCAATCCGTCATCAATAAGCACCCGAGAGCCCACCTGCAAGTCTTTTGGCAGGTCTTCGTAGGTTACGGAAACGATATCCTGGTTGCCTACAACATCGCGGGTAGTAAGGGTAAACTCCGCGCCTTGCTCCAGATATATCTTATCCTGCTCGAAGCTTTTGATCCGGATTTCCGGGCCTTTTGTGTCAAGCACAAGTGCTATGGGTTTATTCATTTCTTCACGGGCTTGTTTAAGCATGTTGATAATCTCGGTATGGGACTCGTAGGTGCCGTGGGAGAAGTTTACCCTTGCCGCGTTCATGCCGTTTTTAATCATTTGCTTTATTGTTACAACGTCCTTGGTGGCAGGGCCTAGGGTTGCCAGGATTTTGGTTTTGCGCATGTTGGCCTCCGTTCAAATATTTTGTCCTTGAAAATATAACACACAACACATGGTAATGCACGCGGCACGCGGCATGGGCGGGTAAGGGCTTCTTTCTTGCACATGCTATGGCTGATATGAGACAGCCCTAGACTAGGAAAAATGCCATTTCATTCGGATTGCTCATCCGATGAAATGGCGTTTTTCCGATAGCCTAGGTCTGGCTCATGCCTCCGCAGGTGCAAGAAAGAAGCCCTTACCCGTCCATGCCATTACCGCGCACTGCCGATATTAGAAGCGTTATAGTGTTTAAGTGCCGCTTTTGGACGGTGTAGCAGCATAGCTGGCAATAGTATGCTGTTGTGTTTGCGTGAAGATGCGATGCGCAACCAGGATGGTTGATTGCCCATGAGATTGTATTTTCAACCGTGCAAATGGCAATAATCTCCGATAAAACACATGCTTCAAAGTGTGAGCTTATAGTAGGAGTGATTACATGAAGAAATTTTTTGTATGCGCGTTGTTGCTAGTTTTGCTAAGCGGGTGTTCAATTAGCGGATATCGTCCAACAATGGACTACGAGATACATCAATCCTGCGAGGAAAGGGAAGCATTGCTTGATTATATCGCGAAGAAAAACATCCTGCTCTTTGACCTAAGCGCAGATGGGATTGGGGTTCACGGAAATGGGGTCTTTCTTCCGTCATGTATCCCCGCAAGCAACGTTACCTGTATGGCGATTTTGCAGATGTTACCCTATGCTGAATTTGTGCCATTAGACGGCATCTTTGTAGACCCCAACAAGGTAAGCGGCTCGCCTGTACTACTAATAGAGCTGCGAGATATAGACGGCAATCAAATCGGCCTAATAGCAACACATAGCCGCATTTCCGGCCTGGAGGGAAAAGAATGCCTAGTAATATCCCCCACAGAGGAATCACACATTGAGCTACGAGATATAGCCGGCAATCGAATCGGCTAAAGCGCATGCTGTCTTTTGCGCACTTTAGTAAGCGCAACTGCGGACATTTTGCCTACAAGTGCAAAAAGACCAAGCAACCCTTGTAATACGCCAAGCCCTATGGTACATTTTTACCAAGCTTGTATAAGGGGTAGAGATTTATGGCAGAAACAGATATGTACGATAATACCAATAGCAGCAACAAATTGACATTAAACACCGGCGACCCGCCCCAAGGGCAGCCAATGCCCAGCGGCAAAGGCGCATTACTAGCCTCCGGTCGTGGAGCAGATAACCGGCTTTCCCCGCAATTTTATATGATACTGTTAGTAGCGGTTGTATTGCCCCTGGGGTTGGGGTATTTCCTAGCCACCCAGTTTGGCTATCAGCAGGTTGGGCTAATTGGCCCAATGGGCGGGTATGGGTTTGTCCGCACGGTGTTTTTCTTTGTCTATATAGTGATTGGTGTTGTATTAGCCGTTGCTGTAGTGTGCGCAATTTTGCTGGATGCCGGGCAGCTTCGCAAGACCGAAATTTTTGTATATAAAGATAAAATAGAAGGGGTAGGGGTTGAGCCGAAGTTTGCGTTTTTTGCCGGTGGGCTTAAGCCCTTTTCTTTGCCATTGGAAGGAGCTGCTTTGCGGGAAGATGCGGCGGTTTGGATGTCACATAGGGTTACTGTTGTGACAGATGCCGGAACGCTTCATGTATATTTGCCCAATACGGCAGAGGTTATTGCCGCGGCACAGGCTCGCTCATAGCTCGTTCATAAGGGCTGAATCGAGCTTGTATCTAATTGCTATCCAAGTAATTGTGTGAGTAAATTTTAAAATAATTATCATAGAATGTTTTAAGCTTTTGGAAGCTTGTCTCGCTAATGTTGTGCTCTATTTTGCAGGCGTCGCGGTACGCGGTTTCCTCGTCGACACCTATATCCATTAGAAAATTAGCGAACAACATATGGCGTTCGTAAGTGCTGCGGGCGATTTCTCCGCCTTTTACTGTTAGGTGGATGCATCGGTCGCTGTCGATTTCAATATAGTCGTTTTCGCGGAATTGCTTCATTATTATGCTTATTGTTGGTTTAGAAAACCCCATATGCTGGGCAATGTCCACCGCGCGGACTTTGTCTTTTTTTTGCGAAAGCACTAGTATTGCCTCAAGGTAATCTTCGGCTGATGCTTGGATTTTCATATGATGTCCCCCCTTTGTATGCCGCTTCAAGTATATCTTCAAGTATATCAAAGAAACGCGGCAAAACAAAGGGTGGTCAAAAGTATCTCACGTGAATCTAATTTTGCATAGACCTTACAGCGGCGAGAACCGCGTAAGCAGGTTCGAGGCTTGTTCGCACATGTGACCGCTGATGTTGTACAGCCTGTGGCGGAGAAAATACAACCTTCAGCACTTTTGCTTCGCAAAAGCCGCCCTACGGGCGTCCGGCCTTCTTGCCGGTGCCCACCTTCGGATTATCATCCGGGCAGGCTGCGTTCGCACAATCGCTACGCGATTCTACTCAATATTTTCCCATCGCCACAGTCTGTGCAACGCCTACACAAGCGCGA
>Ga0123355_10016487_pt1 | contig 11645 bp, 7 predicted proteins | sample TergutEmb28metaG_3_FD_89872 | JGI IMG/M metagenome (GOLD analysis project Ga0123355, IMG submission 89872) | Embiratermes neotenicus P1 segment gut microbial communities from Petit-Saut dam, French Guiana - Emb289 P1 | ecosystem: Host-associated > Arthropoda: Insects > Digestive system > Gut ...
AACGGCCGAAACATGTTGAGCATTGAATGAGTATTGAATATATAATAAAATAAGTGGCATCAAGTTGGTTTCTCTTTACTCAACTATAAAGATGATGCACGGTCCCATAAACATAAGATTATTTGTCAGATTCACGTCTCTGCCTCTTTACTTCCTGAGATAAAATATGGTTTAAATTATGCAGGATGCTAGGTGAACTCCTGAACCCCAGTCCCTGTGTGGACGCGGTGACTGTGAAAGCAAACCCTGTCGTTACTGGCAATTGCAGTCCTGTCGTCCGGCCTGCAGTCCTGTCACGTACTGTGTGATCCACATCGCTTTGTCAATATTACCTAATTAACAATCAATTACATACATGCATTCAGTTACTGTAATTGAATATAAAACCAGAACATGCGATTATTACGTGAGAACGATTTGTTGTATATTCCGTAAAGAAATGTATTTGCTGTTTCGTTACCTAACTCTCCTTCATTTAGTGCTGAGGTTAAGAACGAGTGTAGAAGAACCTCTGTTTCCATGTATGACGTTATAGCGTGCACAGGTACAACTTTACTTTCACCTACAGGGTGCCTACGTTGTGACAGGCTGTTGTGGTTGATGTACATAAGAACGTATTCCGTTCCATCAGTGTATTTTGCCGAAGTCTTTGAATAGTCAGTGATTCACTGCATTAGATCACAGTTTCCGTAAGGTGCGAAATGAACTTTAAAAATCCATCTTATTCTCTTTTTTCTTCTTCTTCTTTAATGGATTTTTAGACCTATTAGCTTCTTCCTTAAATTGTTATCGTAAGCTTGCTCATGCTATCACTGTCGGACGATCTGTATGTATCTTTGCCAAACTCACTTTGCGGCGATACATTCTGGAGGAACTCTAAACTTCATGGAACGAGATTATACATTTGCATGTTCTGCTTCATCAACCTTTTATGTGAACAAATGTACCTACTTATTATATACAGGTCATAAACTCTTATTTTCAGAAAGTGATACCTAGGAAACTACGATAAACTGGGAATGTAGCTAGGAGTGGAGAAGAGGAAATGAACACAGAATTGTAGTGGGGGAACCTCTTGAAAATTGACCCTTGGGTAGGCGTGGAAAATAAACATCTGATTTACAGTGAGATAAAGAGTTGTGACGATGTGAGGTGACTGAGTTCGCTCATGTTCTTCCCCAATGACAAGCTTTGATTCTAGTGGTGTTAAACATTTTGATTATGGTACTTGAAGTCGTCTCAGAAGGCTCTTTCCTCTTAGTTGGATTGACGCAGCTCTTCAGACATTGACTTATGTACGTTAGAAGTCATTTGCAAACAATAGCATGTAATAAGTTCATTCATGAAAATATCTGCTGTTGTTATGGTAAAAGTTGTGTGGGAAGAGTGCAGCGAGTGGGGGAGAAGACAAAATGGATTCAACCCTCTCAAAATGGTTGTGCCAGGCCGGCCTTGAACTCAGAACTGCTGTAAGCCACTGCACTGGGGTTTCTAGTTGCCTTGGTACCGTGGAGGTGCGTACTGAATACATAAACAAGAGATCTAATGTGAGTGTCCGATAGGCTTCTTATTTTCATCCTCTGTTAATACAGATGTCTGGAATAATAACTTTGTAATGCGTTTTGTCTTTTTCCTATCTCCTTTATAAAAACTTGGAGATAAAAGTGTACAAGATAATGTCTTGTCTCATTTGTCCAAAAATACGGCGTCACATCTTATGAGAATTGAATCTTCAGCAACCCAAATGTACGAACCTCAGATTTTAAAAAGTTGCTATGTAGCTGTATAAGTTAACAGGTTTTGAGTGCCGGGAGGGGGGTAAAATTTAACGCTTTATGATTGATGATGCTCTAAAATTCTTGCCTGTGAAAATTATCCCTATAAAATATATCACAGGAATAATTTGGTGCAGCGAACTGTATCTCTCAGACCTCGGTAACATACCAGAGGTTACGAGAATCTGTAATTGTGAAGAGCGATGTGGTACATGATGTGCTGAATCATAGCTGGGATATTACAGGTGTTATTCAGTGGACTGTGTTAATTTGTGTTTGATGGCCTTACTTACTGTAACAAGAAAATTTATGACTGGCACTTCTCTTAATTATTAAAATGATCATTTCCGAGGTTGTAAGGTCGGCGGTATTTGCAGCACGCATGCGAGAGATTCTAAATGCGTTCGCCATATTTGTCGGTAACCCAGACAGATTAATCTTAGATTGGAAAACAATATTAAAGCGGATATTCAACAAGAAGAGTGGGAGAGTATGAATAAGATTTACTTCGCTCAAGATGGGATCCGGCGGACGGTTTGTGAACGCAATAATGAACTATTCTGACGGTATTTTTGAATATGACGACATGTGCATATACACTTATATATACGTTATATTTCAAGGCCGCGCATAACCTGCTGTTTCCATTTTTATCTCCTACCCTGAAGATGGAGGCTCCAGGTTTTATCGAATCATTGTTTTCTATTCAAAAAACACGTGGCCCAACATCTCAGAACACAGTGATTTTTTACGTAGCGCAGTGATAGACTCAAATCTTTAAAAAGCGACTTTTTCCATAAACGTTAGTTAAACTCTTGACGAGGTGGGTGACTGTAAGCATATCCAAGGAGTTAGTTACACATGCCTGTGAGTGGGTGTGCCTGTATCGGGTGACAGGGACATGACGGTTTTCTGTCAGGGATTTTCCAGCTTTCATATCAGAAAGGTCTCCTTAACATCGTCATTATTGCAGTGTAATGGCTAGGCAATAGGCTGGAAAACCGAAGGATCATGGTTCGATTCCCTGCCGGGGCAAGAGATTTCTCTCTTCTTCAAAATGTCCAGACCGCCTCTGTTTTCCAACCAGCCTCCTATTCGGTGGGTACAGTTGGCACTTGCCCTGGGGTTTCAGCAGCCGCAGCGTGAAGGCGAACTCTCACCTCCATCTAATGCTAAAGTTAAGAATGAGTAGAGCGACACCTATAGTCCCCCATACGCCTTCATGGCTTGTATAGGCACATCTTACGTAAGTTTAATATTGCAGTAGGTCGTAGGACACGAGAAGACCAATACTTTCCTTACTTGTATTTCACAATTGCCTTGCCATCACTCAGCATGTAACTTATCAATCATAAATAATTTTTCAGTGTCGTAAGCAAAGAGAACTAGACAATTATCTGAATGTACGAGTATGTTGTGTGTGTTTAGTCTTTAGACCATTTTTGTTACAATTTTATAAATTTTATGAAACTTCGAGAATAAGAGTTCTTGTTAGTGTGTTAATGTAGCTCTATCAGCTCTACACATATAATGCGAATGTGGTAGAGATGTGGTCATTAATTATAAGTTGGTAGGAGTTTGGGGTAATACCACATGATTCGCAAGGAAATGTTGGTGACAGTCTTGGTCAGGATAACGGTAACCCGGCCACAATTGGAAGTCTTACTTGCGAACTCGTTACTGCTGCACAAACTTGCAAGGTTTGAAGGTATCAGGCCTTCACCTTTGCATTCGTTTGCAGATACATGAGACATTTGTTCCGGTATTATACAATAGGAATAAAAATCATTCAGAGACTTTTCTTTGACACTGCTGCATAATACAGAGTACAACCAGTTACACAGTCGACGGTATAAAAGGAAAGGGACATCGTCTAAATTATGGGTTACAGGATATTTGGGCTGGGCTACGTGTATATATATATATATATATATATATTTATATATATGAGAGCTTAATGTGCGGTATAAATAGCCAGGAAGCCTACAGGATAAACCTTGGGATCAAATCTGCATGAGTCTGTCTGTTAGCAGCCCACATAGAGAATCAACAGCAATGTCATTACCATACCTGTAGGTCACTTTGTAATTCACCTACTACCGTATTTGTATACACTCCTGCGCATGTGTAGAGCGTGATGTATGGAATGAACTCTCAGAGGGTCGACAGATTTAATCTGTGAACTTCAGAATTTATATTAATGTTGTAATTGCTTTCAATAGAATGTGCGTACACTGAACGTATTATAGTTCGTCCTTTACCGTATCTTGTCACAGATATTACTGAAAGGATCCCTTTTTTAATTGGTATTAGGAGTCTACAAGCTAAGTCGATGGGATAATTTAATTTTAAATACAACATATTTTCTTTTCATAGGAAATGTTTTCCGACAGATGTCAGAGATCGGAACAATGACAAGTCATCTTATTTTATGTACAGATACATAATGAACTTAAGTTTCTAAATTATTCTATCGTTAAAGTTTAGCTACTATGTGCAAGCTGTTTCTTTTATCGCCGCACTGAGCACGGCACCTTTATCACCTAGATGGTGTGCATTCGCTGAAACATACCGTGACAATTGCGGTGCTCAGGACACCGACAAACGAAAGGCGCTTGTTAGATGAAGAGAATTGCTGTATCTTCTACGTTTTAATTTTATTCAAGGTTTGAAACTTCGTTGTTTCTTTTCGTATTACTTACGGGAAAACGATGATATCAGAGGTCTTATTGGAACAGTTGGTGATTGTTTAGGTTGTTTATTGAATTGAGAATTTAACATTCATTGCCATCAACAAAATTTCCGCCGCTACTATCTCTCCTGATTACAGTCAGTGCACTTCCTATCACTATTAAGAATATTCAAGATCGATATTTATGTAATCCTCCAATTTACGCTAAATATCAAATCTCTGTTCCTTTGGCTTTCCTAACAAGATTTTTTTTAAGATCTCTATATGCGAATTGTAATTCCTCCCTTGTAATACTCCTTGTTTTAATGACCCTAAAATGCAAGATCAGAAGAGACGGCTGTGAAGGCTATTGTGGATTTTTAAATTTGGTTTTAAGTTTTCGTTTTCAGAATTATTGCTAATAAGGTCAAGGCCGCCTATAGCATGTCCTATCACCAGGAACTGTAGCAGAACAACCAAGGTCAATCAGAAGGCTGTGGATCAGGGCGTGGCTGCCTGGTATTGTGCGACTTCTTATCTTCATACATAAATACTTGCTGAATTTGTAGCCTAAGGCGGTTTAAATATGTACCCTTGTCTATTATCGCATGGTACTTTTATTTGTCTACACATTATTGTTAGAGTAGGCGAAATTATAATCTGGAGAAGGTAATAGTATATTACGCCCGTCCTCAGGATGAATGCCGCGTGGTTACCGCAAGATATCCGCTGGCATCTTTTGCGATTTACTGGGGATCGGATAAACCCTTCGTCGCACCATATATATGTATATATCAGCCGATTGGGTGCGCGCACGCACGCACGCACACACACCACGTTTTGTCCACTCGTTGGACAAATAGGTCTACCACATTTCGTCACTCGAAGCTAAACGACAAATCTGCCGTCGTTTAAGAAGGAAAGGCGAGCTCATTCTTGGATACCTATAGGAAATGTTTATTAGAAATGAAGATGTAAATTTAGATTTCTTTAAAGCCACTACCTATATTTTTCTTACTTACTTACTACAGGGTGCAGAGTCCTTATTGAGAAGCTAACTGGTTTGCAGCTAGTCAAGAAATTCCCCGCATTTCACGGAACCCGAAGGTTCATTACCGCACTCACAAGAGTCCGCCACATGTCTCTATCTTGGGCGAGCCCAATCCAGTCCATATACCCACATCCCACGTCCTGGAGGTCCGTCCTAATATTATCCACCCACCTACGCCTAGGTCTCCCCAGTGGTACCTATATTTTTCTATTTACTGAAAAATCCTTCATGCATTCTATAAGAAGTACAAATGACCGTGAAATAGGCTGGTTGATTTCAATTTATATTTATTATTGCAAAGCAGCTGAACCCAATAGTATACAGGAATAGTCTTCAAGCAACTTTTTTTATCGTCTCTCAAATTTATAGTCGCAATTTAGAGGGCAATCATAAAAGTAAATAACTTCTCTAAGTCAATGGAAATTTGCCAGAATTATCACTTTGCAAAAACCAAACTCCGCTTCACTAGAAGTCAGTTTTTTAAGTGTGGCATCTCACTGTGATATAAGTACACAAAGGTAAGGACAGTAGCATCAGTTACAACAGTCTTCGTATAATAAGTTGAAATTCATTAAGCTACATGTTTCTGCTCACCAATGAAAGCTCCATCATCAGGCAGTAGGATACACAGGGAAAATTACAAATGTGTTACCCCCTATTTAATTTTATTTCCTACAAGTCAGACCTCATACATTAACAGAAACAGGACTGCTAAAAGAAGGGTTGTCCTGTGTAGTGGCAATATTTATTGCAATCAAGAATATTTAAATAATAAAACTGGCATATAAGCGGATACTACTGCGATCGGGCCATCTCGTAACGCATTTTGTTGATTGTCCTTTCTTGAAAGGCATCCTATATATTTCTCAGGTTTCCAGTAGTTAATGCATATTCGCTTAGCAGCCCTCTCGGTTCTCAGTAAAGAACCACAAGCCATAAGGCCACCACAGTACCTGTCCAAACAATTTATTTTTCCACTGACCACACAATCAAAATTCAGCTGTTCTTGTCTCAAGCCCATACTTATCACTAGTCTAAAGTCTGCTGTTTCTTATCACTCATATCATAAAGACGGGCTTGCGAAGCCCGTGAACGTGATAGTGAATGATGATCTTTCAACGCCTAGAAGTGAAGTGTCTGTCGCTTTTTCTTATTTAATTCTTCCTTTACGCTGTAATTTACTCAGTTTCCGCTGTTGTGTCTTACTTGTCCTGTCTTTTAGGTTTTGTATGTTTCATTCTTACAAACCGAGGAGTTACAAGGGAATTAAATCCACGGCATATCTGCTTCAATCGAACACAGTCAAAAACAGATCTCCATTTCGAGCTCAAGGAGCATGGTGCGTAAATGTGGTTTGTGCAATTTTGTATCCTTCTTTAGTTTTAAATGACTTTATGCAGAACATTTACCAAAAAAATAGTTCTGGGAAGAATATGTGATTTGTAATTTCTTTTTGTATGCTTCAAGATCTTTGACGAGACTGTACAACACTATAAACTAATAACTGTACTGTTTATTTACCAGAAAATTTGCCATTTATGCCGTGTTGTAAATGTTGTTTCACGAATGCCAAAACTTGTTTTGTGGGTCCGAGGAATTACGGTTCGACTTTCTGCAAGCAAGAGAGACATGTCTTCTACAGAACGCCCAGACAGCCTCTGAAGCCAACACAGCCACACTTTTCTGGGGGTAAAACGGCTAGTGTGTTAAGTTAATCACTTATTTGCTGCCGAGTTTAATAAAGAGTTGATTTATACCTCTTCACACCCACAAATTTGAAGGCTTGCACAAGGGACAGTTTCACCTTTACCTTTCAGCTTTTGTCGGAATATTTATGCCTTGTCATTTTGTAAAACTTCATATGCCTATTGACAATGGTTTATTAATGGTTTACCGCAAAACCTAAAATTAAATATAGATTATTAGCCATCGCAATATTTTTATTTTGCAGTACACATCAATTTACTTAACCAAAATACTGAATGTGATTGATTGCAGAAAATTCAAATAGTAGTTAAAAGGTCGGGTTATCTTTTATAACATGATAATCATCACGGTTATGAAAACTCGTTACTTAAAAATTTATTAATTGGGAACACGTCATTGTAAGGTGAAATCTTATAAGTCAGAACGCGTTACGTATCGCACAACACTGATGATATCCGATAGAATGTAGAAATGAAAAGAATTCTTAAAATTAGAACAAGCAGCAAATACTCATCCAGAATTTTTCACTGGTGTGTGTGTGTGGGGGGGGGGGTGACTGACCCACCCACCCTGAGGCTATATAAAATTTACATTTGATCTTATACAATTACGGTATAAATATCATATCTTAAATATAACTGTAACATGACATTATTTGCAGCGGAGTTATATACATATGTACATACAAATATAACTACATATTACATGACTCACTCATCTAATTTAAATTGCAAGGTCTAATAAGCTTGGGTCTTTTAATTTCATCAAGACATCGTCAATTTTTATTTTATTTTTCGAAATTCTAATTTACTAGTCATCAGCTGATTTTGGCTGAAGGGTAAATCACGTAAAAGTTTTGAAAACATCGTGACTACAAAAATCTGTGTTTTTTTAATTTCTATTGGTGGTGGTGGTGGTGGGAGACTGCAGCCCAACAGCTCCATTTTCTTTGGTGCACCCCTGACGAGAGAGACATTTTATTACTATTATATAACTTAAGAACTTGGCGAAAATTATGATCTGAAATGAAAATTGGGTTACGAGGAAACGGGAGGGAGAAATAATAGAAAATTAACGCATGTCTGTTGCGGTATTAGTAAGAGTGACGTCACGAGACAGAATAAAAAGTGACGTAACAAAAGATGTACCGCAGACTGACAATATGGCAAAGGAAATAAAGAACTGGAGGTAAATCAGTCCCATTACAGGTGCCCAGAGGGTCCCAGGAAGTTAAGGTTCCCAGATTACGTGACAATTGCCCAGAATGGTGGCAAGGTTGTCAGCCTTACGCACCGGCCGTTTTTTACCTCCAGGAAATACTCCTGGTACTCATTTCTGTTAGAGGCTGTGTCGACCCCAGGGCCATAGTGCGATCGGAAGGAATATGTCAAAGAAAAATTCCAATGACACCATCTGGAATTTTTTTTTCGAACCAGCGACCTTCCGATTTGTAACGCAGCACTTTCACCACTGTGCCACCGCGGTCCCCTAATTGAGCTGGAGACAGTATGTAAATAATGCAAGATGGCATTAGACTACCAAAATCATCTTGTTTATACTGTACTATTTCAATTGACATTAAGACGTCGGAACACCCACAGGTATGGAGACAGAAAGAGAGAGAGACAAGTTTTAAATTTCCAAAAATTCGAATGGGCTTGTGTAGCCAATTCTTGTATTAAAAAAAGAAAGGAATTTCAAAACCTAATTACGACTTTTATATCCATACCACCATAGTAACGTTCTATTGGAGAAATATGTTTATGACTTATTCAAGGATACATATTAAATATCTGCTGGCAATAATTAATAACAAAATAATAGGAATTATAGTTCCTTGATGAGTTATTCTCATGTATTATACACTTGCAAAACAAAATTACACACTGAAGCCTGTTTATCAACGTCTAGCCTTTTTTTATTGACTATGGAGTACGATATAAAGAATGCTATCCTTGACATCATACACCGTACTGCCCCTTCGTAAGTTCAGTTCGTACGTTCTTACGGGCTTCCTTAATTGTCTGACATCACCTTGAACTTATTTGTTTGTTGTATTCAGCTGCTGCTGAAGTGACCTCAGCTTTAGTTCAATCCGGGTTCCATAAAGTAACTTCGTAAACTATTATTAAATTATGTTTCATGTGTGGCTTTAAAATCTACCAGTGTCTATTTTTTTAAGACTGCAAAGCGCTATTATTTCTCTTCAATATATCCTGAAAAATGTAATCTAATTTAGATAATAACGATAATTTTGGTAGTAGATTGCAATAAAATGGCCACAATGGAACGTGAGATAATGTGATGAAGTATCTTTGGGGAAGGGGGTGTAATTTGGGGGGGGGGGATAAAACATCTCTCAGATTCTCGAGAAGGACTCTTTTCTGGATTTGTTTTGTTCTTATATATGCCTTTAGACAATTAAATTTGTGCAATTGTACTTTTATCTCAATCGCATGCTGGAAGTAAGATATTTCTGTTTCTAAGCATTCCATGAAGGTGTATTGTGGGGTCATTATCACGTCCAGAGGGCCTTTAGGCCTCTTCAGCCCCTACTGGGGGGCTGTCCGTTATCTCTTCCATTTCTAAAACTTACAGAGGTTTGAAACTCAAATAGTACTCCGTCCAAACCTATAATTGTGAAGTTTAAAGTGAGCCACAAATTAGTGTTTTATCCAAATCAAACACGCCATTGAGAATGCTCAGTACTCGTAATAAAAAGATAGGCGATGTATGTTTGGCGTAACATTGAGACGCATTCGTGTAACCATTGTTGCCATGGAAAATCAGCAAGTATCTAATACAGTGTGTCCCACTCCCTACCGAACCCAACATTTCTTTAATAATTCTGACATCAATGAAGATATTGCAACGAAATTTGAACAGGAGTACGTTCGTTGTGTGAGAAATGAAGAGGAACGTGCCTGTAATGCGCCTAATTGTTGCGACACGGTAAAATTATTAAAGAAGTGCCGGGTTCGGTAGCAAGAGGGACATCCTATATAATGAACTTGTGTTTCTTATTCTTGCCTTAGCTATCCCTCATGCGCATCGCATCTTTGGTGCACCTTATTACTTTGTCATCTTTGGCCTCATAAACGGTACGACTTTCGGTAAAAAAAAAAAGCGATGGAGAGTAAAATGTGTGTTTTGATGTACTCTGTAAATTTGTCTGAAATATTTCTCATTCAGCGAGTTATCATCACAAATGCACATTAGTCTTCATGTGGAGTACCCGCTATTATGTCGTGTTTTAGTGAAACTTGAATTTTTCCAACATATTTTCTAGAAATCCTCTAATATCAAATTTCATGAAACTCCTTCCATTTGGAGCAGAGTTGTTCCATGCGGACAGACGAACGGAGAGACAGACCTGACGAAGCTAATAGTGCTTTTAGCAATTATGTGAAGGTGCCTAAAATCAGAATATTTTGTAGATAATTACTGAATTTGAAACATTTCTGCAGTGTTAACTCTGCTTAAGTATGTTGTATGTTACCCTTTGGGGATAACCATTTTGAGCCTTCAGGCACCCAACGAAAATGATTTTAAATGAAAATATGTATTCTACACTAAACCGGGCCATATTCTGCAACTGGGTAAGATCGGTGAGAGGATCTTATGACACAGACTGCTGGACGGCCTGTCTGAGACCATCGTATGAGTGCAGAAAATGTGGAATTTAACTGCTGTATTATCCCTCCGAGCGTCGTTGTTTGTTACTGTGGAAATGTGTCTAAACTTTTACTATAAAACGACCTTCAGGTGCAGTGATATTCGGAAGGTCTCGTGTTTCGGTCTGTATGTATAAATAAAGAGTAGACAACAATCGAACACAACTTTATGAAGTATAAAGTAAATATATTTGTAAGAAGTGAGAGCTTACTTACACAATGCAATATGTACACTTCTTTTAATATGTTCTAAAAGTCAGCCCGATGATGACCCTATATGGTCGAAACATGTAGCTATATGATTACTTTATGAAATGTTGTTCGATGTTTATTTGTCTACTCCTTATTTTATAGTTCAACACAGTAATTTGCATAATTTTAAAACTATATATATATATATATATACAACAAAGGTTCTCAGTTTGTATTTTTCATCATACTCTGCTTAAGTACTGTCTCATAGGTCCAAACATTCTAATTGCCAGAGCAACTAATTTTGTGGGGAAATAAATCACTTGAAGTTTCTTCCTCGAGTGTCAGTTATGAACAAACCCCTAGGCACATACAGTATGTCGACCTTGGATTCAAATCTGGTTCCCTCCCAAATGTGTAGGCCTCTGGTTACTTTATTTGCACACACACACACACACACACACACACACACAATTATTTACGTCTTGTTATATATAACAACAAGTAATACACCCGCAAGTTTTTTTTTAATAATGGCTATGTATTATTTTATGGTTGATGTATAGCAGTCGATA
>Ga0123355_10016488_pt1 | contig 11645 bp, 8 predicted proteins | sample TergutEmb28metaG_3_FD_89872 | JGI IMG/M metagenome (GOLD analysis project Ga0123355, IMG submission 89872) | Embiratermes neotenicus P1 segment gut microbial communities from Petit-Saut dam, French Guiana - Emb289 P1 | ecosystem: Host-associated > Arthropoda: Insects > Digestive system > Gut ...
ATCATATAGAATGTCGAGCAGAACTCGACGGCGCCCAATTCTGAATAATTTTGAATCTCGATCTGTACACGGCAGCGAAAAAAACAGTATCATGTACAATGTCGAGCACCCAATTATGTCATGTTGAATGACGAGCAGTACTCGACAGCGCCCACTTCTGTATTTTTAGAATGTCGAGCAGTAGTCGACAGCGCCCAATTCTGGACCATTTAGAAAGTCGAAATGTACTCGATAGCGCCCACTTCTGTATCATGTAGAATGTCGACCTGTACTCGACAGCTACCAATTCAGTATCGTGTAGAATGTCGAACAATACTCGACAGCGCCCACTTCTGTATTATGTAGAATGTGGAGCAGTACTCGACAGCTACCAATTCAGTTTCATGTAGAATATCAAGCAGTAATCGGCAGCGCCCGCTTCTGTATCATGTAGAATGTAGAGCTGTAGTCGACAGCGCCCATTTCTATATCATGCAGAATGTCGAGCAGTACTCGAAATCGCCCACCTCTGTATCATGTAGAAAGTCGAGCAGTACTCGACAGCGACCACATCTGTTTCATGTAGAAAGTCGAGCAGTACTCGACAACGCCCACTTCTGTATCATGTAGAATGTCGAGCAGTACTCGACTGCGATCAATTCAGTACCATGTCGAATGTCGAGGAGGACTCGACTGCTCCCACTTCTGTATCAGATAGAATCTCGAGCAGTACTCAACCGCGCCCACTTCTGTTTCATGTAGAATGTCGAGCAGTACTCGACAACGTCCAAATCTGTATCATATAGAATGTCCTGCAGTACTCGACAACGTCCAATTCTGTTACATAGAGAATGTCGAGCAGTACTCGACTGCGCCCACTTCTGTATCTTGTAGAATGTCGAGCAGTACTCGACAACGCCCACTTTTGTATCATATAGAATGTCGAGCAGTACTCGACAACTCCCACTTCTGTATCATATAGAATGTCGAGCAGTACTCGACAACGTCCAATTCTGTATCATGTAGAATGTCGAGCAGTACTCGACAACGTCCAATTCTGTATCATATAGAATGTCGAGCAGTACTCGACAGCGCCCACTTCTGTATCATATAAAATGTCCTGCAGAACTCGACAACGCCCACTTCTGTATCATATAGAATGTCGAGCAGTACTCGACAGCGCCCACTTCTGTATCACATGGTATGTTTATCAGTACTCGACAGTGCCCACTTCTGTATCATGTAGAATGTCGAGCAGTACTCGACAACGTCTAATTCTATAACATATAGAATGTCGAGCAGTATCGGCAGAGCCCATATCTGTATTTTGTAGAATGTCGAGCAGTACTCGACAACGTCCAATTCTATATCATATAGAATGTCGAGCAGTACTAGACAGCGCCCACTTCTGTTTCATATAGAATGTCGTGTAGTACTCGACAACGCCCACTTCTCTGTCTTTTAGAATGTCGAGCTGTAATCGACAGCGCCCACTTCTGGATCATAATGAATGAGGAGCAGTACTCGACAGCGCCCAATTCTGTATCATGTAGAATGTTGAGCAGTACTCTACAGTGACCAATTCAGTTTCATGTATAACGTGGAGCAGTAATCGACAGCGCCCACTTCAGTATCATGTAGAAAGTCGAGCAGAACTCGACAGCGCCCACTTCTATATCATGTAGAATGTCGAGCAGTACGCGACAGCGACCAATTCAGTATCATGTACAGTAACGAGCAGTACTCGACAGCGCCCACTTCTATATCATGTAGAATATCGAGCAGTACTCGACATCGAACACTTCTTTGTCATGTGCAATATCTAGCTTTACTCGGCAGCGACCAGTTCAGTATCATGCACAGTAACGAGCAATAATCGACAGGGACCTCTTCTGTATCATGTTGAATGTCGAGCAGTAGTCGGCTGCGGCCAATTCTGTGCCTTGTAGAATGTCGAGCAGTACTCGACATCGCTCATTTCTGTATCTTTTAGAAAGTCGGGAATTACTCGACAACACCCACTTCTGTATCTTATAGAATGTCGAGCAGTACTCGATAGCGCCCCATTCTGTACCATTTAGAATGTCGAGCTTTACTCGACAGCGCTAATTTCTGTATCATCTTGAATTTCGAGCCGTCCTAGATAGCGCCCATTTCTATGTCATGAATAATGTAGAGCAGTACTCGAAAGCGCCCACTTCTGTACATTTTCGAATGTCGAGCAGTACTCGAAATCGCCCACTTCTGTATCATGTGGAATGTCGAGCTTTACTCGACAGCGACCAATTCAGTATCATGTGGAATGTCGTGCAGTACTCGACATCGCCCACTTCTGTATCATGGGGAATTTCGAGCTTTACTCGACAGCGACCAATTCAGTATCATGTATAATGCCGAGCAGTACTCGACAACGCCCACTTCTATATAATTTGGAATGTCGAACAGTACTCGACAGAGCTAACTTGTGTATCATGTAGAATGTCGAGCAGTACTCGACAGCAACGAATTCAGTATCATATTGAATGTCGATCAGAACTCGACAGTGCCCACTTCTGTATCATATAGAATGTCGAGCAGTACTCGACAGCTCCAACTTCTGTGTCATGTAGAATGTCGAGCAGGACTCGACAGCGCCCAATTCTGAATTATTTTGAATGTAGAACAGTAATCGACAATGTCCAATTCCGTAACATGTAGAATGTCGACCAGTACTCGACAACGCAGTCTTCTGTATCACATAGAATGTAGAACAGTACACAACAGCGCCCAATTCTGTTTCATGTAAAATGACGAGCAGAGTTCGAAAGCGCCCACTTCTGTATCATGTAGAATGTCAAGCAGTACTCGACAGCGCTAATTTCTGTATCATCTTGAATGGCGAGCCGTACTCGATAGCGCCCATTTCTATGTCATGAATAATGTAGAGCAGTACTCGACAGCGCCCACTTCTGGACCTTTTCGAATGTCGAGCAGTACTCGAAATCGCCCACTTCTGTATCATATAGAATGTCGAGCAGAACTCGACGGCGCCCACTTCTGCATCGTGTTGTATTTCAAGCTGTACACGTCAGCGACCAATTCAGTATTATGTAGAATGTTGAGCAGAACTCTACATCGTCCACTTCTGTATCATATACAATGTCAAGCAGTACTCGACAGCGCACACTTCTGTATCATGTAGAATGTCGAGCAGTACTCGACAACGACCAATTCTGTATCATGTAGAATGTCGAGCAGTACACGACAGCGACCAATTCAGTATCATGTAGAATGTCGAGCAGTACTCCAAAGCGCCCACTAATGTATCATGTAGAATGTCGAGTAGGACTCGAAAGCGTCCACTTCTGTATCATTTTTAATGTCGAGCAATACATGATATTGCCTAGTTCTGTATCATGTAGAATGTCGAGCAGTACTCGACAACGCCCACTTTGTTTCATATAGAATGTCGAGCAGTACTCGACATCGCTCACTTCTGTATATTTTATAATGTCGAGTATTACTCGACAACACTCACTTCTGTATCGTATAGAGTGTGGATCAGTACTGTACAGCGCCTACTTCTATATCATGTAAAATATCGAGCAGTATTCGACAGCGACCAATTCAGTATCATGTACAGTAACAAGCAGTACTCGACAGCGACCACATCTGTATCATGTTGAATGTCGAGCAGTACACGACAGCGGCCAATTCTGTTTCATGTAGAATGTCTAGCAATACTCGACATCGCTCACTTCTGTATCTTTTAAAATGTCTTGTATTACTCGACAACACTCACTTCTGTATCGTATAGAATGTGGAGTAGTACTCGACGGCGACCAATCCAGTATCATGTAGAATGTCGAGCAGTTTTCGATATCGCAAACTTCTGTATCATGTCGAATGTAAAGGAATAAAAGTCAGCGCTAACTTGTGTATCATGTAGAATGTCGAGCAGTACTCGACAGGAACGAATTCTGTATCATGTAGAATGTCGAGCAGTACTCGACAGCGCCCACTTCTGTATCATGTAGAATGTCGAGCAGAACTCGAAACGCCCACTACTGTATCATTTTGAATGTCGATCAGTACTCGACAACGTACAATTCTGTATCATTTAGAATGTCGAACAGTACTCGACAGCGCCCACTTCTTTATCATGTAAAATGTCGAGCAGAATTCGACAGCGACCATTTCTTTATCATGTAGAATGTCGTGCAGTACTCGACAGCGCTCACTTCTGTATCATGTTGAATGTCGAGCCGTACACGATAGCGTCCATTTCTGTGTCATGAATAATTTCGAGCAATACTCGACAGTGCCCACTTCTGAATCTTTTAGAATGTCGAGCAGTACTCGACAACGCCCACTCATTTATCATGAAGTATGTCGAGCAGTACTCGACAGCGACCAAATCAGTATCATGTAGAATGTCGAGCAGTACTCAACATCGCCCACTTCTGTATCATGTAGAATGTTGAGCAGTACTCGACAGCGCCCACTTCTTTTTCATGAAGAATGTCGAGCAGTACTCAACAGCGACCAATTCAGTATCATGTAGAATGTCGAGCAGTACTCTACAGCGCCCACTTTTCTATCATCTAGAATATCGTGCAGGACTCGACAGCGCCCACTTCAATATCATTTTTAATGTCTACCAGTACTCGACAGCGCCCAATACTGTATCACGTAGATGGTCGAGCAGAACGCGACAACGCACACTTTGTATCATATAGAATGTCGAGCAGTACTAGACAACCCCCAGTTCTGTATCATGTAGTATGTCGAGCAGTACTCGACTGCGACCAATTCAGTATCATGTAGAATGGCGAGCAGTACTCGACAGCGTTCACTTCTGCATCAGGTTACATGTCGAGCAGTACTCGAAAGCACCCAATTCTGTCATGGTGAATGTTGAGCAGTACTGGAAAGCGCCCACTTCTGTATTTTTAGAATGTCGAGCAGTACTCCACAGCGCCCACTTCTGTATCATTTAAAATGTCGAGCTGTACTCGACGTGACCAATTCAGTATCGTGTAAAATTTCGAGCAGTACTCGACCGCGCCCAATACTGTATCATGTATAATGTCGAGCAGTACTCGACAGCGCTCACTTCTGTATCATACTGAATGTCGAGCCGTACTCGATATCGTCCATTTCTGTGTCATGAATAATTTCGAGCAATACTCGACAGTGCCCACTTCTGTATCTTTTAGAATGTCGAGCAGTACTCGCCATCGCCCACTTCTGTATCATATAGAATGTCGAGCAGAACTCTACGGCGCCCAATTCTGTATCATGACGAATATCAAGCTGTACACGTCAGCGACCAAATCAGTATCAGGTAGAATGTCGAGCAGTACTCTACAGCGCCCACTTCTGTATCATATTTAATGGCGAGCAGTACTTTACAGGGCCCAATTCTGTATCATGTAGAATTTCGAGTAGTACTCGACAAAGCCCACTTTGTATCATATAGAATGTCGAGCAGTACTCGACAGCGTCCACTTCTGTATCATGTAGAATGTCGAGCAAAACTCGACAGCTCCCAATTCCGTATCATGTTTATTGTCGAGCTGTACTCGACAGCGACCTTTTCAGTATCATTTAGAATGTCGAGCAATACTCGACATCGCCCACTTCTGTATCATGTAGAATGTTGAGCAATACTCGACAGCGACCAATTCTGTCATGTTGAATGTTGAGCAGTACACGACAGCGCCCACTTCTGTATTTTTAGAATGTCGACCAGTACTCCACAGCGACCACTTCTGAATCATTTAGAATTTCGAGCAGTACTCGATAGCGCACACTTCTGTATCATGTAGAATGTCGAGCTGTACTCGACTGCGACCAATTCAGTATGGTGTAGAATGTCGAGCAGTACTCGACTGCGCGCATTACTCTATCATGTATAATTTCGAGCAGTACTCGACAGTGCCCACTTCCGTATCATGTAGAATGTCGAGCAGTACTCGACAGCGAACAATTAAGTAACATGTAGAATGTCGAGCATTACTCCACAGCGCCTAATTCATTATCATTTAGAATGTCGAGCAGTATTCGACTGCGCCCCCTTCTGTAACAATTTGAATTTCGAGCAGTACTCGACAGCGCCCAATTCTGTATCATGTAAAATATCGAGCTGTACTCGACATCGCCCACTTCTGTATCATGTAGAATGTCGAGGTGTACTCGACATCGCCCACTTTTGTATCATGTAGAATGTTGAGAATTACTCGACAGCGACCAATTCAGTATCATGTATAATGTCGAGCACTACTCGTCCGTGCCCACTTCTGTATCATGTAGAATGTCGAACAGGACTCCACAGCGCCAACTTCTGTATCTTTTAGAATGTACAGCAGTACTCGACAATGTCCAATTCCGTAACATGTAGAATGTCGAACAGTACTCTACAACGCCCACTTCTGTATCATATACAATGTCGAACAATACTCGAAAGCACCCACTTCAATATCATGCAAAATGTCAAGCAGAATTCTACAGGGCCCATTTCGTTATCATGTAGAATGTCTAGCAGTACTCGACAGGGACCAATTCTGTATCATGTAGAATGTCGAGCAGTACTCGACAGCGCCCACCTCTCTGTCATGTTGAATGTCGAGCCGTACTCGATAGCGCCCATTTCTCTGTCATGAATAATTTCGAAAAGTACTCGACAGCGACCACTTCTGTATCTTTTAGAATGTCGAGCAGTATTCGACATCGCCCACTCCTGTATCATATAGAACTTCGAGCAGAACCCGACGGTGCTCACATCAGTGTCAATTTGAATGACGAGCTATACACGTCAACGACCAAATCAGTATCATGTAGAATGTCGAGCAGTCCTCTACATCGTCCACTTCTGTATCATGTACAATGTCGAGCAGTACTCTACAGCTCCCACTTCTGTGTCAGGTAGAATGTCGAGCAGTACTCGACAGCGACCATTCAGTATCATGTAGAATGTCGAGCAGTACTCTACAGCGCCCACTATTGTATCATGTTGAATGTCGATCAGGACTCGACAACTAACACTTCTGTACCATTTATAATGTCGAGCAGTTCTCGACAGCACCCACTTCCGTATCATGTGGAATATCGAGCAGTACTCGACAGCGAACACATAAGTAACATGTAGATGGTCGAGCAGTACTCGACAGCGACCACTTCTGTATCATGTAGAATGTCGAGCAGTAGTCGACAGAGCCCATTTCTTTATCAAGTAGAATGTGGCGCAGTCCTCGACAGCGGCCGCTTCAGTTTAATGTAGAATGTCGAGCAGAACTCGACAGCACCCACTTCTGTAAATTCTGTAATGTCGAGCAGTTTTCGACAGCGTCCAATTCAGTATCGTATAGAATGTCGAACACTACTCGACAGCGCCCACTTCTGTTTCATGTAGAATGTCGAGCAGAACTCCACAGCGCCCACTTCCGTATCATGTAGAATTTCGAGCAGTACTCTACAGCGACCAATTAAGTAACAAGTAGAAAGTTGAGCAGTACTTGACAGCTTCCACTTCTGTTTCATGTAGAATGTCGAGCTGAACTCGACAGCACCCACTTCTGTATCTTTTGGAATGTCGAGCAGTATTCGACAACGAATAATTCAATATCATGTAGAATGTGGAGCAGAACTCGACAGCGCCCACTTCTGTATCATGTAGAATGTCAACCAGGACTCGACAGTGCCCACTTTTTTATCTTTTAGAATGTCGAGCAGTACTCGACAGCTTCTACTTCTGTATCATGTAGAATGTCGTGCAGGACTCGACATAGCACATTTCGGTATTATTTTGAATGTCGATCAATACACGACAAAGCCCAATTCTTTATCATGTAGAATGTCCAGCAGTACTCGTCTACGCCCACATCTGTATCATATAGAATGTCGAGCAGTACTCGACAGCGCCCACTTCTATATGATGTAGAATGTCGATCAGTACTCGACTGCGCCCACTTCTGTATCATGCAGAATGTCTAGCAGTACTCGACGGCGACCAATTCAGTATCATGTAGAATGTCGAGCAGTACTCGACAGCGCCCACTTCTGTATTATGTGGAATGTCGATCAGTACTCGACAGCGACCAATTCAGTATCATGTATAAATTCGAGCAGTACTCGACAGCGCCCACTTCTGTTTCATGTAGAATGTCGAGCAGAACTCGACAGCACACACTTCTATATCTTTTGGTATGTCGAGCATTTCTCGAAATCGAACAATTCTGTATCATGTAGAATGTCGAGCAGAACTCGACCGTGCCCACTTCTGTATCATGTAGAATGTCGAACAGTACTTCACAGCGCCCACTTCTGTTTCATGTAGAATGTCGAGCAGAACTCGACAGCACACTCTTCTGTATCTCTTGGAATGTCGAGCAGTACTCGACATCGCCCACTTCTGTATCATGTAGAATGTCGAGCAGTACTCGACAGCGACCAATTCATTATCATGAAAAAATTCGAGCACTACTCGTCCGCGCCTACTTCTGTATGATGTAGAATGTCGAACAGGACTCCATAGCGCCCACTTCTGTATCTTTTAGAATGTCGAACAGTAATCGACAGCGCCCACTTCTGGATCATTATGAATGTGGAGCAGTACTCGACAGCGCCCAATTCTGTATCATGTAGAATGACGATCAGTACATTAAAGCGAACTTTTCAGTTTCATGTATAATGTGGAGGAGTAATCGAAGGCGGCCACTTCTGTATCATGTAGAATGTGGAGCAGTACTCCACAGCGCCCACTACTATATCATATAGAATGTCGAGAAGTACTCGACAGCGACCAATTCAGTATCATGTACAGTAACGAACAGTATTCGACAGCGCCCCATTCTGTATGAAGTAGAATGTCGCGGTGTACTCGACATCGCCCAATTCTGTATCATATAGAATGTCGAGCAGAACTCGACGCCACCCGCTTCTGTATCATGTTGAATGTCGAGCTGTACACTTCAGCGACCAAATCTGTATTAAGTAGAATGTCGAGCAGAACACGATATCGCCCACATCTGTATCATGTAGAATGTGGAGCAGTACTCCTCAGCGCCCACTTCTGTATCATGTAGAAGGTCGAGCAGTACTTTGACTGCGACCAATTCAGTATAATGTAGAATGCCGAGCGATACTCTACAGCGCCCGTTTCTGTGTCATGTAGAATGTCGAGCAGTACTCGACTGCGACCAATTCAGTATCATGTAGAATGTCGAGTAGTACTCGATAGCGCCCACTTCTGTATCATGTTGAATGTCGAGCAGTGCCCAATTATGTCAAGTTTAATGTCGAATATTACTCGACAGCGCCCACTTCTGTGTTTTTAGAATGTAGAGCAGTACTCAACATCGCCGAATTCTGTATATTTTAGAATGTCGAGCAGAACTCGATAGCGACCTATTTAGTATCATGTAGAATGTAGAGCAGGACTCGACAGCGCCCACTTCTGTATCATGTGGAATGTCGAGCCGGACTCGACCGCGCCCATTCCTGTATCATTTAGAATGTCGATCTGTTCTCGACAGCGACCAATTCAGTATCATGTATAATATAAAGCAGAACTCTATAGCATCCACTTCTGTATCATGTAGAATGTCGAACAGGACTCGACAGAGACCACTTCTGTATCATGTAGAATGTTGATCAGTACTCGACAGAGTCCAATTCAGTAACATGAAGAATGTCGAGCTCTACTCTTCCGTGCCCACTTCTGTATCATATAGAATGTCGAACAGGACTACACTGCGCCCACTTCTGTATCTTTTAGAATGTCGAGCAGTAATCGACAGCGCCCACTTCTGGATCATAATGAATGTCGAGCAGTAATCTACAGCGCCCAATTCTGTATCATGTAAAATGACAAGCAGTATTCGACAGAGACCAATTCAGTAACATATAGAGTGTCGACCAGAAATCGATATCGCCCACTTCTGTATCATATAGAATGTCGAGCAGGACTCTACAGCACACACTTCTGTATCTTTTTGAATGTCGATCAGTACCCGACAATGTCCAATTCCGTAACATGTAGAATGTCGAGCAGTACTCGCCAACGCCCATTTCTGTATCATATAGAATGTCTAACAGTACTCGACAGCGCCCACTTTAGTATCATGTAAAATGTCGAGCAGAAATCGACAGGGCCCACTTCTGTATCATGTAAAATGACGAGCTGTACTCGACAGCGACCAATTCTGTATCATGTAGAATGTCGAGCAGTACTAGACAGCGCCCAGTTCTGTATTATGTAGAATGTCGAGCAGTACTCCACAGCGACCAATTCAGTATCATTTATAATGTCGAGCAGTACTCTAAAGCTCCCACATCTGTATCATGTAGAATGTCGAGCAGGACTCGACATCGCCCACTTCTGTATTGTGTAGAATTTCGAGCAGTACTCGACTGCGACCAATTCAGTATCATGTATAATGTCGAGCAGTTCTCTAAAGCGCCTACTTCTGTATCATGTAGAATGTCGAGCAGGGCTCGATAGCGCCCAGTTCTACTATCATGTAGAATATCGAGCAGTACTCGACAGCGACCAATTCAGTATCATTAAAAAGTTCGATCACTACTCGTCCGTGCCCAATTTTGTATCAAGTAAAATGTTGAACAGGACTCCAGGGCCCCCACTTCTGTATCTTTTAGAAGGTTGAGCAGTAATCGACAGCGCCCACTTCTGGATCATAATGAATGTGGAGCAATACTCGACAGCACCCAATTATGTCATGTTGAATGTCGAGCAGTATTCGACTGCGCCCACTTCCGTATTTTTAGAATGTAGAGGAGTACTGAACAGCGCCGAATTGTGTATATTTTAGAATGTCGAGCAGTACTCGATAGCACCCACTTCTGTATCATGTAGAAAGTCGAGCTGTACTCGACAGCGACCAATTCAGTATCGTGTAGAATGCCGAGAGGTACTCCACAGCTCCCACTTCTGTATCATGTAGACTTTCGAGCAGTACTCGAAAGTGCCCACTTCTGTATCATTTCGAATGTCGAGCAGTACTCGACATCGCCCAATTCTGTATAATGTTGAATGTCGAGCAGTACTCTAAAGAGACCACTTCTGTATCATGTAGAACGTCGAGCAATTTTCGACAGCGCCCATTTCTATTTCATGTAGAATGTCGAGCAGAACTCGACAGCACTCACTTCGGTAACTTTTGGAATGTCGAGCAGTAGTCGAAAGCGACCAATTCAGTATCATGTACAATGTAGAGCAGAACTCGACAGCGCCCACTTCTGTTTCATGTACAATGTCGAGCAGGACTCGACAGAGCCCACTTCTGTATCATATAGATTGTCGAGCAATACTCTACATCCCCCATTCTGTATCATGTAGAATGTCGAACAGGACATAGCCCATAGCCACCCCGTCTGTTTGTTCCCCACTCTCACCGGTCATTGCAAATTTCTTCATGGAAGACTTCGAGGAAAAAGCCATAAGACAAGCCATATACAAACCGTCCTGCTGGTACAGATATGTGGACGATACCTTTGTAATCTGGCCACACAGTAAAGAAAAACTCACGGACTTCTTAAACCAGCTCAATGGAATACACGACAATATAAAATTCACTATGGAATTGGAAGAAGAAGGCCACCTTCCGTTTCTGGACATCCACATATACAAGAAAAAGGACGGCTCCCTTGGACATAAAGTCTACCGC
>Ga0123355_10016490_pt1 | contig 11644 bp, 11 predicted proteins | sample TergutEmb28metaG_3_FD_89872 | JGI IMG/M metagenome (GOLD analysis project Ga0123355, IMG submission 89872) | Embiratermes neotenicus P1 segment gut microbial communities from Petit-Saut dam, French Guiana - Emb289 P1 | ecosystem: Host-associated > Arthropoda: Insects > Digestive system > Gut ...
AAGAAATAAATGCCGAAGGTGACGGTGGTTGTGTAGCCCACCATGAAGAGCCCCATGGCTATTGTAACCCAAAGCAGTTGGTCGTTTTTAAAAATTATCTTCGTCATCTCGCGAAAAGGGGTGCGCTGACTATCAACCTGGGTGATGCGCGGCTCTTTTACGCCAAAGATGGTGATAAGCTGGCCGAAAAACATTATGGCCACAACGATAATAACAAATGTTGTAAAGCCACCGGACACGCTGCCCATAACATCTGCCAGCATACCCGTTATGGGGACTATTAGTGCGACAACGGCGAAAAGGCCGATAAGGGCGCAGATACGGGCAATTGCACCGATTTTTTCGCGCTCTTTTAGGTTTAGGCTAAGATTTGGCAGCATGGACCAAAAGGCGATGTCGTTGACAGAATATGCCACACCCCAAAGGAAAAATGTGACGGCAAAGACGATGACAAAGGCTGCGCCGGACAGGCCAAAGTCCGTAAATAGCGTGATGGTTAGCGCGGCCGAGGCCACGGCCCCAATTGCTATCCACGGCTTAAATTTGCCAAAGCGAGACTTTGTGTTGTCCACGAAAAATCCCATAATGGGGTCTGTCACGGCGTCAAAGATGCGCAGCGCCACCATAATGCCCGTGGCCCACCAAAGGGTGTTTGTGTCCAAGTCCAGCACATCCGTAAGATAAAAAATGAGATACATGTTCATCAAAGCAAAAACCATATCACGCCCTATGGTGCCAAGGCCAAAGGTATATCGGTTGCGCTTGTATTCCTTCATAAAATTTCACCTGTCTTTCGTCCAAAAATGTGTTACAATTATCATATCATATTTTCTGGAAGGAGAAAAGACATGTCGAAACTTTTTGAAAGCATCACCATAGGCGGCCTTGCCATTAAAAACAGGATTGTGCTGCCGCCGATGTGCATGTTTGTTGCTGATGAGGGCGGCCACGCCACGGATTTTCACCCGATGCATTACGCTGCGCGGGCCATTGGCGGCGTGGGGCTTATCATCGTGGAAGCCACCGGCGTGGAAAATGCCGGCAGGATATCAAACAACTGCCTTGGGGCGTATGAGGACGGCCATATCGCGGGTCTTACGCGCATTGCGGATGCCATCAAGGCCTATGGGGCCGTTGCGGCTATACAGCTTGGCCATGCGGGCCGCAAATGTACGTCCAATGTGCCTGAAGTTTTTGCACCATCGGCCGTTGCCTTTGATGACAAGGATAAAACGCCCAAGGAAATGACCGCTGAGGACATTGACCGCGTGGTGGCGGCTTTTGGAGATGCCGCCGCCCGTGTAGCCAAGGCAGGCTTTGAAATGATTGAAATTCACGGCGCCCATGGCTATTTGATATCGACTTTTATGTCGCCCCTTGCCAACAAACGCACCGATGAATACGGCGGCAGCCACGAAAACCGTGCGCGCCTGCTGGGCCGCGTGCTGGATGCCGTAAAGGCAAACTTTAGCGGCGCAATTTGTGTGCGAGTGTCCGCAAGTGACTTTGTGGAAGGCGGCAATACGCCCGAAGATGTGGCGGCCATGCTTAACACAGTTAAGGGCAAAGGTATTGACATTCTGGACGTAAGTGCCGGTGGTGTGGCGCCCGTGATGCCCAATGTCTACCCGGGCTATCAGGTGAAATTTGCGGAAATTATCAAGGAAGCCACAGGCATACCCGTAATGGCAGGTGGATTGCTGACTGCGCCTACCCATATGGAAGAAATTGTGACAAACGGCCGCGCCGATATGGTTTTTGTAGGACGAGAACTTTTGCGTAATCCAAATTTTGTTATTGATGCTGCGAAACAACTTGGCGTAAACATAGAATTGCCAAAACAATACGCAAGAGCTTATTAGGCCTAGCTTACATTTCGGCTTCGATAGCATATATTGGAAATATCGATATATCTAAAGGAGACGAACAATGACCTATAACAACAACCATTCGGACTTTGGCCCAAAGCCTTTTGTAATCGACATTGCCCGTGCCACGCTGCATAACGACACTTTTCGCACGGCCCTATGGACCGGCCCCCATCTGCAATTGACGGTGATGTGCATCAACCCTGGTGAGGACATCGGCCTGGAAGTGCATCCCCATGTGGATCAATTTTTACGCATAGAAGAAGGAAAGGGGATGACATTTATGGGCCCAACCCATGACGATTTGCCCTTTGTGCAGCCCGTGTATGATGATAGCGCGGTGTTTGTGCCTGCCGGCACATGGCACAATATCATCAACACAGGTGACGAGCCCCTAAGGTTGTACACCGTTTATGCCCCGCCGAATCACGCGCCCGGGACGGTGCATGAGACGAAGGAGATTGCAGAAAGAGAAGAAGGACATTAAAAAACAAAGCCCCTTGCGCAAAGGGGCTTTGTGCCGGGAAAATTCTATTGTGAAAGACAGGCCAAAGCCATAATAGCAAAAATGGGCGCAAGGTTTGGTGTGTTTTTGTGCCCCGCGCACCTTTCATCCACGTCATACACCCCGTCATCATGGAGAGATGCATCTCCAGAAGCCGCTGCAACACCGCCGCCCATATGTCTTAGAGGCTTATATTCATTTTTAGGCATTTGTGACGAAAGGCCCCGCAAAGTCTCCATCATATGAAGCATGTCGATGGTTTTGTTAACTGTTTCGTGGCTTCTATAGTCTATAAAAGGCTTTAAAGCATCCAAGAGCCGCGCTTCTCTCGTTGGATTTTTCTTTACCCGCTTGTTTTCCGCGGCAACGGCCTTGGTTATGGGCTTGATGTATTTTTCGCTAAGCATTGCCTTTATCATGTCGGCCGCTTGATTTACATCGCCTTTTATTATTTGGTTATTGCTCATCATTTGTGTAATTTCATAAATTTTGTTTTCGTTTGACATATATTTAACCTCCTAAAAAGGGTTATTTGACAGCAATTTCTCGATATCCAGCATCCCCCAGCCTTGGCGGTTGCGGGAAAAGCGCAAATCTAAAGCGGAAAGCTTTAGCCTAAGCTTTACTTCATTTGGCGTGAGGGCGGGAAACTTTTGTAGCAGCAGGGCTACGGCTCCCGCAATACGTGGCGAGGCCATGGATGTGCCGCTCATCTGCACGTAGTAGTCGTCCATAACTTTCATATTTGAAAGACGCTTTTCGCTAATTTCCGGACTATTTGTAAGACAAGAAATTATGCCACAGCCGGGCGCTACAATATCCGGCTTTATAATGCATTCCAGCGTTGGCCCTCTTCCCGAAAAGTTTTTCATAGAGCTGCCGCCGATGTCTACAGAATTTTGGTCATCAGCAGCACCCACGGTTATGGCTTTTCGGCTGGTGCCGGGGCTGGTTATGCTTTGCTTCCTGGGCCCATTGTTGCCCGCCGCAACAACCATAACAATGCCCTCGTCCCATGCTGCTTCCACTGCTTTCACGAGGGGGTCTACACTGCCCACATCCAAAGTGCCAATGGAAAGATTTGCGACACGTATATTATATCGTTGCTTATTGTCGATAATCCACTGTATGCCCGCTAGTGCGTCCGTGGCGTTACCTCGCCCCGCCTCGTCCAGAACTTTTATGCCTATAATATTTGCCTCGGGGGCCATGCCCATATATTTGCCCTGGGACATGACCCCGTTTCCTGCTGCTACACCGGCCACATGGGTGCCGTGGCCGTTATCATCGTAGGGGTGTGTGCGGCTGTTTATAAAGTCTACACAGGTTAGGATGCGGCTTTTAGGCAAAATTAGGTCGTTTACGGGGGCGACGCCCGTGTCCAAAATTGCTATGGAAATGCCACGCCCAGTGACATCTGTCGACTGGGCTGTGATATAAGTATTATTTTGTATAGAACTTACGCCCTCTATGCCTTGCAGTTCGGCAAGATTTGCCTTCGGAACTTCCACTACGTAAAGCCCTACCGAAGGCAACCGATACTTTACATTGGCCACAGCGGCTATCCGCTTCTCTTGTTCTTCATTATTTGTGGCTTCCACAATAATTTCAATTTTTTCCATGGGCGACACCCCTTTTTCTTGGATTTCTTTGGATACTTCATAATATTGACGGACAAAACGCGGTGTTACTAAGCATGTTTCACAATTTTGAAAATTGTGCTTGACATATAACGGAAGGTATGTTAATATAATTGTTGATTAAGAAGAAGCCTGCTTCTCACCTCTTGCTTTTTAGCATTGTGGTTACCTAAATTTATTAATTTTGGTATGTTCAATTTTAGTATTTAAGGTATGCGGGCACATCTTTGTGGCCCGTTTTTTGCGGGGAAATAAGACTTTCGATTATCAGGAGGTGTACGTTATAGCCGAGTTTTTTATTAACGATCAAATTAGGGACAAAGAGGTTCGCTTAATTGGCGATTCTGGAGAAATGCTGGGGATTTTTTCGTCACGCGATGCACAAAAAATGGCTGATGACAAAAATTTAGATTTAGTGAAAATTTCTCCGGGGGCTAAGCCGCCTGTCTGCAAAATTATGGATTTTTCTAAATTCAAATTTGAACAGGCTAAAAAGGACCGGGAAGCAAGAAAAAAACAAAAAACCCAGGATACCAAAGAGCTTTGGCTTACCCCTAATATTGACACCCATGATATCGAGGTAAGAGTTAAAAGGGCCATAGAATTTTTGAAAAATGGTGATAAAGTAAAGGTTACTGTGCGTTTTCGCCATGGCCGTGAAATGGGCCGCACCAATACGGCATACACCATTTTAGATAATTTTGCCAAATCTGTTGCCGAATATGGAAATGTGGACAAACCCCCGAAAATGGAAGCTCGCAGGATGTCCATGTTCCTTATCGCGAAAAAAGATATTGAGAAAAAGGCAGAAAAGGGCGACCAAAAAGAGGAAAAACCAACAGAAGACACAAAATAATTACAAATAAAAGGAGTTTTTACAATGCCGAAAATGAAAACCAACCGTGCCGTTGCAAAACGCTTTAAAATGACGGGCACAGGAAAACTGAAGCGCATGAAATGTAACAAAAACCATATATTGGAAAAGAAAAGCCCTAAGCGCAAGCGCAATCTGCGTAAGGCCACCTTGGTTGATAAAACCATGCAAAATAACTACAAAAGGGTATTACCATATCTGTAAAATACTGGAGGATAATATATCATGGCAAGAGTTAAAGGTGGCTTAAACGCCAAAAAAAGACATAGAAAAGTTTTGAAAATGGCAAAGGGTTTTTATGGGGCGCGTAGCAAGCAGTATCGCACAGCTAAGCAGGCCGTAATGCGTGCTATGGCGCACAGCTTTGCCGGCCGCAAGCAAACTAAGCGCGACTTTAGACGCCTGTGGATAACACGCATCAATGCCGCTGCAAGGATAAACGGCATCTCGTATTCCAGATTTATGAATGGCTTGAAAGTTTCAGGCATCAACATTAACAGAAAAATGTTGGCGGAAATGGCCATACATGATGCGCCAAGCTTTGCGAAGCTTGCTGATATGGCAAAGGCTAGCGTATAATATGGCATATTCTTCTATAGAATGATAATCTAGCGAAGTAGTCCGCTTATGGGCGGCTTCGCTATTTTTTGATAATGAAGAATTGGGGGATTATATGAAAAGAAGCGCAATTGCTGTGTTTGTACTGTTAATAATCCTGGCGGGCGGTGCCCTGCACGCGTCAACCAACAGCCCACGAGGCGGCTCTCGTTATATTCCATGGGACTTTGCCACCTTTGCCGCGCCAAATTCTGAATCCCAGCGCACCGGCAGATTTTCGCCGCAAACTGTTAGCTATACTGAAGATAACGGCGATGGTTGGATATTAATAAACACATATCGCGGACCGGGTTGGGTGTATTATAGAGAGCCCCTGGTAAATATTGTAACAATAACCATCTCTGCCGCAGGCGATACCACTTTGGGCGGTGATAACCGCTGGGCGGGATATCACGCCTTCATGCGCGAATTTGAGCGAAGCGGCCGCGACCATAGCCATTTTCTTAGCAATGTCACACACATTTTTGAAGCCGATGACCTAACCATCCTTAACCTTGAAGGAACCCTAACCTACGCCACAGAACATATGGACAAAGAATTTGTTTTCAGAGGACCGCCGCATTTTGCGCAGATATTGTCTTCATCGTCGGTGGATGTGGTAACAATTGCCAACAACCACACAGTTGACTTTTTTGACAGAGGCTATCGTGATACAAGAGAAGCCTTGCGCGCCGAGGGTGTAGCATATTTTGGTAACGAGTTTAATACTATCATGGAAATAAATGGCATACGTGTGGGCTTGTTTGGCCATCGCATTTGGAGCGATACCACCTTTAACCGCAATCGCATCACTGCTGCCATTGAGGACTTGCAAGACCGCGGCGCACAACTAGTTATCGCCTACTATCATTGGGGCGTGGAACGAAACAACCACCCAGAGCCCTATCAAATAAGCATCGGGCGGTTTACAATAGACCAAGGGGCGCATCTGGTGCTTGGCGCACATCCCCATGTCATCCAAGGTATTGAAGAGCATGATGGCTATCATATCGTCTATTCTCTTGCTAATTTTTCCTTTGGCGGCAATTCTAACCCCCCTGACCAAGACAGCTTTATTTTCCAGCAGACCTTCACCTTCCATGATGGTGTGCTACAACCCGAAATTGATGTAAATATCATCCCTATCTTTGTTTCGTCTGTGCGATATCGTAATGATTTTCAACCAACAGTTGCAGAGGGCGCAGAGGCGAAACGCATCCTGGAAAGAATTCGCGCTTACAGTGAAAGACTAGGCCGTTAGGAGAGAAATTGTATGAAGCATCTTGCAAAAGTGATAGTTTTTATTATGGTAACTTTGTTGGGCACTGCAATGTTGGTGTTAGCTCAACCTGAAGTCTATTACATACCATTGCAATATTTTACGTATGATACTTATTATCAGCAAAATGAAGAAGACGAAGAAGATGAAGAAAAGCGATCTATAAGCGCATACCACGAGCCATACAGGCCCAGTGTGCAACACACGAATCGCGCAATGGGGCTCTTTGAAAGCAGAGGGGCCACCGAGTACATAAGCCTAATTCCGCCTCAGATAGTTACTGTGCTGGACGAAGATGATAGGTGGTTGCTAATATCAACCTATAATGGCCCTATGTGGATATACCTGGACTTTGCACCAACCACCTACCATCTGGAAGAGGCTCTAAGCCGGCATGGCAACAGGGTTTCGGTGTTTTATATGAATTTGGACACGGGCTTTACTTTTACATATAATCCAAACCGTACGCATTTTAGCGCAAGCGTGGGCAAAATCTACAGCGCGCTGTATATCTATACCCTGGCAGAGCGCGAATATATCACGCTGGATGGCGTACACACTTTTACCTCTGCAAACCACCGCGGCGGTACCGGCCGCATACAGCATAGACCCTTTGGCACACAGTTTACGGCGGCAGAGCTACTGGGATATTCCATGCGATACAGCGATAATGTGGCCTATGTTATGATGGCACAGCATTACAACCATCCTTATTTCACTTTTCACGATTTTGTAGAGGAAGTTGGCGCAAATTCTGATATGATAACAAGCTTGACGTCTAAAAATATATATCTCGCCGATGCGGCCATATGGATGAACGCCGTGCATGAATATTTAGAATCTGACGGCAGATATTCCGAGGCTTTTAGAAATGATTTGATAGCAACCCTTAGCCTTATAGGATCGGACAATTATGACGTGGCTTCGAAATATGGCTGGTCCGGCTATGCTTTCCACGATGCGGCCATTGTCTACGCCTCATCGCCCTATATTTTGATTGTTCTGTCTGACTTTGGCTGGGAAGACCCCGGCGTAAGCTTTGGACACTTTGCGCGTATCGGACGCTTGTTTGAGGAATTTAATGACAGGTATTTTAGGTAGCCCTTCATATATATGCATACAAAAAGAGCCTGCTAAGGGCTCTTTTCTTATTGCTTGGTTAGCCTTGTCGACTAAAGTCGACTGCGGCTTGCGACTTGAAAGTCGCTTGGTGGTTGGCTTACTGCGTTATATAGCAAAACTTGTTCGTTTACGAGACTGCTTCTGGTGGTGACATTCGTCGCTTCTATGGGTTTATACAAATCGTTTACGCTAACCCAAACAACCTGCGTTTTCTCGTATGTCTTTTCAGGCCTAATTGCCATACCGAGTTTAGTCGGAATCTTTAGCCGACTTTAGTCGGCACTACTTTTTAAAGACAAAGTATCACCACAACATCATTCACATTGGTGCCCGTTGGGCCTGTGATAATCAATCCATCAACTGCTTTGAGGGCATTGTAAGAATCATTATTGGCCAGCACTCCGTCGATATCTATACCTGCTTCTTTTAACTTCGCGGCGGTTTGTCCATCAACAATGCCGCCAGCGGCATCGGTTGGCCCGTCGGTGCCGTCGGATCCCAGCGAGAAGATAAGGGCGTTTTCAAGTCCGGCGATGCCCTTGGCAGCCGCAAGCATCTTTTCTTGATTGCGGCCACCTTTGCCTTTGCCTTTAAGGGTAACCACCGTTTCGCCGCCGGCGATGATGGCACAAGGTGTTGCAAAAGAGTTTCGGCCGGCTTTGGTATCTGCCGCGATGGTGGCGAAAAGACGGCCTGCTTCGCTGGCCTCGCAATTCATAGTGGTTGTCAGCACAAAAGGCGTATAGCCAAGCTTTTTGGCCGTCTCGGCGGCAGATTCGCAAAGGGTGCGCACACTGCCTGTTATAACGGTTTTAACATTGTCGATTGCTTTCGGCGTTTCTGATGTTAGATATTTATTTTGCAGATCCGTTAGCTTCAAATTGTATTTCGCGGCAACTTTCATTGCGTCCTCAATTGTGGAAGCATCAGGCACAGCGGGGCCGGAAGCGATAGTATCCAGCCTATCGCCAAGTACGTCCGACAAGATGATGGCAAAAACCTTGGCAGGCGACGCAAGCTGGGCAAAACGTCCCGCCTTTACGCTGGAGAGACGCTTGCGTATCATGTTCATCTCCACGATGTCAGCACCGCTTGCCAAAAGCTGATTTGTGATATCCTGTATGTCATCAAGGGTTATGCCTTCCAGCGGCCTTTCAAACAGCGCAGACCCGCCGCCGGACACCAAAAACAGCAGCTCGTCATTTTCTGTAAGGCTTTCGGCCAGCTTTATGCATTCATAAGTGGCGGCGATGGTGTTTTCATCAGCCACGGGATGCCCAGCTTCGTAAATATCACATTTTGGCAAATCCCCCATTGAATGCTCATATTTCGTGACAACGATGCCCTTAACCAGCTTGTCGCCCAGATATTCCTGCGCCGCCTTGGCCATTGTCCACGCTGCCTTGCCAATGGCCACCAAGTAGATATTGCCCTTGAAATCATGGGCCTTCAAGGCATTTTCCACAGCCGTGCCCGGCATATTTTCATCAATAATATTTTTTATCATCAATTGCGCGTCATCAAAAACCTTGCTCATAAAAATCCTCCTCAATATCACATTAGGGCGTGCGACATTTTAGTGCCGGCACGCCCTAACTTATGTTCTAAAAATCTTTTTTAGCCCGCAATAAGGGTGTATATCATATAGAAGGCAAAGATACCTAACATACACGCCACGCCCTGCACAACCGTCATGGATGTCCAGTTTTTATAGCCTTGCTGCGGCGTTTGGTCGGAAAGTTTGCTAACAACCCAGAAGTAAGAGTCGTTTGCGTGAGAGGCCATCATAGAACCTGCGCCAATAGCCATTACAACAAGGGCGATTTCGATAGGCGAAGTGAAGCCCATCGTTGTCATCAAAGCTCCCATGATACCGGCGGTTGTCATCATTGCAACGGTAGAAGAGCCTTGGGCTGTTTTGATGATAGCAGAAACGATAAATGGGAAGAAGATGCCCATCCACATGATGGCTCCAGAATTGGCCTGGATAAACGGAACTATGTCAGACGCACGAATAACTTGACCAAGGGTAGAACCGGCAGCTGTGATGAAAAGAATTGGGCCAAGCATTTTTAATGTTTCGTTGGTAACGCCGTTGAATTTTGGCATTTGTTTTGTAACACAAAGAAGCAACACGGCAAACAACACACCGATGGCCAAAGCTGTAACAGGATGGCCTAAGAACACAAAGAATGTGGCAAGGCCTGACATTGTGTGAGGGTCTATTACATTGTAAGTTACAATTGAGCCTATGGCCATAAAGATGATTGGCATAAGAATTGGCGCAAGAGCCAAAAATCCGTTTGGCAGCCCGCCATATTCTTTAACGATATCGTCATAATCTTTCACGGTTGCGTCATTTTGAATTTGAAGATCTTCTTCAGACTTATCTTTCTTGCCGCGCCATACTGAGAAGAAGTATGCGGCTATCAAAGATGGAATAGAAACAACCACGGATACCCACATTACTGTGATAAGCTGATCGCCCATGCCAAGCATTTCGGAAGCGGCAAGAGGGCCGGGCGTTAAAGGAACAAGCACGTGGGATGTGTAAAGGCCGGCACCAAGGCCAATGGCGGTTGCGACGCCGCTTGCTTTGGTACGCTTTACGATGGATTTACGAACAGGGTTTATGATAACGAAGCCCGAATCGCAAAAAACCGGCACGGAAACAATCCAACCCATAACAATAATTGCTAAGGTTGGGCTTGCTTTACCCAAAAGCTTTACTATCATATCGGCTATTTTAAATGCGCCGCCGGTGGCCTCAAGTACGCCGCCTATCAGCGCACCGAAAATGATAACAATACCTATGTTTGTAAAAATAGCGGAAAAGCCAGCACCGACAACCTGTAGGATAGTTCCTGAGGCAAATGCGGTGCGAACATATTCTCCTGTGTTACCGTCTACCACTACGGTGGTTAATGGGATACCGTCTGCCGCAAAGGCAAGTATTAGGGCAACACCCAATATTGCTAAAAATGGGTGAAGCTTAAACTTTGATATCGCCAAAATCATTACGACAATCATTAGCAAAAAGAACAAGATAAGCCAAATTCCTGTCATTATACAACATCCTCCCTGTTTTGCGGTATTGGCACCAATGTATGCACAATACCACAACGATTTATTTTATTTTACTGAGACAACACTAACATAATACATAATACATGTCAAGCATTTTTTAACATTTTTGTACAAAAAGCCCCTGCTTTTTGCAGGGGCTTCCGTTTGGTATATATCTTTTCTTAATTGGTTATGGATGTTTCCTCATCATCATTTGTGGCCGTTGCAATGTCTTCAAATACTTCGGGTGGTTCTGGTGGCGGTGTCGGCTGCGGCGTAGGCGTGGGCTGTGGTGTGTAATTTACGTTGCCGTCATTATAGGCTTGATTTACATTTGCGTCGGATTCCTCATAGGGCAGGGGATATTGCGTGCCATTGCCGCCTTGCTGCAAATTGTTAAGCATTGAAGCCATATCGGGGTCGTCCCTGTCTATATGGTCGAAATTAAATTGGCTATAGTCAATATGACCTGCATGTGGACCATGGACATGACAGACGGTGCCGTCTATCACGGCTTGGGGCACTTCCAAATGGGCATCCGCAATGGAAGCACTGCCCGCAATGTCAATCCATGGGCTTCTGTCGCGCCAAATACCTGTGCGGCGCACAATTTGGTCCCGCGGACACCATGGGCTTGGTATCATGCCCGTCACAATGTTGATTTCGTAGGTTCTATGCAATGTACAAGGTATT
>Ga0123355_10016491_pt1 | contig 11643 bp, 6 predicted proteins | sample TergutEmb28metaG_3_FD_89872 | JGI IMG/M metagenome (GOLD analysis project Ga0123355, IMG submission 89872) | Embiratermes neotenicus P1 segment gut microbial communities from Petit-Saut dam, French Guiana - Emb289 P1 | ecosystem: Host-associated > Arthropoda: Insects > Digestive system > Gut ...
ACAACACGACAGCAGTGCGAGAATGTTCTTTAGCTTCACGTCTGATGATAATGACAGACGAACCGTGCAAAATGTAGTGCTGTGAAAGACCATAAATATAAGACGGCTGTCCAGAAACTTCGCGAAATTTTAAAATTCGGCCCCAAAGCGACTGCCAAGCAAAGTCCAGCAAGTGAGGCATCCTAACGGCGACTTTCTTGACTCATCCGACACCATTATCATCACTCTATCTTGATTAGTCTTCTTCTTCTGTCTGTTACAGTAAAGCAACTGTTTGGTGCATACCGCTATTTTTCGGATGTTTAAAAATGTCCGATTTTCACGAGCAGCGTGTGGGTCAAATTTTCTTTAAACGACGGATATTTTTTCAGAGACATTTGAAATTGTTCAACCAAGAGTGTAGTAATGAAATCGTGAGCCGAACTCAACTTACGAATGGTACAAACGGTTTAAAGACGGCCAAAATTCGATCGAAGATGGCCCACGTTCATCAAACAGATGAACAACATGTCGAAAATGTTCGTAAAGTCATCTGTTCAAATCGACAACTGCGGTAAGTGGCCTGCGAAGACCGAACTTCGAGAACCTCGTGTAACGAGCTTTTGACTGAAAACCTGAGTCTCCAAAACACTGTAGCCAAATATGTGCCACGTCTGCTGACTGACGAGCAAACACAGAGGCGTCTTGATGTCACTCAAGAAATTTCTGACCGTGCAAAAAAATGATGACAACTTTTACAAAACATTCTATGTGACGAGAAATGGGTTTACAGGTATGCCGATAAAAATGCTAACTGCATTTTACTATGAAGGATTTGTTCAGCATGAATTTTTACCCAGTGGCCTGACTGTCAACAAAGTGTACTATCATGCAGTGATGAAAAGTCTGCGAGAGGCAGCGAGAAGAAAAAGGACCATTCGTGGAGGGACAAAAATGGATCCTACATCATGTCAGATCTCCCGCACACTCCTCACTGCTTTGTGGAGACTGTCTCGCAAAGCACGAGACCACACTCGTCTTACATACTCCGTACTAGCCATATTTCGCACCAGCAGAATTATTTTTGTTCCCGAAGCTGAAACACACAACGGTCGACGTTTTCAGCCTGTCGAGAACACCCAAGAAAAATCGCTAGCGGATTTCCGCGATATTGCACAAAAAGAATTCCAGCAATGATTCCAAAACTATAAAACAGGATGAGAGCGGTGAATTTGGAATGCAGGGAACTACTTGGAAGGGGACAGGGCCGAAGAGCTCCTAGGTAAATGAAATTGAGATTTAGTGAAAGAGTTCGTGAATTTTTCGAACAGTCCTCATACCAACGTATTCTGTGCGAAACGCAGTGTTCAAACCAACAAATACAGACACGGCGACTACTCGATACATTAAGGTTATGTGCGACAAATTTAACATATACAGAATCTGTACTCCAGTATCAAGTTCTTCACAAAATTTAAATACGATATAAATACGAACTGCGCTCCTCTGGGCTTTTACGAAACGAGTAGTGGTAATTCCTTACCGACGTTTCGGTACAACCAGTCGCTATCATCTTCAGGATCAAGAATCCAACAAGAAAGATGGTAACCCTAGCACACAATTCTCATCTACTTCACGCCGAAAGCTTCCAATCACAGATAGAAATATTAATAAAAGTAATAATAATAATAATATTAATATGTAGGTAACACTAGACATACATATAGTAGGTGGACGCGTTTTATTAATTGTGGTGGGAACTGCTTTTTTCTGCTCTACAATCGCTGTCCGCTATACCAAACGATAAGCCCACGAAATGTTGAAGCTGTGCCGGTGAGAATATCACTGCTTCACCGGCGAAGAAAACTGTTTAACTATCTTCATGTTACACATAAGGTGGGAATTGTGCAGTAAACACAGAGCCAGCATTGGGGCTGCCAACGGGATATGATATTCAGGAGCTGCAGGAGCTAAGAGACGCATTTTCGATAACCAACCACATACAAATAACTACATATTAAATATTCATTCTTTTTCGCTTACTGCTGACACATAACTTTCTTCCACTTGTCTCTATTCTCAGCCAGACCAATCCAGACCACATACTCCTGTCCTATTCTTGCAGCTACCATTGCGATCACAAAACTTCCACAGACGACGAACTTCTACGAAACAATAATACCGACCTCGACAGGACTTGCTGACAGACTTTGCAGCAAATGTGCATACGTAACATTCCTGTATCATCGGGTGTCTGCAGATCATTCAGCAAGCTCTCGTTAACAGAAGTGCTGTACTTACCGGTAAGCTCTCAGCAGCAACAGACGATCAGCAAGATCCGCACTTACCGGCAACAATCAACAAAAAGAGGCTTTTAGTTAGACCGTTTGCCAACGCTGTTCGTTCTCAGTGTACAACAGGCATGCGTAACATTACATTACAACCACAAACTACAGGGATATTAAAATTGTGTTAGCACGGTGACGTGCAACACGTGGAACGCCAGACTTATCATGCGGCCCGCGAGTGAATTCTGTTAACAAAGAACCATATATTCAAACTTCAAAAATCATTCCGGAACTCCTTTAAGGCTAGAGATATCGGTGAGCACTATTAATATTAGAATCGTTCAAATCAAAGACGAATATGACTGTCACACACAGGCGATTTGGGACTAGAGGTTTTAAATTGGCAATCCTGTTCACGAAGTCATTCCCAGTTAGAAACGTACGTTGGTTTCAGAAAAGCTAAGGAATTCCATTCACCACAGACATAAACGAAGAAAGAATAAACGAAATTGTGCAAGCACGTTCAACATGACAACTGTCAACGAAGCTGGGCTGTGAGGGCCCGCGGTAGCATTTACTATGGCGCGCAACTAACAAATTACAAAGTGTAAGAAAAATCGGAATTATTACTGGATTTCCTAACATTCGAAGCAGTAATTTCAAGCAGGTTGAGCGGGAAAAATTAAGCATTTAATTCAAAGTATTCATTTCGCCTCCCAATTTGCTGCCCTTTTGGCCCGGTCTACGCCCCCCACCCCCTCGCCACACCCCGCCAACCTGAAGCACCTAACAACTGAAGGTGCAGCTCGTTATCAGAAGTGTCCTTTACACACGTTGCTACCGCCACACCTGTTGACAGGTGGGGAATAACCCGGCTGTGTGCCGTATGGCCAATAGCAACAGGTGTTACCGCTTCTTGCTGCCGAAAGTTGCTACTACTGTAACAGGCCTGTGCAGAGAATTACAGTCCGCAGAGATAATACATTCCAAATCAAACGGCCCCAAAGAGTGGATATTTAATTCTCGCGTGTGTTAGGCTGTTCCAAACCCCAAGCATGACATCAGAACTCAATCACGCCTCCACTGTTCGCGCTGCATTAGTAGTGCTAGTGGGTGGGAGGGACTGGGAACAATCGTGCGAACTGCCCGTGTGACTCAATCAAGCGCGGACCATAAAGGAAAGTTGTTTCAGTTTATCGCTGCAATGTTTTATCTGGCTCTTCTCTAAACGTCGAAGTACTCACGTCTCTCCTTCATTCGATAAATGGTTACCTACTGATCAAACTGCGCTGCTGTCTGCCATTGAGGACTCCACATCGTCTGCTTACAGTAACAAACAGACAAAAATACATGGAAGGCACTGCGTGATAAGCGTATGGAAATGTTTCAAAAAGCCACCTCTGTTAAAACGAACAGCCTTCGGAAGACACAGTATCAAAACAACCAGAGGTCTCTACAATCCGTCATATACCTCAGTCACCCACTGTAATACAGACACACCTGCCACAGACGTACATGTACAATTGTCTTTTCAGTACGACTCATACTACAGCAGTCCTGTACACTGAACTGTCGTTTCAATGGACAGGGTGTGCTTGAGGCGCTCTGTTAGCTTTATGAAAAGGGATGGGATGGTGTCTGGATGCGTCTTTATTTTACTGCACAGCCATGGGAGTTCTTGGAAGCGACTCTCAAAAAACAGCTGTCAAAATGACGACAAACCTCATTACCATATGCACATACCAGCACGTTTCACTACACCACACGTATATTGTGTCGGCCTTCCACATACAAAATGAGTATAGTAATGTTCAATTCTTGAACCTATCTATCCGGTTTACATATATAAAGCTTATACTTTGATGTTTAAGTAAATTCCAGCCATATTAGCAACAGTGTCGGTACACTGTCCAGTGATACTCAAAAACATGTTCCTCTTGACAAAATTATAAACGGTACTTGTAAAATGATACACAGTATTAACCATTTTACCAGCACAATTCTGTTCAGTCGATATGCTGGTGACACACAGCATAAATACCAGGTTACAAGTGATAAACTGTTCCTACAAATGCGTACGTTTATTTATATTTAAGCTAAAGGTTTTAGTTATTAAACTGGAAGGCAAAATATCCACTCTACATTCATTTAACAACAAATATTATCTTCCTTTTTAAAATTAGCATTTCCCTATGTGACAAAGTTTATCAGTAATCAGGAATGGTTGTTTTGAAGCTTTCGCCGTGTTCTAAATGTAATTTATTCCTTTTTGGGAGTTTACAGCAGTCTATGTATACGACTTGCTTCAACATTAAGGCAGTGCAGCTTGTTCAGATTCCATATATGACTTCGAATGAAGCTCAGAACAAGAAATCTTAAATAATTTCCAAGATCATAAACAACCTTTCATTTTGCTGCGACTTTCGTACATGCAAACGAAATTTCTAAGGAATAATTAAATTAACTTCAGCTTTACAGTAACAAAGCATACAATTTGTTAAGTGCAGTACTGCAGAAGGGAGGATCTCACATGCGGGTTCTTCGTTGTACCATGCGCACTGCACACAATATTCCTTTCGGCTCTGAAGGCGATTCAACGTTATTAACTAGCTTAACCTTTTGGCGCCGGAATTATTTTTCTTTAAATTGAGCGCACTCTCTACATAAAATGTGAATAAGACAGGAACCAAATACGTTAGATTTACGAAACAAACTGAATTTTGAAGAGGAAAAAAACGGAGAGTATAAACCATGTTTAAAACATTCTGTACCTATATTTATTGAATAAATACACAAAACGAAACATTTAGCGGTTAGCGGTGCGGTAGGACGACTATAGTCGCCGTAAGGCGTCAAAGGGTCAAATATATATATATATATATACTTTCGGGGGAAATAATATTGAACAGAAAATGCGTGTTTAGATTTCCTATACAAGGTTTGCAAACACACACACACACACACACACACATATATATATATATATATATATATACATACATACATACATACACACATTTTCGTGGGAAAAAATGTTGAACAGAAAATGCGTGTTTTGATTTCCTATACAAGGTTTGTGTGAAGCATTTCTCATTCTAACAAGAATTAAGCGGAAAATGATCATATATGAACACAGGTCATCGTGTACAGTAGCCGTTATTCTTGTTAGATTTTGAAGAAACCTGAATGTTCTTGACAAACATTCGAAAAATCCTCAAATATGCAATTTCATGAAAATCAATCGACAACCGAGTTGTACCAAGCGGACGGACGGACGGACGGAGAGACATGTCATAGCTAACAGACGCTTTCGCATTTTGCGAAACCACCAAAAATGGTACCCATATTAACGAGAAACAGACGGCCTGTGAAAACAATATACAGTATATGAAGTACCAGAGCAACACTATATTCCATACATGACACTAAGAAACAGCACACGGTCCGTTGTTCGAACCACGGGCCGTGGAAAGTATATTACCGGAATTTGCACATTTTATAGGTCTACTGGCTGTACCGCAAGCCAACTAACGCTTCTTGTAGGGACTGAAAGTATTGTTTTATCTAGCCTTCATAGTAGACTGCCTTTTCAAAACAGTCAGTGGTGTTCAATATTCAATTCACCAAACTGAACCGACAAAGATCAATAACTATGTGCTACTTTGTGATGGTCCGCCTACATGCGTCGGAACATTCAGACCACCTTCAAGGAGGTCGTTAACATAGGAAAACATGAACAACAAATGCTGTCCAAGATGTGGATACATGAAGCTAAGATCCTGTGTTATTAATTACAAATATCAAAACACAGCGGAGCACTAAGTACTAAATGGTTCACTATGGTCTAAACATTAACACACAGCACAGGTACATAACTCAGAATGAAGATGTCAGTAACTGACACAGATGCAGGCATATGTCTGCAACTGAACATAAAGTTATAAAGAAATGTAAGGTACTTGTAATTAGTCTACACTTTGTACATTTTAGCAATATTTTCATTGACAAGAGGCAGATATACAGAGACGCATAACCTTAAAAAAGCACATCTATAGCTTTTGGCTGCTAAAATCCTGAAAAGAGTAACATAACGCGTATGTATCCTATTGGTGTTGCTTACTGCCAACAGCGAGAACATTTCCAGTTATATTTAGCGTCTGATGCCAATATTACCTTCCTTCAGCAAACTGAGATAAACAAATCTGAAAATTCATTTACTTACAATAATTCCAAATAAGCAGCTGTTGCTACGTGATCAACTGTACGTATTACTGCACAGTAAGCAGGAACATCACACACTGTTCACACGATATCTCGCTGTCTCCTACTGTCACATGAAGTACAGCCGGTTGATAAGGTGTACAGATAATCATGTCTTAGATCAGTCAGAGAAAAGCTACTGTCTGTGACCTTTGTATCGCACGTACACTGTAATGCCACGTCATCGGCGATAAAACTACTGCAATAAACGAACAATGTACTTATAAATTTGAGTTGGGAAATCAGTCGCGCTCCGACGCGACAAGGTTTCGAATGCTGACAAGAGCATTGCACTGCACTTACAAATATGTGCAACATACATAGTGATTTCCTTTTTGCCGTAAAGTAGCGGAGTCAATGAACATCCGGAGAACTTCCCCGTGTCAAACAGTGTAATGCACTAAAGAAGACGCACATTTTTAAATGTGTCAGCGGCCCTACTCTATTAGTCCACTGTAACCAGGCAAACGCCCTCATTCTCCTGGAAATTCTGGTTATACTTACGTGTTTGGTCAACGTGAAGTTTTGTTCTGACTTCTACACTGAAGAAGAATTTATATTATGTGTACGAGACACAGAATTCTCCTGAGTATCCAAGGTAAGCTGTGTTCGACGTGTTAGAAACCCGTCTTGAGTTAACTCACGCGAGTTGAACAATTTCGGCCAACAACTATTTTGGAAAATTATTTAGAAATTCATTCTAAATTTCTGCCGTACATTGGGCTTTATAACGGAAGGCAAGACGAGGATTTGGGTCAACTGCTAAATTTGAACCTTTTATTTCTTACATTGTTATTGTGTAAATTATGGTTGTTGTATGTTTTTATTTTTACTTTAATATTAAATATTTTTGGGTTAATTATTAAATTTTACTGACATAATTGACGTACAGTTGACAACTGATTGATGCCCTTGGATTATTAGATAAGTTAACTGAGAATACAGATGACCGTATTCTGTATTCTACTGGGTTGTGTGGCAGAGTAGTTTGTCAGCTTCCCGAGGTCTACATTTGGTCGGAATCTGGCTGGAGGCAGCATAGAAATTAGTGACTTCGGCGCTGACGCTAACAGCCGCGCCCCTTTAAATTATAGTGTCTTCACGAGGCAGGTGCACTTAGGTCGGTGTACCAAATCGGGAGCCATCACAAATTGTTTGCAGCGGTGGGATAGGAATTTGTCACGCGCAGCGAATTGGACGCTATTTTACACGACTTAAACTATATGTTATTACTGGGACATTGTTGAAGAGAAGTCAGAACTGCAAAATTTAAGCATTTGTTTAGTGTATTGACATAGCTTTTTCCATCATGGCCGAAGCGCAACTGCGAGCTGAGTTGGCAGAAACTAAGGCGGAATTACAGCTTTTAAAGGAACGGATTTCCGTAGGGACACCAACGATTCACAAGGACCTGTCCTTACGTTCTTTAATTCCGAAATTGTCAGGGTCAGAAACGGGAATTCCCCTAGAGGAATTTCCGTCTAGTATCGAAAGTTACCATCGTATGGGTTTATGGCAAGACGCAGATAAACTGGAGATCGTAATCCTTCGGCTTAGTGACGTAGCCGAACAGTTCTGCAATGGGTGTTTAGAACTGCACGTGCCTGGAGTGACGTGGCAAAAGTTCAAAGACGTCTTTAGACACAGGTTTCGCGACACCCACACCGATCAGTACCACTTCATGAGGCTCCAAACAGCAAGACAGTCTAGGAACGAATCTATCCAGGAATTTGCAGATAGATGCACAGCTTTGGCGCAGAAAATACTCTCCAAAGTGGATGACCCTGCACATTAGCGCATCCATTACGAAAACGCTGATCCAATGCTTCTGGCTACTTTCGCGCCTGACTTGGCTGGAATTCCTGGTAGACAGGTTACGTTTTCAAATTCTCAAAGTTTAGACCAAGATTTGAAAACGGCGCCCTCCGTACAAGTAGTGGAAAAGCAGAAAACTTTAGCGATTGCTTTTACACTAGCTTCCACATGTCGCTCCGAGTACGTTCGCCTAGCCCGACAAGACACGCGGACCACAGGTCGCAAACCGCAGCTGACGCGAGAGGGATGCGGCAACTCAGGGGCGAAATCAGCGCAATCAGACCTCAAGTAGCAACAACAAGCCAAAGACCTCAGGAAGTAGGAAAGCGCAGACCAAAGCTGCACTTAAATACTATGAGTGTGAGGGGATTGGACACTTCGCGGGAGAGTGTCCAACACGGCTAAATCGGGAGGCTAAGTCCATTAATTCGCCTGGGAAAATGAACCCGAGCGAACGTTCGAAATGTTCACGCTCTTCGGGCGAAAACTACACGCTCAGAACAGGAAGGGATTGCGAAAAGAAAACCACGAGTCAGGAAAACGCGAGAGGTGTAAAGGAAGGCAGCTCTTTTCGCCTCAACGCCCCTGAAAACCAAAGTGATCGAACCGCTGCTAATACATTACGCACACGTATTTCGTAACGAAGAATCAAACGACTTCAAAGGCACCGACGTAATCGAGCACCAAATAGTACTAGAAGATGCGCGACTGATAAGGAAACCCCAGTACCGAGATCCTTATGCGCTAAGGGATGAAATAAAAACTCAGGTGCAAAATGCTGGATAAAGGCGTAATTCGAGAAAGTACGTCTCCATGGTCGGCCCCCGACATTTTGGTTCCTAAAAACAGTGAGGACAGCAAACCGAAATTTAGGTTCTGTGTCGATTTTCAGCCCAAAATTCCGTGACTAAGTTACCCTACCGGCTGATGGACGTTGTCTTCAAAGATCTAGTTGGTATGGAGTGCTGGGTTTTCATAGACGATGTAATTATATTTTCCTGATCGGTGCAAGAACATGCAGAGATTAGAAATGTATTACAGAGGTCTGACAAGGCTACCTTGCAGCTACACCCTGGAAAGTGCGTGTTCATACTGCTTCAGGTGAATTACCTAGGGTTTGTGCTTTCCGAAAAGGGAGTTTAACCTTCGCCTTATAAGACGATGGCTGTGAGAAATTACCTCACCCCGAAAAAGTCAAGGACGTTCGCGCATATTTGCGCCTAGCTTCATTTTATCGAAGGCAAATACAGGACTCTGCCGCTGTAGCAAAACCACTCACTCAGCTAACCAAGGACACAATATTTTTTAGGAGTCAAATACAGCAAAAATCTCGTGAAAGCATAAAGGACAAATTGTGTACAGCGCCCGTGTTGACCTACACAATTTTGATCTACCGTTTATCCTCACTACAGATACCTCAAAGATAGCTGTCGCCGCTATTTTGTCTGTTACAGAATGGTGTGGAGCGAACAATTCCGTAGGCCCGTAGGCAAATGAAAAGAGCAGAACAATCCTACTCTACTTCTGATACTGAGATGCTGGCACTAGTGTGGGCAACGAAATATTTTCGTTGTTTCCTGTATGGAAAGCAATTCTTGGTTAGAACCGTTCACGCAGCCTTATCCTACCTGCGCAATTTCGCGGACTGTAGTTCCCGATTGGTGCGGTGAAGCCTTAGGTTATCTGAATTTGACTTTTTATTGAACACAAACCTGGCACCAAAATTAGTCATGTTGACGCCTTGAGTCGACAAGAAAGGTGCCATAGTGGAAGACGGTCTTCCAGATAAAGAAAGATTCCTTGAAGAACAAAAAAGGACTCTTTCTGTAATTCGCGAAAACCAGCAAACCCCTGCAGCAAGAGCGAATATTTTCTGGACGAAAATGGCGTCTTATATAAGCGTCGAACCGATCGAAAACGCCAGTTGGTAGTACCCCACACCCTAATCAGAGACGTGATAAGAGTAAACCACGATCAGGTTTATGTTGCCCATCCCGGAATGAAGAAAATATTTTATTTTATCTCTCTCTGTTACTGGTGACCCGGTATGCGAATATCAGTGGCAGACTATGTCAGGAAATGTGACCCATGTCAGAGACGGAAGGAGGACAGAGATTTTGTAGACCCACTAGAAATGGAGGAGCCTACAGCCCCTTTCCAGGTCACATCTTTTGATATCTCGGGCCCCTCTTTGACAACTCCGCAGAAAAATAAACAACTACTAACCTTCATAGACCACTTCACTAAATACGTGGAAGCTTTTCCAATTTCGGACCAGTCTGCAGAAACTTGTGCCAGGGTATATGCCACCCACATTGTTACTCGGCATGGCACAGGGTCTACACTAATAACTGACCAAGGTAGATCATTCATGTTTCCTTTTTTAAGGAAACCTGCAGAATACTGGAAATTCGGAAAATAAATACGTACAGTTATCACCTCTCCTCCAATGGAATAAGGAACGATTTCACAGATCGTTACATACCGGTCATTCATAATACATCGATTCTCCAAACACAAACTGGGACATAGTAGTACCACTTTACTTAATGTCTTACCGTGCCACACAACACACGACGAAAGGCTTCAGCCCGTACCATTTACTTCATGGAAGGGAAATTGCACTGTCAAATAGTAACAATTTGAAAGCTAAACTTCCAAAGGAAAAAGAACATTTTCATCAGGATCGCCGATTAGAAAACTTGAAGTCTAGCCTACATCTAGCTTACAAAGCAGTAAAGAAAGTGAACAGACAGTCCCATCTGAACAACAAACTGTTGTGTAGAGTTTTATAGTTAGTAAGTTTTGTTCTTTTAATTTGTTTTACATTATGTTGCTGTACTTATGGTAAATTCTGTACTTTTCGTTATTGTACAATGTAATGTTGAATCAATAAGTTAACTAAGTTAGACTGGACTACGCCCATATCAGGGTTCACCCAAAGGACAGGGTACTACTATGAGGCATCTTTGTACGCTTCTCGAAGTCCAGATACTTTAGACTTTGGAGTGGTTTCTAACCTCTGTACTTCTCATGATTTGTGCTTCACAATGTACGTCTAAAGAGATTTCGAGAACACTTCAACTAGAATCACCGAGCTGAGCAGACAGCAAGTTGTAGTCACTAGAGTGTTACTCTAGTCCAACCCCCGACCTACTGTAACCAACTAGCTTTTTCTCAATAAACTCCCACCATAGTACATCCAGTGCTACGGAGTGATCTTATTTTACTATAAGACCCCTTCACACCAGCGTCCTGACCGAGGTACGAACTCAGCCCTCCTGCTAGAGAGTCACATCCA
>Ga0123355_10016492_pt1 | contig 11643 bp, 9 predicted proteins | sample TergutEmb28metaG_3_FD_89872 | JGI IMG/M metagenome (GOLD analysis project Ga0123355, IMG submission 89872) | Embiratermes neotenicus P1 segment gut microbial communities from Petit-Saut dam, French Guiana - Emb289 P1 | ecosystem: Host-associated > Arthropoda: Insects > Digestive system > Gut ...
CCCCCCCCCCCCCCCTCTCTTCCCCCCCCCCCCCCCCCCCCCCCCACACACACACACACACACACACACACACACCTACCTAACCAAGTTAAGTCCATCAAATTAATTGAAATAATTCATCATTTTCCTTACAATGTTATATTTTTATTATATTTTATTGTATTTTATATTATTCATTGTAGAATTACATATGCAACCACATTTACCAAGATTTTGTCATAACGACACATTACTATGTTGTATTTTTATCATTTTAATAATTCACAACTTAGTTAACACAAGTTGTAAACTCCCTGAAGATGGTGTATTAACACTGAAACATGTAGGATTAATTTAATATAAATTTACACTACTTGTTTGTGCATATGTTGATATATAAAAAACATTTATTTTTCAATATGCATGGTATGAACATAAAAGCATAATGTTAGTTGATTACATTTTGTGTATTTTCAGAATGTTAGTGAATGAAGTTAAGTCTTAGATGAGAGAAGGTGCATTTGCATTTTATGTTAGTGTGCTTAGTCACTGCCATAAGAACCTATATGACACATTGGTTTCCCATGTGCTTTGCAACTGTTGATGGCTGTTTAAAGCTAAAGTAAGAATCATCTAGCTTGAAATAATGGAAGCATATTTCATGGTTTGTAATGCTGCTAACAGATCAACTATGTCATCATTCAGTCTTCTTTTGTAGCTAAGTTTGATGTATGCTTTACACAATAATTCAGTGTGTTGTATTTAGAACATTCCAAATATATGGCCGTTATTGTATCTTACAGCTGTTGGTTACCATTTCGTGGCAGCCCATTTATCATAATATAGCTTCGGGAAGTGACAAACAATAGTTGTCAGATAAAATAGGGATCCTTTGTACAAAGAGAAAAATAGACTTGTGTGTATTGTCCCTATAACCTGTATGATAAAATTATTAGTCTGAACATGAATGAAGTTGAAACGATTTGTGCCACTTTGTATGTATGCTTACTCCATGGAGCAGAGTCCTTCTTGAGAAGCTAATTGGTTCTCAGCTAGTCAAGTAATTCCCCACACTGTATGAAATTGAAGGTTCATTACTGCATTCACAAGTGCTCACCACCTGTCTTTTTCCTGAGCCAGATCAATCCAGTCACTGCCCTCACATCACACTTCCTGAAGATCCATCTTAATGTTATCCTGCCATCTATACCTGGGTCTTCCAAGTGGTCTCTTTCACTCAGGTTTCCCCACAAAAACCCTCTATACTCCTTTCATCTCATCCATATGTGCTACATGCCCTATCCATCTCATTCTTCTTGATTTTATCACCCAAACAATATTGGGTGAGGAGTACAGATCATTAAGCTCCTCATTATGTAGTTTTCTCCATTCCCTATTACCTCACCTGTCTTGCCACTTTGTATATGTACTGTTTGAAACTTCTTTAATGTCTTATTGGTATCATATTTCATTATAAATGTAATAAACTTACTGCTGATTTTATTGGACATTAAAATACTGAAGTAAAATCATGTACAGTGAAAAGGTAAAATTTTCCCTGTATGTGCCATGAAAGCATTGGGGGAGTAGAGGCATTTTTAACCAAAGCATTAGATGGAGGTGAGTGGTTAACTTCATGCTGCACACACTTAAACCCTGGGAAAGAACCCCAGTACCATATCAGTAGTAGGCTGGGTGGCCCCCAGAGCTGCTGTGGATATTTTGGAGAAGAGATAAATCTCTATCCCATACCCTGAAGTGTCCAGCCCATAACCTAGTCACTATACTGACTATGCTACCCCAGCTCTGGAAGCAGAAGGAAATGGTACATAAGGGCTATTAAGAAGGAAGAGGAAGAAGAAAGAAACGCAAACAAAAGAGGAGGAAAAAATGTTTTCTCTTACACACTGAGTCACCAAGCTCATTAGCATGTACCCTCCTGCATAGTTAAGAATAAACAACACATGCACCACAGATCCTGACACCATAATTGAATACTGCACAAACTGTAATTTTAGAGTAGTTGTTGTTAATTTGCTAGTCTAACATTAAATGCATGCAATGGGAATGAAACAAATTTTGCAGCACTTTTAAAGTTTTGCACCGAAAGGTAAACGGTGATTTAGAAGGATATGTGTGTTCAGAGTATACGGGGTATTATCCCAATATAATTGGGTGGCCAAATTGGAATGTGGGAAGAACAGTAGAAGAGGAATGGCACTGCATATGAAGTTTTGGCTGTGGTTGTTACAAATGAAAGTGCATAACATGATAAGTTGTTACGATTGGGCAGACAAATTATGGAAATTGAGTCGGGTTAAGAATTAAAAAAAAAATCTGGACAACCTTTTACTTGGCAGGGCCAAGCAGCAGTCAGTATAAACTGGGTGTGTAGAACAATTAAAGAAGTATGTAATGATACAAAAAGACATGACTTATCTATCAGTATTAATCGAAAGAATTTTGTTTTACTCTTGTATAAGTGAGGCTGGGAGCAGTACCTAGAGGTCTGTACAAGGCATGAGAGAAGTGGAATAATATAGTTGAGACCTGGAGTTTGGAAAACATAGCAGTGAGAGAATTTGAGAAATGAACATGTCTCTTTTTAGGGGATAAGGATGTCAGGTATGTGTTACTAAAATGCTTAGCAACAAAAAAAAATGGAGTAAGGACTATGCATATAGTAAATGGTTGAATGTGAATGAAAATGTAGCTTATTGGAAAGTTTTAACTTGTTTAGAGGTAAAGGAGACAAGAAAATATTGGTAAATAATTAGTTAAAACTAGATGCAAACAGGAAAATGTCAGTTTGGTACAGGGGAATGAAGTGATGATGAAAAACTAGGCATGTGCATTTGTTGTGTTATACTACTACTACTACTACAACATCAACAACAATATGTATGTGGAAGAAGGAAACAATATGAATGTAGGTGTATAAAAAATGACACTGAGCTCTGTAGAGACCGATTGTTAACACAGGCTCAGATTCATGTAAATAAAATCTGCAGCTCAATAAATTGTTTTTTGTTTGTTTGTTTGTTTGTTTGTTTATTTCTTGTTTAATATGTATTTGCTAGAGGTGTTATAGCCAGGAATGTAGAGACTTATCCCCTAATTTTTACTTCTGTAATTAGTGGATATTTTCTATTGCAGAGAACTCTTTGATCACAGAACCTGATTCTGCAGCAGGTGACTCTGAGGAGATAATGGATGAGGATGATGTCCTTGCTGTAAGTTTGCTAACAGCCCCTTCCAGTGAACAATTTACTTATATGTAATTGTATTTGTACTGAGGTTTCTGGATCATATCCACATAAAGTCTTGAAAGAAAACAGATATTTCATATTTTAGCTGTGGTTAATCTCTGTCTAGTGCTATGCATCCATCTTCTCATGGTGTGATGTTTAATTAAACACAGAGGTATCTGCACCTTACTGATTTCCATAGGAGTAGAGATGGTATTTTAGTTTCACAACAGTGTGTTTGACTTGCAGTGATAAGGTCTCAGGACCTATAATTTTTTTCATATCTGAACCAGTAATTTTGTAGCCACATACATATCAACTCATGTGCAGATTTTGAGGTGCGTCATCCCCGTTGTGTCGGTTCAATAACGTAGAATTTTTGTGTATTACACATACAGTCAAACACAACTCTATTTCACCTAGTAGTACAGTAGGAATACAACTACATGTTTCGGCCCTATATGTGGACCATCTTTAGGTTGTAATTTAACTTACTTTACTTACTTACAGACGTTGTTGACGTTCGTTTAAATAAAAATTGTGTAACATTGAATCCTGCTTAATTTCTGACTTGCAAAAACCTTTGACACCAAAAGTGTGTGTGTGTGTGTGCAACAGTGTGATGCTCCAAACGTTGAATGTCATATAAATGTATCTGCTCTTATGCAGCCTCCATTTACATTCTGGTCTCCTACAGATCACTGCTGGTATTTAATTCCCACATAAAAATTTTAAGTCATGATAGCGGCTTGTCAGATTCAAGTGATACAAACAGCAGTATAAATTTTGTCTCAGAAAGAGTTTTCTTACAGAGACTTCCTCATGTTCTGTTGGCAGGATGAAGAAGAAGAGGAAGTCTTGGTGGATATCAGCACTTCCCCAGAACCAAAACTGGCATCACCATCTGGGAATGGAAGTTCCATGGCCATTAAACCTGCTGTAGGCAGTTCTAAGAAGATTGTGCTAAACCGCAATGTTGTTGCATCAACTGGAAGCTCTGAAAAGGAGAACCAGCAACAGCATCAGCAGCATCAGACAACACAGGCCATTGCAGATACAGGGCGTCACCAGCAGCATCAGCCGCAGTCTGAGGGCAAGAAGGTTATCAAGCTATCTGCATTCTCCATGAAGCAGGTTGGAGAAGTTTTTATTCAAAAGGAATGACACATCACAGTCATTTATTGAAATATTACACATGCATCAGCTAAGGCAACTTTGAGTATAACAGAGCCCTGAATATCTAGAAGCTTGAAAATGGGCATATGATTTAACACAAATAATGTCATTGAAACCCCAGAAATTTTCAGCCTTATACATTTCAGCTGATAAATTTAGTACTGTATAGTCAGTCTTTGGATTTGCCAGGCAGATGTTAAGAATTACCAATAGATATATTAATTATGTAGAAATATGAGGGAAGGAATTTTTCATGATAAAATGAGTAAGTTGTGACATTTGTTACTAGAGGCACATAAAGGGAGACCTTATGAGAGAGTGGCTAGCTGTACCAGGCAAAAGGCAGGAATGTCCTTTGTCAGCTGTCATGTCTAACAGAAATCTGGAACTGTTCAGACCCAAAATTTAAGATATGACAGCTGAGTGCAGCAGTAAATCATCCAGCAAAGCGGGTGATGCCAGCATGTCTTTGCTAGCTCGTAACAGAGAAGTCAAGGTGTCTTCATGACCTAGCCTAAGGATCCTAGTAATTAGTGACCTTGTCACCCAGTCAAAGAGGATGCTTATTATGTATACAGAGCCACTGTGAACTTTACAACCAATAGCTTATACAGTAAAAAAAAATTTTAAATCAGTGGGGACATTGTTTTGGAAAGTGAAAGAAGCCAGGGTGCTCGAGGGCACAAGAAGTCGGTCTTCGAAATTCTCGCAGGTCAGCTGTAGTCCAATGTGTACTGCTTTCTAGGTTCAGACTCATAGTAAACTGAAAATTACCCTACTGCCGTTAGTTACCGCGTAGTTTAACCTTTTGGCGCCGGAATTATTTTTTTTAATTTTAGCACATCCTGTATATAAAATGTGAATAATACAGGAACCAAATAAGTTAGATGTATGAAACTAACTGCATTTTGAAGAGGAAAAAACGGAGAGTATATACCATGTTAAAAATATTCAGTACCTATATTTGTTGAATACGTATATAAAATGCAACATTTAGAGGTTAGCGGTGCAGTATGACCACTATAGTCGTCGTTAGGTGTCAAAAGGTTAATAAGGAAATATGCAACCATAAAAAGTTGCTTGTGTGACATTTCAACACACATCATGCACCAGGTGCAATTATTTCAGAGGTGCTGTGTTGCATATTGGGTTATTGTGTATTGTGTTCATACACTCTCGATAATGGAACACATATTTTCTTAATAAATGCTGAGTGATAGTGTGACTTTTAGTGTTAATGTGATTTATTGAAGTAATATACAGGTTTTGCTGGTTTATTTGTTTGTTCCATTGTAACATACTAATATTCCTTGAGTGACATATCAACCTGCCGATTGCATAACCCATCTCCCATCATGGACAATCAGCTAGACCACCTGTTGCATGGTCATAGTAACATCCAAACCAAAATTATCCCACATTTTACTGGATTCAGTACATTTATAAATTATTCTCTTACACCTCTGAAATTTATATGAACAATTCCTAAAACACCATCTGCATCAAGCACATCCGAAAACAACTGACGAAAGGTGAAAGAAAAGGGACTGCAGATTACTGTGGTGAAGCCAGCTAGCCAAAGACAATCATAGCGCATTAATTTAAGTAAAGAAAAACATTTTCAGAGAAATGTAGTCTCAACGAATAAATTTGATTTGATCTGATGTGATGCTGTTTTTCACTCAGTTGTGATTACCTCAGTATTATTTATCATCACTTTTCAGGTTTTATTCCAGTCTTGTGGCGCTTGTATAGAAGTCAGGCATTCTTGCAATGATGACATGTTTCTGTGTTAGAGTCACTCTCGTAAAACTTTTAACATATTTGTTTTGATTGTGAAGCTGTTTGTTTTAACAGCGTCTGGAGATGCGGGCACAAAAATTTGGTGTGGAGCTGTCAGGAGATGCGAAGAAGGAAGCTAGAGCTGCGCGGTTTGGAATATCAACACCCATCAACACAGGAAACACTGGAGTGAGTATTATAAGTGTTGTGTAGGTAGCATGTGAGACATATATGCTGGGAAGTTGTAAATGTATGAAAAAGGTATGTGAAATTGTTTGGTACTTTTCAATGTGTGACCCAAACATTGTTACAGTTTACTGGTAAAAGGCTGTGTGTTTCGTCAGATGGTGTGCATATACCACGTGTATGTGTGTGTGTATATGTTTGTATGTAAGTGACCTGCATTTTTCCATGAGAACAAGTCAGCAACTGTCAGTCTCACATAAGGGTTATCTTACATTATGGAAGTTAATGGAGAGTAGTAGTCACAACACTAGACACTCAGAGCAGAAAAAGATCAGAGGTGACAAGAAAATTATGGAGATTGGTGGAAGTGTCTTCAGAAAGTGTGGGAACAGTGCTCGTTGAACACCACCCGTGCGGTGGGTTATAGTGAACTGTGTTCCTTGTGAAAGTGCTGGAACTCTTAGTGCATTGTGGAGAATACTGGGAAACTCTTTCGAATGTATTCAGATAGTTAGCTTGGATACAAGGTGAAGCGTCTTGAGGATGTGGGTCTTCATCATTTGACAGTCAGTACATCTTCAATGACAAAGTTGCTGGCATGCACACCAAAAATGTAGAGTGGAGTATTGAGGTACAGGGTGTTGCCACTTAAGAGTCTTGCTTTGCTGAGTTTATGTGGCAGAATCAGCTCAGCAGCACTTACCTCTTTAGTGCTATTTTGGAAGCAGTCAAACAATATTGGTTGCTAGAAACTGAAATCTAATGTTCCTTAACCTAGATTTCTTTCTGGATTAAACCTTTGTAAGAAGATCATGGGAGTTTGCTGTGTGAATTTTTGGCTAACCCTTTCATGCTGATGCGGTATGTACCTGATCATTAGACGAGGTTGTTTTCCTAATTCACTGTCTAAAAATGGGGGGGGTTTGAAGGTGGAGGCACCTCATAATCATGAACAGCATTATATATGTTCTGTAAATAGGGTGAATGTTTTTTACCCACCACATTTGATACAGTATGTAGGCCTATATGTGTCATTTTGTACATGTGAATTAATTACTGATATGCTTACAGCAAGTAGGGCTATTGAAGTAAGAAGTTAAATGTTATACAGAATTTTATAAAATTCATGGGTGATCACATTAAAAGTACAACAGCATGAAAAATGCCAAAATCTGTGGTTTGCAGGTATGACACTAACTTTAAAGTGACGGTAATTAGACATGCAAGGGAAACAACAAATGTGCCACAGCATGGAAATTCCATGTTGCTAAACAGTGAAGAAACAAAAGAACTATTAGTAGAGGGAGCTAATTCAACTGTAGAAACAGTGTGTGGGTCCTCACAGGGGAATTCCAATGCCACTGATAAAAAAATTATGCAGTGAGTAAGAATGGAGATAATTGCAGGTTGCTGCATCCCTAATGATTGTGCATAAATATTTCAAAGCCACACAGTGTTGGACATTAAAGTTTGTTCATCATTAAGGGCTAGCTGGTTATTGGAGAATCACACTAACAGAAGCTTACCACAGGCTACCCTGGAAGTTCCATAGCTTACCAACTCCATATAATTAATCTCCATATAATTAATCTCCATAAAAAACATTATTGTTTACCTGTTAGGACAAACAGGTACACTACAGTTGATGCAAAAGGATCAAAGTCAATGGTTGATAAAACAACAGAACATTTAGAACTGAGAGTAACTGTAATGCTTTCAGTTCTGGTTGATAGGATGATACTGACACTATTTGTTACTCTGAAGAGAAAGAATATTCCAAAGGCAAAACTTTGTGATTATGTTCTATCTAAATATGATGAGAAAAGGTGGATGATAGAGGAACTTATGTGAATAGCTGAGAGAAGTTTGAGGCAGAAGACCAGATGCTTTTCGAAAGAAAAGATGTTTACTGACGCTTTCGTTGGTCACTTAACCTTTTGGTGCCCAACATCAGGTATAGATGATGGCCATTTAATGGCATCCTTATGTAGCTGTCATTTAAATTCCTGTCACCTGCACATCACACCTGGCATTTAATTATGGTGCTAGAGGGCTAACAGAGAAAGTGAAAACTCAAACTTCTGATCTAAAGATAGATGTAGTGCATATACCAGGAGGCATGATCTGTCAGCTGCAGGTTCTTGATGTGGTAGCTACCAAACCATTCAAAGATCACCTGTGCCACCTGAATTGGGAATGGCTTCTATCAAGGAACTAGCCTCTTAACACCAGCAGGGATGTAAGACAACCATCCAATGTACTACTTGGGCAGTGGATTAAGACTGCTTGGAATGACATTTTGCCAGAATCTGTTGTCAAGGGGTTAAAATAGTACTGCATCCTGAACAATATGAGTGAACAGAAATAGATGCCTTGTGGGTGGAAAATAATGGAAACAACCCTTCTTTTTGGGATGCAATTATTGCCTGTGGGTAGTTAAATCATGATGTGTAATATTTTACCACAGTTATACTCTGTAATTTTAGCTCTGATAATTACAGTCAAACTGAATAATTTGTGCAATTATAAACAAATGTTATTCTAACTGAGATGTGTAATGTTATAGTTAACAGTGAGGATTTAACTGGTACCATAGAACATCTGACATTATAGACAAGGTGTCATGTAAACCAATGTTGTTATAATGGGGTTCCACTGTATTTTATTCCAGATTATTAAGCAGCCAATACAAAGTGACATAAAAGCTGGCTAATGTAAATATACGTATTTTTATGAAGGTGGATTTTCTTATATTCGGATAAATATGGTATGCCAGTACCTGTTTCTTTTATATGTTGCGAATTTCCAAACAAACCCTTATGGGTACATTTGCAAATAGTAATAATTATTACATCACAGTCAGTTGCCACCCATCCTTTTTGTTTTTCCTTCCTGCGGGTCTGTGTGTCTTTAAAATCTCAGTAACATATGATATTGTTACCATTATAAAATTGCAGCATTGTGCGTTTTCTGCTGCTTATGTGAGCATAATGTTTTGTCAGGTTGCTTGATATTTCTCTTTATTTGTAGGCAGCAAGCTCAGATGTTCTGCGTAAGCGGGCTGAGAGATTTGGGCTGACGTTGTCTCCAGTAAGTGGCAGGAACTTGAGCAAGGTGAGTCCTGTGTAAACTACATTTATGCTTATTTTTGAGCACAACTGTCTGAGCTGAATATGCATGCAGCCAGTAATTCAGTGCATCCCCACTAACAAGATAGCAAAATGTATCTGACTCGCATTCAGAAGGTGTGTAGTTAAAATCCTCAGATTTTTCATGCAAGGAAAAGCCAAAATAGTTCATTTCCCATCCCACAGCCTCATATAATGCTAAATAACATCTGCATTCATTACAGTGTTGTTAGTTGCCTTACAAACCAACCAAAACGTGTATGCAGTTAAATGTATTATTGTCTAGTGTAATGCTTAGTTTGTGACAGGACTAGCATTATTGGACTTGGATGTAGAATGTTTGTAAAATGGCCATACTCCAGTCTATCATATGACAGCAGAGCGGCATCCTTGAAACTTCGGTATGGTTATGTTACGGTGTTCCTTGCGTAGTGCCATAAAAGTAAAAGAGTGTAAGTAGGAAAATTTGGTACTTTTCAGAAGACAGGTACCTGAGGTATGGCAACACACGGGCTTGCATAATTTACTGTTTGTAGTGAGGTGTTGTTAATATTACATTAAATGTTGGGGTTGAGTGTTTATGCACTCGTGCTTTGTGTTTGGGGAGCTCCCAGAGCCTGGATATCTTGCCTTATATTTTATGGTTTTTTTCAGTGCTTCAGAAAGTTCTAGGATAATATTTCTGTATAGGTTGTGACCACTCCATTCCACTTCCTTCCCAATTCATTGTTCACAACCATCCTCTTATTTGTCATTGTATTGCTTCTGTAGTTGAATTGTTAAACTGTGAAACAAGCATGTTACAAATATCTGGATGACACCTTAAAATGTAAAAATTAAGAGTTATCTCTTTATTCTAATGTATCCCACCCCATTTCCTTCATCAGTAATATTGATCACTCTTCATGTTTTTAGGCTGAAATAAATGAAAAGCTGGAAAAGAGGAAACAGAGGTTTGGTAACATTGATTCAACAAAGGCAAAGAAGAGCTCCATAAGCAACAGTACTCTGGAGGAAAAGAAGCAGCTTCGAGCAGAGCGGTTCAAGCTCACCAAATAGCTGAGCTTGTAGAACACTGTTGGACAGCTTTGGCATGAATGTGATGAGTGTTGGCAACAGTATGATGTGATAGAGTAGTATTCTGTGTTCATACAGTGGTGTGCTGTGTGTGTATGTATGTATGTACAAATGTTGCAACCATCTTGATACATGTTTCATATATAAGAGGATGAATGAATTTGTTAATATTTCAAATAGAAATACAAAGGCATTTTTTTCTTATAAGGAAATGATTTTGTGAAAATAATAATTTATATTACAGACGATGTCCACACTGGTTCTGGCTTGTACCGAGTTTCCTATCCAGTGGATACCAGAAGCTATTTTCCCAAAGATAAAGCAGCTGGTATGTGAAGATGACCAGTTACTTCTGCCTAGTACAAAGATATGCTTTATTTCAACTTCTTTTTTTTTTCAGTATGTAGTGCTTAAACACCAGAACTTTTGTGCTTCTTATTGTATCTATTCTAAAATATATGACAAGATTATGTGAGTGCTTGTAAGCATAATTTCTTTCAAGAAGTAATTAAAACATCTTCACAGCCATCATAGAAACATCCTACACCCAAATGCCAGAAACACCCTACACCCTAATGCCATGTTCATATCTGTGTGATTGACAAGCAGTCCTTAAAGTTTCTAGCCTCAAGAAAATGATGCAAGTACAGTAAATATTTAGTAATGTATTTTATCCAATGTTGATTCCACACAAATGGTTGACGCATTAATTATAGGTTGTCACAGCAGACTCATCTCTAAGGCCCACCTTATGTCTTACCAACAGCATGTACTGTATCAAGTTGATGGCAGCAACAGGAAGACTCCATTACTATATGATAATCAGTATTGGTGTCATGTTGAAGTGGCCGTGTATCATGCGTCTTAAAGAGGTTTCAGGCAGATTACATAATGTTGGTACTGTAATGTAAACAATAAAGAAAACCAATGTTTTAATTATGTGGAATTAATTCAAACATTATGACATGAAATGATAAATGTTTTGTGGTAGCAAAGGAGTTGAAGGGGTTTTAAAATTTCATGTCCTCGACTTCCACCCACTCTGCCACATGATATAGCCGCCTTGC
>Ga0123355_10016493_pt1 | contig 11643 bp, 11 predicted proteins | sample TergutEmb28metaG_3_FD_89872 | JGI IMG/M metagenome (GOLD analysis project Ga0123355, IMG submission 89872) | Embiratermes neotenicus P1 segment gut microbial communities from Petit-Saut dam, French Guiana - Emb289 P1 | ecosystem: Host-associated > Arthropoda: Insects > Digestive system > Gut ...
CCCCCCATACGCCTACTACGCCCCCTAGAGAAAACTTACATTTGTTCAATTCTAGGCTTTCGACTCACTTTCACAGGTATTTCTTCACCATCGGCGGGCCCAAAGGGCCTGTTTACTACTCACACTGCATGTAAAATGTGAATAAAACAGGAACCAAATATTTTAGAATTATGAAACAAACTGCATTTTGAAGAGAGAAAAAAAACGGACAGTGTATACCATGTTTAAAACATTCAGTACCTATATTTGTTGAAATAATATATAAAATGCAACGTTTAGAGGTTAGCGGTGCGGTACGACCACTATAGTGGTCGTTAGGCGTCAAAGGGTTAATCTGATACTTGGGTGATACACGATTTTACATTGTTGTATAAAAAGATACTAGAAACCCCAACATGGCCAATGGCTACACAACGTATTGAAAGCGCTGTTTCAGTGTGGCAGGGCGCCAGGTGCCACTGACCGTTAATGCCAACCCTACAGGATACGAAGCGCGCAGCCATCCATTCAGCAGCTCGGTTGACGCCTCCCCGACAGCCCTCCCCTTCCCCGACGGCATGAGCAGCGACGCCGTGAATGGAATGAATCCGGAACGTGTTACTGCAACCCACACACACTGGCCCCGGCATTCCAGGGTACCACACGCATATATTGAACCCAGCACATTTATTTGTCCTGGAACCTTATGCCTGACACTCGGCTCCACATCAGCAAAATGTTTCATTGTTCATCTTCATTTTGCCAATTATGTTATCCAATTATGACTTCGTGGGAACTCCAATGAAATGTAAATATTTAAATGACACAAATATTTTGTTTAAGTCTCGAAAACCGCAAGGGCTTCGGAAAACATCAGATTGGTTGAAACAGGCAGCCAGTGAACTAAATGTTGTGCCACGTTTATGACAGGGAAAGGTTAACGCAAATACAGTCGCAACGTAATAAATACAGTATTATCAGTCCGCAGAGAATCCACGTGTTACTTTAAATTTGTACATCTTAAAAGTAACAAAACTGCAAGCAGCAGAAACAATATGTGGTGGAATAAACAAAATGCTGGGCGTCCAGCTGTCAAGGTGGGTATAAGAATGTGAAGAGCCTCTCATATCTTCTTTGATATAGACAGTAGTTGATATTAAACTGCTGGTAATGACTGTCTCGTATTTGGCGTGTTTATTATTATTATTATTATTATTATTATTTCTGTTGTTCTCGTTCTTGTTTGATTGTGCTGTACAGAAGCTTGCATGTACATGCCATGATCCTAGTCCAAGCAGCAGAAGGATCTCCCTGACTACAGCGACCGAGGTTCGATCCACCCTTTTCTCAAACAAATGCATTATACAGGAAGGATCTAAAACGCTTCGACAAAGTTCAGTACTGAGTTCTTCATACCAAAACAAAGAAAGGCGTTCGTGTAGCCGTACGCCTGGCAGCTCGCGGCTTGTGGGTTTAACTTAAATATTACATTCAAAAAGCAGTACCTTAATTATGCAATATTTTAATCAAAACTAATAAAAATACATGCATAATATAATATAGTACAAGTTCCCAACATATTGATTTTGTATCGTTTATCAATCCAAAATTCAAACAAGATCCCAAAACATCCTCCACCGGGATCAGTGCACGAATGGACAAACTAATCCTGTACTCTCGGACACTTTCAAAGGTCCCGGAATGGTTGGGAATGGTCTGACAGGGATCAAAACGCATATGTGAAGTGTCTCTTCGTTTTACTGTTTAGGCGGGTGCTCTGATATTGTTGACTATGAGGCGAAGAGGAATGTCAAAGTGGCTAAGTTTCTTGTTAGAGTGCAAATCGAATAATTTATATTTAATAACCAACATAACTTCCCCAATTAATTTCGCAAACGATCTAACGAATCTTAAAATTAACGAAAACCACAAATTCATCATGTACGATAGAAAGTATCTTTTTGTTAACATCCCTGTACAAGAGGTACCGAATGTCACAAAAATCGTTACTCCAGCTAAGAAACACCGAACCACAATTAATACACCAAATATCATAACAAATAAAACGGCCCTCTTACATAACTAGTTTATATTTTTAAGTAATGTACATCAAGCGGAGACAGGAGTGGCTGTGAGTTCAATTTCTAGTACAGCGGCTGAAATATTTATAAAATTTGATGAAAAAAAAATGGCGTACCGAAGGGGGGGGGAGGGATTCAAACTCCCCCCCGAAATTCCGAAGGCCCTCCAAAATCTTGCCAAACTCAAACCGACTTAAAAACTGTTAAAAATGGCTGAATTTAGGAAGCCAACACCCCAAGATGTTCGGAAAAAGGCAGTAAAATTCTAAAACTACCATCGGTTCGCAATTGTTTTACATCAGCAATGACAAATAAATTGGTTATCATCATAAATAGCCTTAAAGTACCAAAAATTAAGAAAATTTTACTATATGGAATGAAATTTCTTGTACCAAATTACAGCTGCCTCCAGAACCCCTGACTAGGGGGCTACCGCCCCCAGATCCCTGTTCGCTCCGTCCTTTGTCCTCAACTGAATTTGTTGAACCCCCCCCCAACAAACTTCTTGGGTATGCCATTGAAAACAAAGATATAAAACTTTTTTTTTGAGACCTGAAACGTAACTCCGCATGCATGTTATGTAGATGACATCACGATTATACCTGACTGCACACAGATCATCACCTCCAACACAAACCAAATACACAAAAATATTACAGTTAGTCCAACATACGAAGATAACGGACAAATAAATTTTAAGATTTACTGCTCATATGAAAGGAAGGCAAGACTGATATTGACATAAGTCCTAAAGCTACTAGCACCAATACAACTGCCAATTTCTTCTCAAACCATCCCACAGAACATAAAATGACTGCATATAGATGTTCTGTGACACTCATTCACTCATTCCCACTCCTCCCACTCTACGAGAACGATAACAAAAAGAATCGACCCGTTACTAATTCCCTTTGAACAGTTTTATATCCACTCGCATTGTCTTCATAACAAACTTGTTCCGGAACAAAACACAGCAGAACGTAACCCGATGTATCAGCTCAAACTTGACCTTCATATTACGTCGCCATAAACACAATCAAACTCCGTACGCCTGTCTCCCAGCCTACCTTCCGCACCATAATACTGTGAGCACAGTCCAGTCTATAGAGCTCCGCTTATCGGTAGGTACAGCAACTGGAATTACGTATTAAATTTTACGTCTTTGCACCGTGGATTGTAATATTATTATACAGTATCAACTAACAAGACGCACTTCTTCTAAATTAATATTTTAATTTTTAATGTTTTTGATGTCTTATACATGTTTCGAACCCGAAGGTTCTTCTTCAGGAAAACGGTTGTACATACTTATACTAATGCATGTAAAACACACTATACCATACCTGTATATACGACCGTCTTCCTGAATGGGAATCCTTGGTTTCGAAACATGTAGAAGACTCCATAAAATATAGTATTAGTTTAGAAAAGGTAGATTTTGTTTATTTATATTGTATAATTCGTACTTAAATTTAACCTTTACGACTTCTGTATTACACTCCTCTCATTTTTAACACGGTGTATAACCACTTTTATACATGTAATTGTAAAGACAAAATATTTTACACTGTTCATACAATTTAACTTTTTGTAATTTAATATTTTACAATTTCAGTGCACATATTCGCCTCCTTAAATCACACACTGATGATCTCACCACAGATGACAGTATGGTCTGGCGACTGTTTTGTATAGCTGCACTGCTTGATGAAGGGTCGGCCGGTGAGTTCCAAAACGTGTACGAGTTTGTAAATTAAAGCATTATAGTGTATGCATTTTGTTGGTGTAATTCTTAACAATTATATCACAACGCACGGAGTGAAAAATGTAAAGTTATTTACTGGCATCCGTTGATATAAAATTTTTCCTTCATTTGGTGTGGGGGAATTTGCTCTTGAAGTTTTCCAAGTACTTTCGATACACTCTGGATTTCGTTTTCCATTTTCCATTACCCTTCACCATTTGATCTTCATTTTTAAAAAGCACCAGATACACTACGCACACATTAAGCAATTTTAAGTCCAAAGATTCTAATAATTATCCATTTTTAGCACATATTTATATTACTTACATAATTTCAAAATAAATTATAGTCGTAATTATTATGGAGTGATGGTGAAACGGTTGGCCAATTTGTATTTTTGTATTCCTGTATACCCTGAGGATGGCCGGAATGCCAGCTGGAGCGTGACGCTGCCTTCACCTACTTATTACCGAGGTTAGTAATAATGAAGGTTAAGTCTTCACATACCCATATACCTTCATGGCGTAAACAAGGACGTGACCGGCGTAGGCATTCTGAAAAAGTCAGTCACCACGGACATCATTAAAGAACGACCTGGGGAGAAATATAAAGATTAAGATATACAGAACTTTAATTTTGCCTGTTGGTTTGTTTGGGTGTGAAACGTGGTCGCTCACATTGGGGGAGGAACGTAGTCGGAGAATGTGCGAGAATAGGATGCTGAGGTGAATATATAGGCCTAAGAGGGACGAGTAAACAGGGGAGTGGAGAAAACTACATAACGAGGAGCTTAATGATCTGTACTCCTCACCCAATATGGTTTGGGTGATCAAGTCGTGAATGGCATGGGCGGTGCATGTAGCACGTATGTGAGAGAAGTGTATACAGGATTTTGGTGGGGAAACCTGAAGGAAAGTGACCACTTGGAAGACCCAGGCTTAGATTGGAGGATAATATTAAGATGGAGCTTTAGGAACTGCTATGTGGGGGCATGGACTGGATCTATGTGGCTCAGAATAGGGACAGGTGGCGGGCTGTCGTAAACGCTGTAATGATCCTTCGGGTTCCATAAAATGCGGGGAAATTTTTGCCTAGCTGAGAACCGGTTGGCGTCTCAAGTAGGACTCTGCTCCATGGAATAAGTAAGTAAGTAAGTAAGTAAGTAAGTAAGTAAGTAAGTAAGTATAGCTGGATACTTTCATGGAGAACTTTGAAAACACACGCCAGAATGCGAGCACGCGCGCAAACAATCGAATTATGTACGTTACTGTGTAAGTACGTACATACTGATGATATGAAGCACATATTGTAGTCTCGCCTGGAGAATGTAATTACGCACTCGTCATTACACAAGTTCACACTGAACTTTTCAAAAACAACTTTCAAACGCGCATGGGGAAAATAATTATGAATCAGTCTATATGAACGGAGCAGGAACAAGGACTTCCCGCTGATTGGTTCAAGCGTCCCGACGATCAATACAAGTGTTATATATTCCCAGCGAGCGAAGCGTCCTTTTTCATCTTCCTCTACAGTAATTTGTATTCAGCATGACCTTCTTACGTGCGGAAATATTAAGGGGGAATTAAAAGGAATGGTCTAAGGAAAGGTTCAACTCTGTTCAGAGAGGTTCCTTTGACACAATACAACACAACACTGACTGACAGTGTGTGGTTTGATGCTTAAATACGGTGACAGCTGTCTGTCTATGTTGTGGGAATGAGGAACAAGGAGCCAAACAGTCGACATTGTTTGGGGAGAAGCTGCCATTTCAGAAGAACAATTACATCAACAGTATAATTTAACTGTTAAAGCCTAGTGGTAACTATATGTACCATCTGGTGGCACAATTAGAAACTCTGAAGTTTTCAGCGCAATATATTGATACGTTTCATGTGATTCACGCAACAAACAACCCTATTTTTACTCTGAAGGGCAGTAGCTAGTTACTCCCTAAAATATATACGGTTGTGTTCCCTTTGAAATAGCCGAATTTTATAAATCATTTAGATGGACTTCGGTCTTTGAACACTTTAACTAATTAGACTTGGGAAGTTCAATACGTTTACGAAAATGCGTGCCGTCTTTGCAGCAAGTTTCTGTCCAAAAGATAGGCGAAATAAAAGCATTACGACAAAATCGTAAATGACGTTGAAATCTTAAAACCCTTTTGTAAGAAAAATAAAAGTATTGGATATAGATTTACCTCTGCCCACATGACCAATTTATAAACTTAAATATCATCACACGTTTCCGACTCTGGATTTCAAAAATTACATTTTTCACGATATACATAAGAACAGAGTATGGCACTGTTCAGATTTCACTCTTCTCGCCAGTATTTTCATTAGCCCATTTTTATTGCCAGTACGCCCTTAGATGACAAAATAATTAATGTTACAGAAAGATAACAATCTTCAAACTTATATTTCTGTGCTTGTTTCATGTCTCTTCAGGACATTTCTTCACTTGCCAACCGCCGGGCAAGACAAGCAGGAAGAGCATGAGAACGATCGGGATGCCATCTTGACCTTGCCACTAAGTGTGTAAAATAAAAGCAATAAAAATATGCTAAAAAACTTTTATTTTTCTATTCTTGGATTTTTGGAGAAGAGCTGCAAGAACGTCCAAAACGTTAAGAGTATGAAATGAAGTAATTAGAGAAAAAGCGGAAGTAACGCAAGCAGTTGTCGAAAGAACGGAAAATAACACATGGAAACACTATGGGAACGTGCTGAGCAGGGAAGGTAACAGAAGGCATCAGCGATTATTGACCTGGTCGCCGGAAGGAAGAAATGCAGTGGACGATTGGAAAAACGATGTGGGAAAGGGAAGTGGATAGAGTAATGAAGCAGAGCAATCTTAATCTAATAGTAGTAGTAGTAGTAGTAGTAGTAGCAGCAAAAGCAGTAGTAGCGGTACATCCTTTCGCTCCTTAAGGAAGATCTGGCTTTTCTGAAGCATCTCCATATGATTCAGTTGCCCGTCAAATTCCTTTGCCTGCTTCCTCCAAAACGGCCCTTTTTCAGGTTTCCTTCAGTCGTCGGGTCTTTTTAGGTTCCCAGCGGATTCCAATCCAGTGCTTGTGTTTCAATGGATTCATCCCCTTCCTCGAAGTATGACCGATCCGTCGCCACTTACTCATTCTAATTCAAGAGGAAGTATTAACCACCTGTCAAGACGTTGAACAAAAGCCAATGTTCAACGCACTCGGGCAGAGAGAAATGGACACCCAAACTGCGCCGTGACGCCGCATTCCAACCGTCTTCCTCATGAACAAAATAATGTGAGCCCTGAAGTCATATATTTGAATGAAGCGAGCAACAGATTACATCTTGATGTGTTTCCCAACAGATTTTCAAGAATAATGTCTTCCGAGATGACGCAGTGCAGTCCGGCTGAAGAACAGCGACGTTTCCGGTCCTTTGTTTGCGAGAACCTCATATCTCTCAATTTGTTGTCAATCATAAATTACAATGGTGACAGAAATGAATGAAACATTGCGCAAAACGATGACACGTATACAGAATTTGCGCAATTAAAGATCAACATGTGTAACTCTTGTCATTTGGCAGATATCAAGAAGGAAGCAACGTTCTGATCCGGACCAAACAACTTCCACTCGTGGCGTTTCAACAGCTGCCGTAAACTTGTGTTTCATTGTTTCAATTCTGTCACAACATTGGGCGCTACGCCATCATTTATGAAATCCCCCAACTTTCCTTTCTTCCTTTGGTTCAAAAAATAAATTTTTGAAGCATGTGACAATGAATGGTCGAGATTATGTTAGCCTCACATACCAAAAAAGCAACTTAATAACGTTACCTGCCGCACTGAAGGAGACAAGCTTGTGGAATTTTATTAAGGGAAAGAATAAGTACGTTCCATCGTATTTATTTCATTCAGTTACCCACAAATAACACGTTTAAACACTAACCATATTTCGTAGACACATGTAGAGCGTCCAACATCATAACGTAACCTATAGGCATCGCTGTTTCTATCGATCCCGCAATCCTGCAACAAACACGCTTATAGCAGCATTACTATTGACATCAGATGTCGCAGTGCAAATTTTTTGACCATCTGGGCTACCATGCTACATGCAGTAAATTAGTTTATGTATGGACAAAATCGTTTAAAGTTAGAGGAACCGAGAAACACCAATTTAATTTCTGGATCTCGGGAAGGACTTCAAGAAAAATCAGTTCACGTTGCTTATGGAAATGTAGATGGTGAAGGATGGCCTGGAAATGACTGGGAGGAAAGTGGGCGCTGGCTCGTTTAGGTACTGTCTTGGTGTATATCTGCAGGAATTGAGAAAATACAAATAGATGACAGTCAGGATACCCCGTGTCCCGGCTGACAGGCTCTGTTTTACGCTTTGTCAACTGAGTAAGTTACCAACCAGCAGCACATATGAGAATAATACTTATTAAACGTCAGCTGAAAAGGGTATTGTAAAGTTACTGATATTTTATTTAGGTCCACGTTTCAGCATTCGCTTTCAAGGAATGAAAAGAGACAGGAATGCCACCGTCAATTCGGCCGACTTCCAGCACAAAATGTAATTTCGGAAGTACTGAATAAGAAGCAGCATTACTAACCGGTTAACCGCAACTTAGGTAGATATTTGCTTGCATACCTGTGGTAATGGCAGCAAGGGAGTAGTTTGTCTTGTTACGTGAAAGTGAAGAATACACTGTGCACACATTTTCGTCACAACCTGTACATCTCAAATTCTATTCCCTCTATCTCTGACAGGATACTATAGCAGCAACCGTACTCAGCCCAACTCCAAGACCACACATGACCCAGATCTTTCTATGAAAGGGAACCACAACCAAAATCAGACACCTTGTCTGATAACACTGTCTCTTTTAGGCGTAACCACATCTTTCCATTCTAATTACAAAATAACCCCAGTAACCTTGACGGAGACAACTTTTTGGCTTTCAACACACAAAAGGAAAATACCGTATACTGATTGTGTTATAAACACAGCACACCGATACATTAAATTTTGTCAGAAAATCTCTTGCTGTTGACCAGAAGCTTCCTTGACAAACTAGCAGTCGCTGTGGTAATAAAAACGTTAAGGCTTTTTATACAGTCTAAATTGTCATCAGCGTGTCCCCAAGAGCTGCCTGTGTTCATCACCCTAAGCCAGAAGGAAAACACTCTCGTCTGTTACGACACAATGCAGAAGGGAGGAAAATTCAAATACAGTGAAATACGATTTGTAACTTTCAGGTTTCCACGTCAGTGGTTGTTCAGATGGTCATATTGCGTGACCTTGATTTTTGAAAGCAAAATATTGTCTTCGTCTTAAAAGTCGACCCTGAAGATGAAGATATTTTGCTCTCCCGAAAGGCTGGTATTCATCTTCATGACGTCAAGCTTAGAAGATCACAATCTGAAGTGAAATTCAGTTAGGTGCAGCTGTATACTACAAGAGCGCCCTTCTCCTATTTCACATTGTACGAACAAAGAGCCCGTGCATGCATACTGTCTGTGCCATTTGTTTCTCCGACACTGAAATATGTTTCTCATCGACAGCATTCAGGTGCAGATTCTTAGATGGGGTTCAATCTGTATACTTTGTGTGAAACACGCATATTAAAGCATTAAATTGTACGCGCATGTTTGGTGAAGATTTTGTATCCTGGAATAGCATAACCTTCAGTCACTGCCCTGAGAAACCAGACTTCACCCAGATAACATTTGGTATTGCAGCAACTCAAGATTCTTAGTAAGCAATGAAGAAACGGCCCTCGCCGTGTTTGCTACTAACTTTAAATCAAATTATAGACTTCTGTTTCAACAAATAAGCTGGTGTAACTTTCCTAATAATATTTGTTTCCAAACCGATCCAGAGGGAGCGTAGTTTCCAGTTTATATTACCTCAGACAAAAGGTAATGATTTGTAGCCTCACTACCGGACAAAGTAGGAATGAGGGAGCAGCAGATGGATGCCTGCAGATCACAACAGCGGAGGACTTGTTTCTCTTTCGTTAAGTTGCTCCGTAATTCATAACACCTTCTGTGTATTCGGGAAACTAAAGATGGCAGGTAGGTGCGAAGGCGTAGCGACGCCTCGGGAGGCCCGAGCACAGTTCATAGCTCAGCGCCGCTCGTTGTTCAATTATATCACCGACTGTCAGGACCCCAGTTTAAGCCTGCTTTCAGTAACTTAAAAATAAATTTGCTATAAGGCGCTATTGGCCTAAGTTCTCGGAACGTGACTGGAGGTATGAATGATACTATTTATTGTGAAGATGCAACAGTATGCAGATATTTACTTACTGTAAATCTACTCTACATGTTTCGGGTGTCACAGCACCCATCATCAGGAGTATTAAAAACTGTAACCGCAGCCACCGGTACAAGTAGTATGACCTGTACCGGTGGCTACGGATACAGTTTTTAATACTCCTGATGATGGGTGCTGTGACACCCGTAACATGTAGAGTAGATTTACAGTAAATAAATATCTGCATACTGTTGCATCTGTTGGATTTTTATTCACATTGAATTACGATGCACGGAAACACGAGCTTAAAAAATATACTATTTATATTATTTTAGAAAAAGTCGTATCTACTAGGTAACAGAAGGCAAGAAAACGAAAACGTATCGACATATTTATTCAGAAGTGAACAGATGTGAGAAGCAAGGATTAAACTGCAAAGTATACATCGGTGGTGCAAATAAATATTTCTCATTTCAGATGGAGTTTTCGTCCCTTAAGATCAGTAACAGTTCTCTTTACATCAGTTCTCTTTAGTGGAAACTGTATTGAGCGAAGGGAAACTTGTTTGCGATGTTGCAAGTGTGACCGTCCTCTATACACTGAACCCCGGCGTCGGTTATTAAAAAGCCAGGGAAAGGATCCCATGGGCTCTTCTCAGGGATGAAGCAGGGAGGGGGGGGGGTGTTAATGGCCCTAGGTCTCGTGAGATATACAGCCGTTCTCAATCAGGGACAAAAGACAGCTACATTAGACAATTGCTCCAAACCTTACTGCAGACTTGTGCTGGTTCGAGTAATCATCAGTTGATATAGCTCACATACACAAATTTTACTACTGCTGCTGGTCACAGATTGCTAATAGGCAGAAGGCACCGATTATCATAGTAGATGCCCTCGCTGTAGAATTGTTCAAATCAACTGAACTCATCAGTCCCAGGTGCTGTCTCGTTAGCTGCAGGCACTACAATCATGACTGTAGGTATTGCAACCAGCCCAGGCTGTCTGAGCGCTCAAACCCATCAGCACAAATTACTATGAAAAGTGTTAAACGGAAATTTGCCTTAAATGGTTATGCGAGGCTCAACTAATGTTCTGTAACAACCGTTAGTATAGCTACGACACTTACAGCACCTAAACCTACTATATTCAGAAATACAAGTAACATCATCTCTCAACCCTCCCTCCAATTTGGACCTTGATCGGTTATACAGGTCTCTTGATATTTTTTAATCAAGTTGGCCTTTGGAGAGTATTTTTGTTCGTTTTTGACCTGAAATTTATACTCTTAAAATCAATTACGTTTCAAAATCGTTAATACTTACTTACTTACTTACTCCATGGTGCAGGGTCCTTCTTGAGAAGCTAACTGGTTTGCAACTAGTCAAGAAATTCCCCGCATTTCACGAAACCCGAAGGTTCATTACCGCACTCACAAGCGTCCGCCACCTGTCCCTATCCTGGGTCAGCCCATTCCAGTCCATATACCCACATCCCACCTCCTGGAGATCCATCCTAATATTATCCACCCATCTACGCCTAGGTCTCCCCAGTGGTCTCTTTCCCTCCGGTTTCCCCACCAAGACCCTA
>Ga0123355_10016494_pt1 | contig 11643 bp, 6 predicted proteins | sample TergutEmb28metaG_3_FD_89872 | JGI IMG/M metagenome (GOLD analysis project Ga0123355, IMG submission 89872) | Embiratermes neotenicus P1 segment gut microbial communities from Petit-Saut dam, French Guiana - Emb289 P1 | ecosystem: Host-associated > Arthropoda: Insects > Digestive system > Gut ...
CGCCGATGTTCTCGGTCGCCTCGTTGACTTTGAAGGCGAACTCGGCCATCTCGCGCAGCGCCTCGGGAACAAATTCAAGGCGCACGCCCTCGGTCTCGAGCAGGGCCGTGTACTGCTTGGTCAGGGACGATTTCGGTTCGGTGAGAATGCGGACGAAATCTTCCATGGTGAGCGACTGCAGTTCGACGCGGATGGGAAATCGGCCCTGCAGTTCCGGGATGAGATCGCTCGGCTTCGAAACGTGAAAAGCGCCGGCGGCAATGAACAGGATGTGGTCGGTGCGCACCATTCCATAGCGCGTGTTTACGGTCGTGCCTTCCACGATGGGCAGGATGTCGCGCTGCACGCCTTCACGCGAAACGTCCGGCCCGTGGCCGCCTTCGCGGCCGGCGATCTTGTCGATTTCGTCGAGGAACACGATGCCTGAGTTTTCGACGCGGTCAATCGCCGTGCGAGTCACCTGGTCCATGTCGATCAAGCGCTGTTCTTCTTCCTGGATCAGGTACTCGAAGGCCTCGTTCACCTTCATCTTCCGCTTTTTGGTGCGCTGGCCGAAGATGTTGGGCAACATGTCCTTGATGTTGACGTCCATCTCCTCCACGCCCTGATTGGTCAGGATTTCAAACGAAGGGAAGTTGCGCTCGCGGACATCGATTTCGACCATGCGGTCGTCGAGTTTGCCCTCGCGCAACTGCTGCCGCAGCTTTTCGCGCGTGCGGTTGGACGATTCTGCCAGAGAGGTGCTGCCCTCGATCACGACGCCGGATGAAGCCGAGGGCGCGTCCGGACGCGGCGGGGGCGAAGGCGGCAGCAGAATATCGAGCAGGCGTTCTTCCGCATTCAACTCGGCCTTGTCGGCAACGTCTTCCAATTTCTCTTCCCGTACATTGTCAATGGCGATCTCGACCAGATCGCGCACCATCGATTCCACGTCGCGGCCGACATAGCCAACCTCAGTAAATTTCGAAGCCTCGACCTTCAGGAACGGGGAATTGGCAAGTTTGGCGAGACGGCGTGCGATCTCGGTTTTGCCCACCCCCGTGGGGCCGATCATGATGATGTTCTTGGGGATGATCTCCTCGGCGAGATCCGGCGGAAGCTTCTGGCGGCGCGTGCGGTTGCGCAACGCGATCGCCACGGCGCGCTTGGCGTCCTTCTGGCCGATGACGTGTTTGTCAAGCTCGGCTACGATCTCGCGCGGTGTCAGCTCATCCAGCGCAAGCTGTTCTTCTTCGGCGGTTGACGGAAGATAAATAGCCATAGTTCGGTCGCAGGTCGTTAGCCGTTGGTCGCGGTCCGGTTCTTGCCCCCGACGAGCGACTAAAGACGCCTCAGAGTTCTTCGATCGTTACCCGATCGTTTGTATAGATGCACATTTTGCCCGCAATCTTCATGGCTTCTTCGGCGATTTTCCGGGCCGAGAGTTCGGTGTGCTCGGCCAGCGCCTGGGCCGCCGCCTGAGCAAAAGGCCCTCCGCTGCCTATGGCGGCGATGCCGCTGTCGGGTTCGATGACATCACCCTGGCCGCTCAGCAAAAACGTCTGCTCTTTGTCGCTGACCAGCAACAGCGCCTCCAGGTGCCGCAGGAATTTGTCGGTGCGCCAGTCGCGCGCCAGCTCGACCGCGGCTCGACCGAGGTTGCCGTGATACTGCTCCAGTTTGGCTTCGAAGCGGCTGAACAAGGTAAACGCATCCGCGGTCGAACCGGCAAAACCGGCGACGATCTTGTCGTTGTACAGCCGCCGGATCTTCTTCGCCGAATGCTTAATCACTGATTCGCCCAGCGTGACTTGGCCGTCGCCGGCAAGAACGACGTTTCCGGCGCGGCGAACCGACAAAACCGTGGTCGATCGTATCAGTCGTTTCGTGGCCATGAGCGCAATTTCCGATTATAACAGCGGGCTGGACTGGTCCCCGCGAGCCACCCCCGAAAGCTATTGGCAAGGTGCTTCGGGGAAAGCGCGCGGCAAATACCAACCGTCGCCGTAAAGCCACAGCCCGTCAGGCTCGCATGTTGCTTTTGCGGCGGAAGAGGAACTTCAGGCAAAGCCGCGGCAAGGGTCATGTGCACTCGCGACGCCATGACCGGGCGATTCAGCTCTTTGCCTGAGCGCAGCGCCCTGCCTTAGAATGGGTGCTGTCACTGCAGTTTCACGCCATGGAAATAATCACCCCTGCGATTCCCATTGCAACCTGTGGCGGACAGTCGATGGTCGCCCCGCTCGAGCGGGTGATGGTCTGCTCGCCGCGCACCGCCGGATGGAATCAGCCAGAGCGGGTTGCCCGTTGGCGCGATCTGGGCTTTCATCATGCGCCCAACTTCACCAAAGCGCAGGCCGAGCACGAAGCGTTATGCCGCGAACTGGAGACTGCGGGCGCAGAGGTCATTGAGCTGCTCCCGGCGCCTGATCTTTCGTTGGACGCGGTTTACGCTCATGACGCTTCTCTCGTCACCGATTCTGGTCTTATCGCCCTGCGTCCGGGCAAGGCGAATCGCGTGACTGAGGGACGGCACCACGCTCACTTCACGACGCTCATGGCGATTCCGAGGCTGGCAAAGATTGTCGACCCGGGTACGGCCGAAGCGGGAGACATGGTGTGGCTGGGTGCGGAGACATTGCTCGTCGGTCATGGATACCGCACCAACGCAGCCGGCATCGGGCAGTTGAAGGCTCTGCTCGCGCCCAAGGGTGTCTGCGTGCTTTCGGCTCCGCTTCCTCATGGTCCAGGACCGTCCGCGTGCCTGCATTTGATGTCTCTGATCAGCCTGCTCGACGAAAAGACCGCGGTGGTGGACTTGCCCTGGCTGGCAGTGGAAACCCTCGAACTGCTGAAGGGGCGCGGCTTCCGGTTGATTGAGATTGATTACTCCGAGCGCGATACTCTGGCGTCGAACGTCCTGGCGCTGGGAGACAAACGCCTGCTCGCAATCGAAGAGAATCACAAAACCAACGATCGCCTTCGCGAGGCGGGATTCGACGTGCGCACCTTTCCTGGCAGCGAACTGTGCACCAATGGCAGCGGCGGGCCCACCTGCCTGACGCGACCCCTGCTGCGCGGGATAGCTCAGGAACCTTCTTGAGACTTGAGCAGTGGAAGCAAGGCACGCAGCCGCAGATCCCGTATCCACAATCCACCCCACGCAAGCATGCCGAGGACAACCGGTACCGGGTAGGTCGGATCTCCAATCCGCAGGTTGGTGATGGTTGCCCCGCCGAGTAAGCCGGTCATCAGGATCGCGCCGAGAACAGAAGTGCGGGGAATCAGGTAGACAACGCAGCAAATCAATTCAATCAGGCCAACGGGAATGATCAGTCGCTCCGGAGCCCCGGCCCGGGCGAAGCCCTCGATTACCGGCGGAAGTTTCATCAGCTTCATGACGCTGCCCATGAGAACCGGCAGAACGGCCAGAACGCTCATGACTCGGCCTGTCCACAACACGGCCCGGGAAGCTATTGGCTTTGGCGCCGGCATAGTCGTCTCCAAAGATTGAAATTGAGTGCACGAATCTCACTCCCAGTTCGTACTGCAGCCATATGCTTCTCCGTCAGGGCCGCACACAAAGCCGCGAGCGACCGCGTCCCCCGGCCAGATGAGTTTTTTCAATAGCCGGGAAGCTGTCAAGTCGTTTTTTTCGGGGATTTAACCGGGCACTTCCCGCGGTTGGTATCATGTCTGTTTCGCAACCACCTCTTTCTTGAAAGAGTCTCCATGCGTTTCATGGTTCCGCGATTGGTTGTGTTTTTCCTGGCAACAGCAGCCCTGGCGACGCTGTCGGCGCGCGGACAGGAATCGGCCGTACATCCGGAAACCGCAGTGAGAATCGTATCCGCCGCCCAGCCGGTCCGTGACGGCATCCAGATTCAGGCGGGCGGGCCCACGATGCGCATTACGGCCCTGCGCGACGATATTGTCCGCGTGCGGATTTCGGCCGACAGTTCTGTCGGGGAAGATGCATCCTGGTCGGTGCTTCCTGAGGCACGGGCCACGTCAGTCGAGGTCGAGCCCAGCCAGGACACGGGCGCTGTGGGGTTTCGCACCCGTACGCTCGATGTGCGGATTGAAAAAGATCCGCTGCGCCTCGTGATCCGTGATCGTTCCGGCAACGTAATCTGTGCCGACGCCGTGGGACGTCCGGTGCGGTTTCAGTCGGGCGGCTTCACCGTCTACAAGCAGATGCCTGCCGGCGAACATTACTTCGGGCTGGGCGACAAGACTGGCCAATTCGACCGCAGAGAGCAGGCCTACACCTTGTGGAATACCGACATCGCTCCGCAGGAGTCGATCGATCCCATCTACAAGAGCATCCCTTTCTTCCTGGCGATCAACGGTGCGGGCAGCTACGGGATATTTCTCGACAACACCTGGCGCACCTGGTTCGATTTTGGCAAGCAGGCGCGCGACGCAATTGTCTTCGGCGCGGAGCAAGGACCGCTTGACTACTACTTCATTTACGGGCCGACGCCCAAGCAGGTCGTGCAAGGCTACGCCTATCTGACGGGAAAGCCGCCGCTGCCGCCGCTCTGGGCGCTGGGTTTCCAGCAATCACGTTACAGCTACACGCCCGAGTCCCAGGTGCGCGACATTGCGAATCGGCTGCGCCACGACAGAATCCCGTCGGACGTCATCTACCTGGACATCGACTACCAGGACCGGTACCGGCCGTTCACGGTCAACCCCAAAACCTTTCCCGATTTTCCCGCGCTCGTGTCCGACCTGCGCAAACTGCATTTTCGTGTGGTGACGATTACCGACCTGCACATCGCCTACGCTCCCAACCAGGGATATGCGCCCTACGATTCCGGCCATGCCGGCGATCACTTTGTGAAGAATCCCGATGGCAGCGAGTTTATCGGTGTGGTGTGGCCCGGACCGTCGGTGTTTCCCGACTTTACTCGGGCCGCGACGCGCCAGTGGTGGGGAGGACTCTACGAGCAGTTCGTGCACGCCGGCGTCGCCGGCTTCTGGAATGACATGAATGAGCCCTCGGTCTTTGACGGACCCGGCAAGACCATGCCCCTCGACACCGTGCATCGGATCGAAGAGCCCGGCTTTACGACGCGCACGGCCACGCACGCCGAGATTCACAACATTTTCGGCCTGCAGAACGCGCGCGCGACCTATGAAGGAGTGCTCCGCCTGCGTCCGGATGAGCGGCCGTTCGTGCTGACGCGTGCAACCTTTGCCGGCGGCCAACGCTACGGGTTCACCTGGACCGGCGACAATTGGGCGACGTGGAATCATCTTCGCCTGGCGACCCAGATGGTGTTGAATATGGGCGTGAGCGGGATTGCCTATGTAGGGGCCGATGTCGGCGGCTTCAACGGATCGCCGCCTCCCGCGCTGCTGACGCGTTTCGTCGAACTGGCGGCCTTTTCCCCGTTCTGCCGCGATCACGCCAGCAAGGGCAGCCTGCCGCATGAATTGTGGAATAGCGGGCCCGATCAGGAAGCGATTCGGCGACGCTACATCGAAACCCGTTACCGGCTTCTGCCCTATTTCTACGCACTGGCTGATGAAGCTTCGCGTACCGGCCTTCCGCTGCTGCGTCCGGTGTTTTTGGAATTCCCCGGGATCTTTCGGCCGGACGCCGGCGTCTTCGATCATCTCGATACGGAGTTCATGCTGGGTGGGAGCCTGCTGATCGCGCCCCCGCCCTTCGCCGAAATGGTGGACGACTACTCCGTCTCGTTCCCGGCAGGTCCGTGGTATGACTTCTGGACGGGCGAGAAGGCCGCGGCTCAGCCCTCCGCGCCGTCGATTGTGGACATCGCGAAGGCAGGCCCGGATCGGAGGTTTGCCGAGCCGCGCAGGATTCCCGTCCAGACCGAACCCCTGCCTGTGTATGTGCGCGGCGGAAGCATCCTGCCCATTCAACCCCTGGTTCAAAGCACCGATGAGACGCCGGTCGGTCCGCTGGAGCTTCGCGTCTATCCGGGAGCGAATTGCAGCGGAACCATCTATTTCGATGATGGACACACCTTCGCCTATCAGCACGGGGATTACTTGCGGCAGACGTTTCAATGCCAGTCCGATGCCACCTCGACGCGCATCACATTCCACGCCCGCCAGGGGTCGCACGCCCCCTGGTGGAGGTTCATGGAAGTGGTGATTTACGATTGGCCGTCGGCGCATGCCGAGGCCAGGGTGTCCGGCAGCACCTATGCGTTGAAGACGACCTACGACCTCAAGCAGCATGCCTTGCACATCACCTTGCCGGATGTCGCGGCCGAGTCGGAATTAATCGTGCGGGGAAGGACCAGTCACTAGCTTGAACCCAATCGCGCCCAGGCGTCGGAAGCACCTCAACCAACACCGGCGGGCCAACCGGAGCTGTATCCGTCGCGGTTTGAGCCTTTGGCGGCTCGCCGTGATGACTACGCTCCCGGCCCTTGCGTGCCTTTGTTTTGCACGACAAGCCGGGCGTCCAACCCCGCCCACGCGCGATCCCAATACCGCCGGCTACGTCCAGGCGAACGAGCTCGCCGACCGAGCCAACCCGCCCGGGGACGCGGACGGCAACTTTATTCTGGGGCCGACACACCCCGCCCCTTCTGATATTTCTCCCGAGGGTGCGCTCGACTCCGGGACGGTAGTTGAGTTCACCATGAACTCAGCCGACAGCAGGAATTATCCGGGGATTGCGCGCCAAGCCGATACTTTCGGAAGCCCCGATCCTTCTGACCCGGCAAAACTCGTGGTCACGACCAGCCATCCCGCTCCTTACACCCGAAATGTGGCCGTGTATGTGCCAAAACAATATGTCGCGGGCAGCACGGCGCCCTTCCTCGTGGGTGCGGACGGGCCCGACCGGTTTCTGTTCTCGACCCTGGACAGGCTGATCGCGCGGCACAAAGTGCCGGTGATGATCGCAATTTCGATCAGCAACGGCGGCGGGGACGCTCAGGGCAGCGAGCGCGGCCTTGAGTACGACACCATGTCGGGGCGGTACGCGGAGTTTGTCGAACAGGAGGTTTTGCCCCTGGTCGAAGCGCATGCTCACGTGAGGCTTACCCGGGACCCGGACGGACGGGCCACCATGGGCTCGAGCTCCGGAGGCGCTTGCGCCCTGATCATGGCGTGGTATCACCCGGAGCTTTATCACCGGGTGCTGGCTTACTCGGGAACTTTTGTGAACCAGCAGTGGCCCTTCAATCCCCAGACTCCGCACGGCGCCTGGGAATTTCATGAGCACTTGATCCCGGACAATCGGGCGCAGCCGATCCGCATCTGGATGGAGGTGGGCGACCGGGATCTGCTGAATCCGAACGTGATGCGCGACGGCATGCACGATTGGGTCCTGGCCAACGAGCGCATGGCCAGGGTGCTCGCCGGCAAGGGATATCACTACCAGTTTGTATTTGCGCGAAATGCCGGGCATGTGGACCGGGCAGTGGTCCACCAGACGCTGGAGGAAGCGCTCGAATATGTGTGGCAGGGGTATCCGGCGTCGGGCAAGCGCACGCGCTGATCTCGGGTCCGCTTCCTGCTAAAATCAAAATGCAATGCTTCTTCCCTTCGTCCGCGAACTCTTCGCGGACGTAGAATTGCTGCCCGGATTTGCGCGTGTAGCCTCCCATCTGAAAGAGGGCACGGGGCGGATTCGTGTTTCCGGGCTCTCGCCGACCGCCGAGGCGCTCCTGCTCGTACTTTTGCGCCGGGCAGCCGAACGGCCGCTCGTGGTGGTGGTGAATGACAATCGGGCGGTGGAAGACTTCGTTCCGGTTTTGCGCGGCTTCTCGGACCTTACCGCCGCCTGCGATCCGGACTCGGTGGTCTCGCTTCCCGCCCGCGATGTGCTTCCCTTCCAGAGTCTCTCGCCGCACACCGAAATTCAGGAGGAGCGCGCCACCGCCTTGTGGAAGATTGCCACCGGCAGGGCTGCGATCGTGGTTGCACCGATCGCAGCTACGGCGATCCTGCAGCGGTCGGCGGAGTACTACACCGATCTGGGGCGCACGCTTCGGCGGGGGGAGTCATTCGACCTCGACAATTTGCTGGCGCACCTCAATACCGTCGGCTATGAGCTGGCTGACGTCGTCGAAATGCCCGGACAATATGCAGTGCGCGGCGGAATCCTCGACGTGTACTCGCCCGAAGCAGAGCGTCCGGTTCGCATCGAGTTTTTCGGGGACGAAGTCGACTCGATACGGCGGTTTGACCCCACCTCGCAGCGGTCGTCCAATCCGATCGACGAAGCGTTGCTGCTGCCGCTCACCGAGACTCCGGTGACCGAACAGCTGCTGGGAGCAATTCACACCCGTCTTTCCGGCAAACGCATCTCGGGCAACGAGGAGATGGTGGAAGCTGCCATTCGCTCCGGCGGGGTTACGGTGTTTCCGGGGTGGGAATTTTACGCTCCGCTCGCAGGCGCGGACCGCACCGTCTTCGATCTGCTGCCGCGGGCCGCCGTGCTCGTCGACGAACCGGATACGCTGCGCGACGAATTCGACCGTTTCTGGGGCCGCGTCGGCGAGATGCACGAGCGCAGCGGCATCGGCAATCTGGCGCGGCCCGAGGACCTGTATCTCCCGCCCGAGGGCTGGTGGCAGAAGGTGGCAGCGCTTACCGGCGCGGATCTGGAGCACCTTGCGATTGCGCGCGGGGCCGACTCCGAGCCGATGGCGACATTTCTTACGCAGCCGACTCCGCGCTTTCATGGCGCAGTGCCGGCGATGCTCGAAGAAGTCCGGAAGCTTACCACGGCTGGAAACCAGGTGCTGTTTTCGGTTCCCAATACCGGCGAGGTGGAGCGGCTGGCCGACATCTTTACCGAGTACAACGTCAGCTTCAAGCTCGGCAGCCGCACCCGCAGCGGCGAGAGCTATGCCGATGAGACCAGTTACTTTGCCGGCGAAGTGCTCACCACAACGCTGGCCAAGGCTTACGTGCCCGATGGCGTTATTTTCCCCGAGGCGCACCTAGCCATTTTCGGCAGTCGCGATCTGTTCGACGAATCGGACACCGTAGCGGCCCGGCCTCAGCGGCAGAAGTCGAAGGTCTCGGCGTTTCTCTCCGATTTCCGCGATCTGCAGGTGGGCGATTACGTCGTTCACGTGGAGCACGGCATCGGCCAGTACCAGGGGCTGAAGGAAATCAATCAGGGGGACGGAAACGCCGAGTTCATGCTGCTCGAGTATGCGGAAGGGGCACGGCTGTATGTCCCTCTTACCCGTCTCGACCTGATCCAGAAGTACCGTTCCTCGGAAGGCGCCAAGCCGGCGTTGAGCCACCTCGGCACGCAGGCCTGGGCCAAGACCAAGGCGCGCGTGCGCAAGGCCATGAAAGATATGGCCGACGAGCTGCTCAAGCTCTACGCGGCGCGCAGGATGGCCCAGGGGCATGCCTTTCCGTCGGGAAATGAGTTCGTGCACGAGTTCGAAGATGCATTCGAATTCAGCGAGACCGAGGACCAGGCGCTGGCCATCGCCGACGTGATGCGCGACATGGAATCGTCGCAGCCCATGGATCGCCTGCTTTGTGGAGACGTCGGGTACGGCAAGACGGAAGTCGCCATGCGCGCCGCCTTCAAGGCGGTGAGCGACAACAAACAGGTCGCGGTGCTGGCTCCGACCACGGTGCTGGCCTTTCAGCACTACGAAACCTTCCGGCAGCGCTTCGGACCGTTCCCGGTGACGATCGAGATGATCAGCCGCTTCCGCAATCCCAGGCAGCAGAAAGAAATTCTCGAGAAGACGGAAGCGGGCAAGATCGACATTCTCATCGGCACCCATCGCATTCTTTCGAAGGACCTCAAGTTTGCGGACCTCGGCCTGCTCATCGTCGACGAGGAGCAGCGCTTCGGTGTGCGTCACAAGGAACGCATCAAACAGATGCGTAAACAAGTGGACGTGCTTACCATGTCCGCCACACCCATTCCGCGTACGCTGCACATGTCGCTGGTCGGGTTGCGCGACATGAGCGTGATCGAGACGCCGCCCAAAGACCGCATGGCAATCCAGACGGTCGTCGCCAGCTGGGACGACAAGCTGATTCAATCTGCGATCGAGCAGGAGCTGGAGCGCGCCGGACAGGTTTACTTCGTGCACAATCGCGTCGAAAGCATCTGGGAGATCGCAGCCAAGCTGCAGGAATTGGCGCCCAAGGCCAGAATCATCGTGGGCCATGGACAGATGTCGGAAGGCGAGCTGGAAAAGGTGATGCTGAAGTTTATGCATCACGAAGCCGACATTCTGGTGGCCACGACCATCATCGAGAACGGGCTCGACATCCCGCTTTGCAATACCATCCTGATCAACCGGGCCGACCGGCTGGGGCTGTCCGAGCTCTACCAGCTCCGCGGACGAGTGGGCCGCTCGAATCGGCGCGCGTACGCGTACCTGCTGGTTCCGCGGGAGGTGGAGTTGACTCCGATCGCGCGACGGCGGCTGGCGGCGCTGAAGGAGTTCTCCGATCTGGGAGCCGGATTCAAGATCGCCGCCTTGGATCTGGAATTGCGCGGGGCCGGCAATCTTCTCGGCGGGGAACAGAGCGGGCATATCGAAGCCGTAGGCTTCGAACTCTATACCCAGATGCTCGACCGGGCGGTGCGCGAGATGAAGGGGGAAGCCGCCCCCGACGAAGCCGAGTTGCAGCTCAACCTCGGGCTCAACATTCGCATCCCGGCAGACTACATTCCCGAGGAGAATCAGCGGCTGCAGATGTACAAACGCGTCGCGCGCGTAGAGACCGAAGCGCAGCTCTCCGACGTGGCCTCGGAACTCGAAGACCGCTATGGGCCTCCGCCGCCGGCGGTGCGCCATCTGCTCGATTACGCCTCGCTCAAGCTGCTGTGCATGCGGGTGGGAGTGAATGCCATCGATCGCAAGCGCGATGCGGTGACATTCAAGTTCCGGCAGAACGCGGCGGTCGATCCTGAACAGCTGGCCCGGTTTGTTTCTACCCAAAAGGGAGCGCAATTCACGCCCGATGGGATGTTGAAGTTTGTGCTGAAGGCAACCGCCGCCGACGAAGTTCTGCGGGCGATGCGCACGCTGCTCGAGCAACTGGCCGCTGAGGAAGCGTCCCCGCAAATTTGCTGAATCGACCAGGGAAGTTTATCTCCGCCTGCTCCCGGGACTGAACCGGGAAAGTCAGGCCAACGCCTCCCGGCAACGAGCGCTCGGCCGGGGCATCCCCAACTCGCTGCGCCCTACGACCGTCCGGCCGGTACGGAGTGGCACCGGGACTTGAGCGCCGGCTCCCGGAATCGCCAATGTCGGCCCCACATCTAAACAAGTATCCGATTCCGGTGTTTGGGTTCCTTTGACGCCACAGGGGGTCTTCGACGTGCAGCTCGAGCGAATAAGGTCGGCCACCATGACCGTTGCGGAGGAGAAGTTCTATCACGCGCAGATTACAGAGCGCGTCGATTTTGCGCCCGACCTGTGGATGTTTCGCGTCCGCAGTGGAGGAGAGTTCAAGTTTGTTCCGGGGCAGTTCGCCACCCTGGGAGTGGTAGAAAATGGGAAGCGGATTGAGCGGCCGTATTCGATTGTGTCGTCCCCCGCGGAAGACCAACTGGAATTCTTCGTCGAGCTCGTGCCCGAAGGCGCTCTCACGCCGCTGCTGCACAAACTGCAGCCCGGCGATCAACTGCTCATGCGCAAGATCCCCAAAGGAAAATTCTCGCTCGATACCAGC
>Ga0123355_10016495_pt1 | contig 11643 bp, 17 predicted proteins | sample TergutEmb28metaG_3_FD_89872 | JGI IMG/M metagenome (GOLD analysis project Ga0123355, IMG submission 89872) | Embiratermes neotenicus P1 segment gut microbial communities from Petit-Saut dam, French Guiana - Emb289 P1 | ecosystem: Host-associated > Arthropoda: Insects > Digestive system > Gut ...
AAGGCTTGATTAATGATTGTGTCAAGTGCAATAGCGGTTTTACCCGTTTGACGGTCGCCAATAATAAGTTCACGCTGGCCACGGCCAATTGGTATCATAGAATCTATGGCTTTTATGCCTGTTTGCAGGGGAATGTTAACCTCGTAACGCTCGATAACTCCGGGGGCAATACGTTCCACCACACGAGTTCTGCTTGTATGAACGGGGCCTTTGTTGTCTATAGGCCGGCCGGTAGGGTCCACAACACGGCCAAGGAGTGCGTCGCCTACGGGCACTTCCGCAATACGGCCTGTACGCTTTACGGGGTCGCCTTCTTTTATATGACTGTCGGCACCCAAAAGCACCGCACCAATACTATCTTCGTCAAGGTTTAGCGCAATGCCAAAAAGCTCGCCGGGGAACTCTAAAAGCTCGCCACTCATGGCGTTGTTCAGGCCATAAACACGAGCAATACCGTCCCCAACATGTATGACACTTCCGGCTTCTGCCACATCCATTTTAGAGGAATATGCTTTTATTTGCTGCTTGATTATCGAGCTTACTTCGTCCGGTTTTAATACCACAGTTATTCACCTCTATCTAAGTAGGGGCTCTGCCCCTACTACCCCGCCGTTACGCCGGGCAAAGCCCTGCTACACTTCCTCGGCTTCGCCTCCGGGAAGCGATGGAATCGCTTTTAATATTAGCTAGAAACCGCATCAACTATTTTGAACAACGCATAAGTCGCACATTTGCTAGAGTCGAAATGTCTTTGCAAGCTCGGGCAAGCGTCAAGCATAGCTTGCTTTGCATCTAAATCGTGGACCTCTATTGCGTTTCCGCTAACCCTAATCCAATCCCTTGTTCCATGTTTCAATGCAACTATTTGAATAGCCGGGCTTGCAATTAGTTGTAAATACATATTTTTTGTGTTAGCTGTTGAAAAATACAGCTCGCCACCCAGTTCCATAATACCACCCATCGGCCTTGTGGCGGGAGAATTGCCATTTATAGTAGATAAGAAAAACGTGCCGCATTCTTTCAGAAATTCATAGATTTCACTCATTAGGCTAAGCTCACCTCTAAATTATTGGCAACAAAAGATTCTTTCATATTTTTTAGCATGGTAGTAGCGGTGCGATCCAGAAAATACCCATCCACATGCACGCTAAGCCCTGCAATTTTTGAAGGATCAATTATCAAGTCTATTTCTACTCTTTTGCCAAGTTTGCTTGACAATACTTGCGAAATTTTTGTAATTTGAGCATCGTTTAACGGCACGGCGGAAACCACTCGTGCAGTTATCTGGTGCATATGCAACTTTATCATTTCTATGAGTTTTGTAAGGGCAGACAAAAGAAAAGCCTCACGGTTTTTGGCAATGGCCAATTTCATGAACCCTATAAGATCTTGATGGATTATTGTGCCATACACTCTGTCTACAAATGCGTCTTTGTCGCCGGCAGAGACCAGAGGGTGAGTTAAAATGCGCAGTGCGCCTTCTTCGCCCTCGAATGTATCGCATAAAAACTGTGCCTGCTCCATAATTGTACCCATTTGCCCATTTTCCACAGCCAAGTCGAAAAGCGCAGTTGCATAACGTACGCCCAAATTTGCCATGTATGCCTCCTAATACGCCCTGAAAGCAGTCGCCTCGAGTTCTTCCATTGCTTCAGCAAAGAGCCTGTCATGGGCTTGCTTATCTATGGTTGCCGCAACCAGCTTTGCTGCCATATCTGTAGAAATATCAATAATGGCTTGATGCATTTCCGCCTTCACACGCTCCTGTTCGGCAACAATGTCACGCCTTGCACGATCTCGTGTAATTTGGGCATTTTCTTTTGCTTCGCCCAAAATTTGGTCGACACGGGCAATGGCTTCCTTACGTGCTGCTTCCAAAATTTCGGTGCGTTCGAGCTCAATGTCACGTACTTTTTGTTCATACAATGTTCGCAGTTCTTCAGCAGCGGCTTTGTCAGTCGCAGCAAATTGCATGTCAGCCTCCACACGGTCGGCCCGCTTTTGCAAAATATTTCTCACCGGGACATACAAAAACCGCTTGAACACAAACACAAGCAAAACAAAGCTAAGGAAGTTGGGTATCATTTGCAAGAATGTTTGCAATTCCAACGTAAAAATAGCCCATGTGCGTGGCTCGCTTACATAAGATAAAAACATAAACTCCATTTTAACCGAGTAAATTTACTGCGTGATTTACTAACGGGTTGGCAAATAGCATGACAATTGCAATAACAAAGCCATAAACGCCTCCTGTTTCGGCAAAGGCACAACCGATAATCATGTTGGTCATAATCGGACCACGTGCTTCCGGTTGACGGGCAACGCTTTCTACTGCGGTGGCAGCGACTTTTGCCTGCCCAAGTGTGGTTAAGATACCCGTCCATAGTGCCAACACGGCAGCAAACTGTCCGGCAATCAGTACCAAAGCTAAAGGATTTTGCATTTTAATTCCTCCTAAAGATTTAATTTGTATATTAGACCTGTCCTATAATTTCTGAATTTTGGCGAAACCGTCGTGCTGGCGAGTTTGCGAGTCAAGCATTTTCGTAGAAAATGCGCCTCGAGCGAACGCTTTCGCCAGACACAGGTGAGGCAAAATTTCAGTAGCAGGACAGGTATATTAATCTTCTGCAGCAAGGCCAACAAAAGTAATACTCAGCATCATAAAAATGAACGCTTGCAAAATACCTGCAGCAATATCAAAGTAGGCATGTAAAAAAGCAGGAAAACCAAGTTGAAGTACAAGCGGGGAAATACCATACACAAGCGACAAAAGAATAACACCACCAAGCACATTACCAAATAAACGGAAGGAAAGTGCTATAGGTTTTGCAAACTCGCCAATTAAATTGATGGGGAAGAACACGAACACAGGACGGAAAAAGCCTTTTAGATAATTTTTTGGACGGTGTTTAAGACCGGCATATTGGAATAAGATAAGCGACGATACCGCCAGTGGGAATGTCATGCCCCAGTCGGCGGTAGGCGGCCTCATGCCGGTTACACCAATGGTATTGGCAAAAACCAAAAACACGAACAGCGTAAAAAACCAAGGCGCAAGGTTTACAACTTTTACGCTGGAACTACTGCGAAAAAAACCTTCAAACGTTTCCACTGCAAACTCTATTACATTTTGCAGTCCGGATGGCTTTGCCATAGCCTCCCACTTGCGGGCTTTGATACCCACAATTACTGCAAAAATGCTTAACGCCACTACAATAATCCATGTTACGGCAAGGGTTTCTGTCAGATAAAAAGTGATGTTCTCGGTAATCTGTATTTCTCGAAAAATCCTGATACCAAAGTCCAAAGGTTACTCACCACCCTCTTCTGCCACTTCCGGCATACTTGGCGTTACAACAGCCATAGCCGCATCCGATGGCACAAAAAAACGCAGAATATGCATAGCAATAGGGTGTGCGAAAACTCCAATAGCAGCTCCCAAAAGACTAACAAAGCTATCCGGCAAAAGAGCAGCCGCAACAAGGGCAGCACCCGTCATGGTCATACGCAAAAAATACTGCACAGAAAAATATATTTTTGCAGAATTGACATTATCATTTTGTGTAACTTTAGTAATAGCTCGTTTCAACAAAAGCACTTTAATAATATTAGACGCCAGCGCAAATGCCACACCAACAGCAAAAGGCACAGCTTCGCCAAAAAGCGGCACTGTACTAAAATAGTAAAATACCGCACCGCCCGCCGCAATGACAGCGGAAACGCATATTAGCATCACAATTAATTTGTTCACGACCGAGTCCATCGAAAGTTCCATGCGCTTGTTGCTCCTAAAACTTTTTTGCTATATCCATCATTGTTTTTATGGCTGCACCACAACCAAGAAATGCGAAAATGACAATGAAAACAGGGGCGGTGCTAAACAAACGATCCAGCCCATATCCCACCAAAAGGCTGATTATAACGCATGTTACAGCTGTTAGACCAAGCTGGGACACACGCCCCATGGCACGCATTGCTTCACGGCGGTATTGGGCATCGTCTATTTTGTTGTTTTTATCGGCTTTATTTTCTTCCTGATTATCGTCTACAGCATCCATAATTTTACCCCTTTTTTTACCATGATAAGTGTAGCGTAATGCATTATCTTTGTCAATGTATTAGCAATCTATTGTGAAAATGCTTTGGCGAGGGTAGAATGATACGGAAGCAGAAAGTGCCACATGGAAATATTCAAAATCCAGCTAACCCGATTTTCGGATCAACTAAGAAGCTATATGCATGGTTTGTAATATCGTATTGTTGAGGCGTTTTATCGGCAGTTTTTGTTGCTGATGACGCTGCGTACTGGAGGTACGTAAGGAAGAAGCAACGGAAAATGGCGGTAAAACGACCGACAAGACGGTGTTACAAATCCATGAGTATAGCTTCTAAAACCAACTGGTACGAAAATCGTACCAGTTGAAATTTGAGAGGTGTACCAGTGCAAAATATTCTTCTTATAGCAAACCCGGTTTCCGGGCGGCAAAAATCCCGCCTAATGCTTTACAGTATAGTAAATTTTCTTAGCCAGAACGGTTGCAAAACCACCATTTTTGCTACAATTGGGCGTGGGCACGCCACTGAACTTGTACGGCAACATGCCGCCAGCCACGACCGTATTATTTGCTGCGGCGGCGACGGCACGCTAAACGAAGTTTTTAGTGGGCTGGCGACAATGGGTATCCGCATCCCGGTAGGCTACATTCCCACAGGTACCACCAACGACCTTGCACATGCGCTGGGGCTTACCAGCAATATAAAAATGGCCATGCGCCTTGCCTTGTACGGCACCGAACGTGACCTGGATTTGGGTACATTTAACCACGATAAGTATTTTTCATATGTAGCCAGCTTTGGAGCCTTTTCTAAAGTTGCATACGAAACACCCCAGTGGCTAAAAAACCGCCTGGGTCGTGCTTCGTATTTTTTTTACGGTATTTCGGAAATTGGAGACATCCGTTCCCGCAGGGCAAAAATTATCGCCGACGGCATGGAAATAACGGGCGATTTTGTGTATGGAAGTGTTTCAAATTCCACAGTAATTGGCGGCCTTGTAAAATTCCCGGAAGGCAGTATTTTCTTGGATGACGGCAAATTTGAGGTAATGCTGATACGCACGCCAAAAGTCCCGCAGCACTTGCACCACATTGTGCAGGGGCTTGTAAACCACGAGTATAGCGACGACGGTGTACTATTTTTTACTGCAAGCAATATTACATTTGAATTTGAAGAAGATGCCGTGCCATGGACTGTAGACGGAGAATATGCGGGCGAAAGTTACAGCGTGAACATTGGGAATATGCGCAAAAAAGCCTGCATCTTGGTTGAAGGACTTTAGCCATGGCAGTTACAAAATTCCAAAAAGGGCTGCAAGGCCAACAAGAAGCCGAAAAATTTTTACAGGCAAATGGCTATACAATTTTAGAACGCAACTACCGCACACGGACAGGCGAGATTGATATTATCGCCCGCCACGGCACATATACCGTTTTTGTTGAAGTAAAGCTACGTCATGGGCTGGAACATGGCCACCCTTGTGAGGCTGTTGGAGCCGCCAAGCAGCAAAAAATTATAAAAACAGCGTTGCATTATATATCTGTGATGCAGCTAGGAGATTGCGATTTTCGGTTTGACGTAGTGGAGGTTTTGGTACAAAACGGGCAAGCATATGCCCGGCATATTGTGGATGCATTTGGGGTGTAGGTCAAAACTATATGACGAACTAGAAATAAAGATGAAAAAACTTATCAGCGAAATTCTATCGTCCTAACGCCTATTTTTGGAGGGATCAAGCATGAAAAGGCTCCTATTTTCCACCCTGCTGCTGTTCATTGCTACCTTCACCACCTGTAGCAGGCACTACACCCTAAACATCCCCCTCGAAAATATAGAAAAAATAGAACTCGTGGGCTTTCGTACAAATCTGCCGGAAGCGTTCGAGCGCATTGCTCACCCGGTTTTCACCTGTGAAACAGAAATAGCCTACTTTGTGAATTTTTTCAACTCGCTAACCCTAACATACACTCCGGGTGGAATGATAACTGCCGCCCGCCGGAAGTTTTTCGTATTACCGACTATAGCGGCACGGTGGATTATATCTCTTTCCACTTTACGTCACTGTTTTACAACGACAGGTTTTATAGGATAACGGATGCAGACGAAGGATTGACCGTAACCCGAGAACTTGACGACCTGATACGAAGGCTACGCCCTACACCGGAGCTACCGACAAAACCGGACGTACCAACATGGGAATACATGTGGCACCGCCATGGCGAAATGACATTTAGCCAAATGCGTGAATCAATTATGACTGACGGTGCGGCGGCATTTGAAAATGCCACGGGTATAAACATTGTTTTCGACTACCACGATATACTTAGCATTGCCGACCCGCACGTGCTGGCACGTGGCTTTAGCCCCGAAATGGGTATATTTATACAAATTATGTTCACTTATCGTCACTGGTGGGAAGGGTGGCGTGTAGATGGCTTTGGCCTTTGGGACGACTGGGTTTCTCAGCCACAAATGTGGCGTGCCCGGCGGGAAGGCCGCAGACATGTGGATACGTCCACAGTAGATGTGCATTTTTACGCCATTGTAGACTGGGGCGGCAGCGAATACTCCATACCCGTTCATGTAGGCATTCCCGGCGAAACTTTTGCAGATGAATTCATTCGCCTTTTTAATCAATACGTAAATACATGGAACGCCATTACTATGCTGGACATGTGGTTTATAGGTGACAATAGGCTATATGTAAACCTTTGCAACACCGTTATGAACGCACAAGGCTCTGCCACGGGATTTGCCGTCCTTGTGTCGCTTTACAGGACGCTGTTTAGTATACCCGGCGTGGAGGAAATTGTTGTGCTGGTGGAAGGCCAGCCCGAAGCCATGGGCGACCATATTGGATTTGCGCCAATCAACAGAAGAAGTGACCACGAAATACAATCGTACCTTAGCTTGCCACGCAGATAGAAGGAGGCCGCATATGCAAACCCATCTCATTCCCCTCGAATCTCTCGCCGTAAAAGGTAAAATAAAAACCAAAATAGAAAACGGTGAATTTCACATCCCTGCCGAAGAAACTAACCTTGGCAAAAACCGTCACCATTTCACCATCCCCGGCACATACAAGCCCCCTTTTCGTATTTGTGTGACGGCTAAATTAGAGTTTAAGCGCACAAATCAAATAGCATCGCAACTAACGTGGTATATTGGGCGTGGCAATATGTACTTCAACGGTGGCCATACAATCGGCTTAGATATTTTCAGCGGAGACAAAATTGTGCCCGATTTTTTATTGCACAATTACATGCCTTCACAGGAATTTGTAGAGATTTCTGTAATGTTCGGCCATGAAATGCTATGGGTGTCTGTAGATGACAAGTATTGCTATGCCACCGAAAATGCGCCATACATGCTCGCCAGCCTGCAAAACGGGTTGGATATTGCAATGTGCGGCGGCACAGATACCAAATTGACGATAAGGTCAATTACCATAACCGAATACGACAACGACGAGCCAGACATACCGAAAGAACTAGCGAACCTGCCGCAACTTTCCCCATTTGAACTGTATGCAAAAGGCCTCCCGCTAACTGTGCATGAGGAAATGCTTGCATTGGACGAGTACCTCTTGGCAGATAAGAAACTAAAATTCAAGCGGTCAATCGATAAACACGGGCATTTAATTTACAAATCGCCATGCGGCTTGCAATACCAAATACGTGAGTATGGTGTGGGCAAAAGGCATGAGCTACACTGGGTACAAAGCAAAACAAAACCCGACCGGACAAACGAAGTATTCAAAAAAATGGCGGAATTTTCTCCGGAATTTGCAGAGAAAATATTCGCCAAGTTAAAAATTTGCAGCCCTCACAAACGGGATTGTGACCTTAGAACTACAATTGAATTTAACGGTGAAGCACGGCAAGTTTGCAGGAGCAAAATACCATTTAAGATGCACCCGCAAGAGTTTGAGGATTTGAAGATGGTGGTAAAAGCGGCCGCTAAAATAATTTTTTGAAATTGTCGATTATGAAAGCCGCTTTGTTGTTTTTATAATATGAAGAATCATATGCGCAATTATATTCCTGTTTTGGCAAGACGTAGCCGTTGCTTCTGCCGTAGCCTAGAAACTTTGAAGGCTGTAATTGCTGTGTCCATTGATGCTTTCAACAAGGTTGGAGAAGCAAAGGTGACATACAGAGCCAAACGAAATCTAGCTAGACATAGTCGAGAACTGCCTTTTGGACTCATTGACTTTCTATGGATACACTGTTAGTCACATATTTATAACTAAATCACTTGCTTTTTGTCTGATTATGATGTAAAATAATGGCACAATATATGATGAAGGGAGACTTATTTATGGAACCTACAACTTCTTTAACTCCAGCAGTTATTACTGCCGCAACTATAGTTTCGGGAAATATAACCAATCTCATAACGAGAGTAAGAGCAAATGGCGTTATTGAACGCGGAAAGTTAGAGTTCTTAAAGGATCAAACTGCAAAATTATTGGCCACTGCAAGAGCCTATCACGCTTGGGACATTGTAACAATAAATCTTGAGCAAATTTCAAAGACACAAAATCAAATAGATAATTTGCAAAAAGAAGGACGTTTACACGGCGCATCGCTTAGTATGGCGATGGAACAGCTTTATGACCTTAACGAAATGTTAAGACGCAATTTGCGTAATTTTGAAAATAGATAATAATTAAAGAAAGGTGGAGATTGCCATGTTTGGAATATTCAAAAGAAAAAAGAAAAATTCTATTTCGGCTAAACATACAAACGATAATACTGCGTTTAACGCTGAACATCAGATAAGCGCTCAACCTTTTGATATCCAATATGACGATAAAATGAAACGGTTAATGGAGTTAATCAGCAAAGCTATGGATGACTGGGCAAAGGAGTATAATTTAGAAAATATGCCGAAGATGATAATTTTCCAACAGGCGCTTGATGCAATGCGTGCTATAGAATCTGTTTTAACTAAAGAGCATTAACTAATTAAGGCTGTATTGAAAGGAGCGATACGATTATGGACTTATTTTTGCTTTTTCTAGCCATAGTTCTTATCTTTGCTCTGGTTATATATATTATCTATTATATTTCGACGTTTTCTGAGCGACGTAAAAACGAAGAACTATTGAACCGCCAGATACAACTTTACCAAGAAAAGCACAAGGCTGAACAAGCAAAGCAGGCATCCATAATCGCAGGCGAAACTGCTCGAAACAACATTGATAAAATAGCAAAGCCCAAACATAAGAAATAGTATTCTAAATTGGGTTTCCCAAAATGAGGCTATACCCTGTTCTAATACTAAACTCAACAGAAGTATAAACTTGAAGGGGCTGTCTCGCTGAGCAAAAACAGCGAGACAGCCCCGTTGTTTTCTTACAACCATTCCACCGTCCCTGGCGGTTTACTCGAAACATCGTACACTACCCTACTTACACCATCCACTTCTTGCGGGATAACAGTAGCCAACTTACACAACAACTCAAACGGAATATTGTAGCAGCTTGCCGTCATAAAGTCTTCGGTAACGACGGCACGTATGGCCAGCACAGGGTCAAGGGTGCGGCGGCCATCCTTCACACCAACAGAATAAGTGTCCGTCAAGAGAGCAAAATATTGGCTGGGCTTTGGATTTAGTTTGTCCAGCTCACAACGCACAATAGCATCCGCCTTACGCACCAATTCCAGTTTTTCAAATGTAATTTCGCCAATCACACGTACGGCAAGGCCGGGGCCGGGGAAAGGCTGGCGGTGTACTAAAAATTCCGGCAGGCCAAGCATAATGCCAATTTGCCGCACTTCATTTTTGAACAAACCTGCAAGAGGCTCTATAATTTGGTCGAAGTCTAGATTTTCCGGCAAGCCGCCAACATTGTGGTGGCTTTTTATTGTTGCGCTAAAAGCGTTGCCGCTTTCAACAACATCGGCGTAAATTGTGCCTTGGGCAAGGTATGGGATGCGACCCAGCTTTTTTGCTTCGTCTTCGAACACTCGGATAAATTCCTCACCAACTATTTTACGCTTCTGTTCTGCATCTGTAATGCCCTCCAGTTTTGCCAAAAAGCGTGCAGACGCATCTACACATATAAAGTCCAAGTCGTGTTTAGAAAATATTTCTTCAATTTCATCGCCCTCGTTCAGGCGCATTAATCCATGGTCTACAAAAACGCAGGTTAGCTGGCCGGGTATCGCTTTCGACAATAGTGCCGCACAAACAGACGAATCTACCCCACCCGAGAGGCCAAGCAGTACACGTTTGTTGCCCACTGTTGTGCGTATTTTTTCAATTTGCCGGTTCAAATAATCCTCCAGCTTGTAATCGCCACTGGCTTTGCATTGGTCAAACAAAAAATCCTTGATATCAGTGTTACCGGTATAGGCCATGCAGGGGATATCAAGCCCCGCAAGATGCCCGTCATGGCCTGTACTGTCGCCTGCAGTTATTATACCGATTGGGTTTAGTTCCTGTATTTTTTCTAACGGAATATTGCCTGCATATATTTCGGAATATACGCCCATTTCCCTTGTAGCTCGTGCAATAAGTTCTTTATGAGGTGCGCCAAAATCCAGTACCAAAATCAATTCATTCATAGTTCCACCATTCCTTCATATATAGTCACGCAGTCTCCGGTCATATACACGGCAGCGTCTGTGTATTCTATCGTCAAAATGCCGCCCTCCACGGCCACTTCAATACTGGTATCTTTATCGGCATAGCCCATTAGCACGGCAGCCACGGCGGCCGCACATGCGCCTGTACCGCTGGCTTTTGTTTCACCTGCGCCACGTTCCCACACACGCATTTGCATGTGGTTGCGGCTGGCCATTTGTACAACCCCAAGGTTTACCCCTTCCGGAAAAAGGTCGCTGTTCTCGAATGCGGCACCAATCGCCACCAGGTTAAAATGCGCCAAATCGTTTGTAAAAATTATGGCGTGAGGGTTACCCATGTTCACGCATGTAATTTCATATGTGTTGCCGGCAATGGTTACAGGGCGTGCCACAACCATTGCACCTGTAAGGTTTACAGGTATTTTTTCAGGAGAAATTTCCGCCTGCCCCATATCCACTTTGGCAGCAGTAACTTTGTTGCCATTCCGGATAAGTTCCAGCTGTTTTATTCCACTGGAAGTTTCAATTTTCATGTGCAAACTCTCGACAATACCATGGTCATGCAAGTATTTGCCAACACAGCGTATGCTGTTACCGCACATCATACCTTCGCTGCCATCGGCATTAAACATGCGCATTTTTGCGTCTGCCACGACCGATGGCAAAATTAATACGATACCATCACCGCCAATTGACTTGTTGCGGTCAGATAATTTCACGGCCAAAATTTCCGGATTTTGTATACTCATGCCGTCAAAATAAATTAAATCGTTACCGCAGCCATGCATTTTAAGGAATCTTGTTTTGGTTTCATTCATATCCATCACACCATTTCTGTTTCTGTATGTATTGCATTAGAAACTGTTTAGAATCTCGCTTTTGATAGATTTTCGAGCGTTTTTTTGTCAGTTTGCTTTTGCGCTGACGACGCATATTCGGAGTATATCTGCGAGGAAGCGCAAAAGTAAAATGGCGGAAAATAAGCCGA